>Ga0308157_10007725_pt1 | contig 12429 bp, 8 predicted proteins | sample PhyBR1_FD_201035 | JGI IMG/M metagenome (GOLD analysis project Ga0308157, IMG submission 201035) | Phyllosphere microbial communities from UC Gill Tract Community Farm, Albany, California, United States - DLSLB.R1 | ecosystem: Host-associated > Plants > Phyllosphere > Unclassified | place: USA...
GGCCCTGAGTGATTCGAACACTCGACCAACGGATTAAGAGTCCGCTGCTCTACCAGCTGAGCTAAGAGCCCACTTTTCTTGCCTGGCAATCAAGCAAGACCGCTATTATGCATCAATTTTTTTATTGCTACGGGAAAGTACGTGCTTTTTCCCTGGTGAGAATTGCAAATTTATTGCATGGCGTTGCGGCTGGCCAGCTCGACAAACAGGCCGCTGTGGTCCAGCTCACCCAGGCCGTGCTTGACGCCATCGGCGTACAGTTGCTCGAACAGCTGGGTGATGGGGGCATCAAAGCCAACCTCAGCAGCGGTGGCCAGGGCATTGCGCATATCCTTGAGTTGAACGGTCATTTTTCCGCGTGCGGCAAAGTCGCGCTCCACCATGCGCTGGCCGTGCAACTGCAAGATGCGGCTGTCTGCAAAACCGCCAGTAATGGCTTCGCGCACCTTGGCCGGGTCTGCTCCACCTTTGGCGCACAGCAGCAAAGCTTCTGCCACCGCACCAATGCTGATGCCCACAATCATCTGGTTGGCCAGTTTGGTCAGCTGGCCTGCGCCATGCGGCCCCACGTGTGTGGCGCGGCCTAAAGGTGCGAGCAGGGGCTGTGCTGCTTCATAGTCTTCGGCCTTGCCGCCGACCATGATGGCCAAGGTGCCAGCTTCTGCGCCTACGGTGCCGCCAGAGACGGGGGCATCCAGATGGCGCATGCCGCGTTCCGACAGCCGTGCTGCGTGGTCGCGTGCCTCCCGGGGCTGGATGGAGGCCATGTCCACCACCAGCGTGCCTTGGCACATGCCATGGATGGCGCCATCTTGGCCCATGCCAAACAGCACTTCGCCGACGACGCTGCCGTTCTCCAGCATGCTGACGATGTAATCCGCCTTGATACAGGCTTGGCGCGGTGTGTCGTGCACATAAGCCCCGTCAGCGGCCAGGACATCGGCTTTGGCGCGGGTGCGGTTCCATGCGTGTACTTCATGGCCGGCGGCCAGCAGGCGACGTGCCATTGGCAGGCCCATCAGGCCGCAGCCCAGCACTGCAATGCGCAAGCGAGGGTTTGGTGTGGTGGAGGTCAACGCTGGTCTCCGATCATTTGTTAGTCAGTGGCACGGTGCGCATGCACGGGCCCGGCAATACCCAAGTAGGGATGATGAAGAATTTTTTTCACACATGCTTGCAGATGGCTTGCAAGCATGTGATCAAAAAGTCACGGCAGTTGTGACTCAGGTGCGGGGAACTGCATTGGTGGTTGCGTGTTTGCCAATCAGCAAACGGAAAGGCAAAAGCAGACAGACGGCCATGACCAGCTTGACCCCCAGATCGCCGAGCGCCCAGGTGACCCAAGGCAGGTCCTCGCCTGCAAAACCGACACCCCAAAATACGCAGGTGTCCAGTACAGCAGCGAGCATGGTGGCGATGAGCGGTGCACGCCACCAGCGGCTTTGACGCAGGCGGTCAAACACAGAAATGTCGAGCATTTGCGAAAGCAAGAATGCCAAACCGGATGCCGCAGCAATGCGTACAGGCGCCAGCATGGCTGATGCAGCTACAGCCACGGCAAAGCCTACCCATGCTACGCGGCGGGCCTGTGCGGGGCCGAAAGCACGGTTGACCAGCTCGGTTACCAAAAAAGCGAATGGATAAGTGATGGCCCCCCACGTCAGCCAGTCGTTGATGGCGTATTGCACCAGGATGTTGGATGACAGCACGACCATGCCCATGGCCAGTACGGCCACGGACAGCTGGGATGGGGTAGGAGATGGATAGCGCATGGTGAACCTGAAGATCCGGATTAGGCCATGCCGCCTGAATTGCGTGCTCCCGATGAGGGCACTGGCAGACCCAGCACTGCGCAGGCAACGGCTTCACCCACTTTGATGCCATCGACACCTGCAGACAAAATGCCTCCTGCGTAGCTGGCACCTTCACCAGCGGGGTAGAGGCCGCGTGTGTTCACGCTTTGAAAGTCGGCACCCCGTGTGATTTTGACGGGCGAGGAGGTGCGCGTTTCTACCCCCGTCAGCACCGCTTCGTGCATGTCGTAGCCGCGCAGTTTTTTGCCAAATACCGGCAAGGCTTCACGCATGGCTTCAATGGCATAGGCTGGCAGGGCATGGTGCAGACTGCCCCAGGTAATGCCGGGTTTGTAGGAGGGCGGAACATCGCCCACGGCGCTGGAGTCAGTGCCGGCAATAAAGTCACCCACCAGCTGACCCGGGGCGTTGTAGTTGCGCCCGCCCAGCAAATAGGCCTTGGATTCCAGCTGGCGCTGCAGCACCACGCCAGACAGCGGGTGGTACTGGCCTGCGGGCAGGTTTTCTACGCCATAGGTCTTGCCCTCAAAAGCCCAGGCAAACGACTTCACATCCTGCGGGTAGTCGCTGGGTTCAATGGCGCAGACCATGCCGGCATTGGCATTGCGCTCGGCGCGCGAGTACTGGCTCATGCCGTTGGTCACCACGCGTTCGGGCTCGCTGGTGGCTGCCACCACGGTGCCGCCGGGACACATGCAAAAGCTGTACACCGCACGGCCATTCTTGGCGTGGTGCACCAGCTTGTAGTCGGCGGCACCCAGCAACGGGTGGCCGGCGTGCTTGCCCCAGCGCGCCTGGTCGATCACGCTTTGCGGGTGCTCAATGCGAAAGCCCACGGAGAAGGGCTTGGCCTCCATGTAGACGCCACGCTCATAGAACATGGTGAAGGTGTCGCGCGCACTGTGGCCCAGCGCCATGACCACCTGATCGGTCTGCAGCGCGTAGTTTTCACCGCTGGCCTGGTTCAGAACCTGCAGCGCGGTAACGTGGCGCGCATCGCCTTCGCCTGCCACGGTGATGTCAGTGACGCGCTGCTCAAAGCGAATTTCGCCGCCCAGACGGGTAATTTCTGCGCGAATGCCCTCGACCAGCTTGACCAGCTTGAAGGTGCCGATGTGCGGGTGGGCTGCGTACAGAATTTCTTCGGGGGCGCCATAGGTCACAAACTCTTGCAGTACTTTGCGGCCCAGGTGGCGAGGGTCTTTGATCTGGCTGTAAAGCTTGCCGTCTGAAAACGTACCTGCCCCGCCTTCGCCAAACTGCACGTTGGATTCGGGCGTCAGCTCGCGCTTGCGCCACAGACGCCAGGTGTCTTTGGTGCGCTCGCGCACGGTTTTTCCGCGCTCCAGCACGATGGGCCTGAAACCCATTTGCGCCAGCACCAGTGCTGCAAACATGCCGCAGGGGCCAAACCCCACAACCACAGGGCGGTGCTGCAAGTCTGCCGGGGCCTGGCCAACGGCTGTCCACGACATATCGGGCGTGGGGTTGACATGCGAGTGCTCTGCAAACTGCGCCAGCAAGGTCGCTTCCTGGCTGGCATCTGCCAGGTCGATATCCACGATGTACACGGCCAGCAACTCGGCCTTTTGGCGCGCATCAAAGCTGCGCTTGAACACGTTCAGCTGGGCAATGGCCGCAGGCGCAATGCCAAGGCGTTCAGCCGCCAGGGTGCGCAACTGGGCTTCAGGAAGAAATTCGGTGTGGTTCTCGGGGTGGTATTCCAGTGCCGAGAGGGGGAGTTTGAGTTCTGCGAGGCGAATCATGGCTTGTAGTGATCAAGCAAGAAGAAGCCGGCCATCCTAGCGTGAAGCGGCCATCAGCGCTTGGGCTGACTGGGGTGCTTGGGCGGGCTTCACGGTTTTGAAAAGTGAGCGACAGATGTAATCCGCGTAAGCGGTAAAGACGGATTTGATCGTTAATTATTAACGCCCCCGCTCACCACGGGGTGCGGGCCCTGGCGCACAATGCGGGGGTGAATGCACCTTCTTTCGTGCCCGTTGTGGCTTCTTCTTTGTTGCGTATTGATGCAGCCGCTTCGCAAGTGCCGCTCAGTGCCGAGCAGCAGCTTTTTAACACCTGGGTGCAGCGCATTGCACAGCAGCGTGCCTGGCTGCAAGCCTGGGACGAGGCCGTGCAAGCCTGCCGCACGCGCTTTGCGCGCGATGGCGCGCCGCTGCGCACCCGTTATCTTGATTTGCAAGCAGATCTGGCGCAGTACCTGGATCAGCAAGCGGGTCGCAAACTCTCCAAATTAGAGCGCCAGTTGCTGGAGACCTGCCTTCTGGAGTCTGCCCAGCAAGTGGCGGACTTGAGTGACACCCCCGCCCAGCAGGCGGCCATGCAAGAGCTGGTGCGGCGGTATACGCCAGAACAAGAAGATGACGACGACGCGGGCGATGCAACCGGTGCTGCTGCGCAGGCGGTTGCGCCAGAGTCAGCCAGTCAGGACATTGACTGGGAAGACATGGAAGCGGTGGCGCAGTTTCTGGAAGCCCAGGCCCAGGCTGGCGCAGCGCAGGCTGAACGCGCCCGTGGCCAGCATCAGGCCAAGCGCCAGCAGCGCAAGGCCCAGCAAGCCCAGAAGGCCAAAGGGCCGACAGCCGCAGAGCTGGCCACGCAGTCACTGCGCGAGGTGTACCGGCGTTTGGCCAGCCGCTTGCACCCTGACCGCGAACAAGACCCGCAAGAGCGCGAGCGCAAAACGGCCTTGATGCAGCGCGTGAACATTGCGTATGAAGCAGGGCGTTTGATGGAGTTGCTGGAGCTGCAGTGGGAAGCCGAGCAGATGGACCCGGCACGGCTGGCGCAGCTCAGCGATGCACGCCTGGCACCGTACAACCGCATGCTGCAAGAGCAATGGAGTGATCTGCAGCGCGACGCGCAAGCACGCATGCAGGCATTTGCCCGTGAGTTTGGTCTGGATGCCACCACCCGTTTACAGCCCGCAAAGCTGATGTCCCAGGTGCGCGAGCGCTTGCAGCAACTGCAAGGCGGCATCGATTACCTGCAGCAGCTGCTCAAGGCGCTGGACGAGGAGCCAGACGCCCTCAAGCAGTGGCTCAAGCACGAGCGCACACTGGCACGTCGGCACGCAGATTAAGGAAGGCAAGGCTGGCGCGGAGCAGCACCTGCTTTTCCTTTTATCTTGCTGAGATTGCGAGCAAGGCTGTGTGTGCGCCAGAGCCTGCTGGGTGCTGCTTAAAAGGACAGCTTGGAATGCCCCACGCCGCCGGCTTTATCGACACGAATTTGCACGGGAATGCGCTCTTTGAGTGCCTCGACGTGGCTGATGATGCCAATCATCTTGCCGCTGGCGTTCAGGCTGTCCAGCGCGGCCAGTGCCGTCTCCAGGGTGTCGCCATCGAGCGTGCCAAAACCTTCGTCCAGAAACAGCGAGTCGATCGACGTTTTATGGCTGACCAGGTCCGACAGAGCCAGAGCCAGCGACAGACTGACCAGGAACGACTCGCCCCCTGACAGTGTGCGCGTGTCGCGGGCGGCATCGCCCTGCCAGCTGTCCACAATGTCCAGCTCCAGCTCGCCCGTGGATTTGCGCTGTAGCAGATAGCGGCCGTGCAAGCGCGCCAAATGCTGGTTGGCCAGATGCAGCAGATGGTCCAGCGTCAGCCCTTGTGCGAACTTGCGGAATTTATCGCCTTCCTTGGAACCGATCAGCCCGCTCAGGCGCTGCCAGAGCTCGCTGTCTTTTTCCTGCTCGGCAATCTGGGCCAGCAGCGTTTGCTGTCCGGCACGTCGCTGCGCATCGTCAGCCAGTCGGGCGCGGTGGGCACCCAGTTGTTCGGCCTGCTGGGTGCGTTCGGTTTCCAGTGCCGCGATGTGTGCGTTCACGGCCTCGGGGGTGTCTTCGCTCAGTGCTTGCGCCTGCAGTGTGGCCAGCCGCTGGCTGGCGTCCGTGCATACGGTGGCCGTGCGCTGCGCGGCGGCGTGCAGCTGCTCGCTCAGCGTTTGCAGGCGGCTGCGCTCCTCTTCAGGCAGCAAGGCCGCGGCGTATGCGGCTGCATCGGTAAACGGGCTGGCTTGCAGGGCTTGCAGCCACACGGTCTGGGCCTGTTCGCAGGCCAGTTGCAGCTGCTGCAAGCTGGTTTTGGCCTGGGTGATCTGCCCCTGTATGGATGTCAGTGCTTGCTCGGTTTGCGCCAGTTGCGCCACTGCCTCGGCCAAGCTGGCGGGCAGAGCGCCCGTGGCGCTGGGGGCGTCAGCAGGCAGGGCGGGCAGGGCTTGGCTGCGTTGCAGCCAATGCGCGGCATCTTGCGCCGCTTGCTGGCAATGCTGGTGCAGCCCTTGCAGTTGCTGCACCAGTGCTTGCAGTGTGCGCTGCTGCTGTTGCCATGTTTGCCATTCTTGCTGGCGCGCGGTGAGCCAGTCGCTGACTGCTGCTGTGGCTGGCAAGTCATAGCCCACAGCCTGCACGGCGTTGTTCAAGCTGGTGTGCAGGTTGCTGGCTTGCTGCTGCAGGTCGTGCAGTGTGGCGCTGGTGCGTTGCTGCTGCCCGGCATTGTCTTGTAGCGCCTGCTGGGTGCCAGCCAGAGCAAAGCTTGCCTGCTGCTGGGTTTGCAGCGCTGCCTGATAGGCCTCTTTGCAGGTTTGCAACTGGCGTTCGCCGGTTTCTGCCTCAGCCAGCGTTTGTTCCAGCGCTGCAATCTGCGCTTGGGCCTGCTGGCCACCCAGGTGCAACTGTTCGGGCTGCTGCCAGGCGCTGTCCTCCACCAGCGTTGCAGCCTGCGCACGCAAGGCCTCCCAGTGGGTTTGCCACTGGGCAATCTGGGTGGTGAGGCTCTCGCGCTGTGTTTGCAGCGTCTCGTGCTGCGTTTGGCTGGTGGCCAGTGCCGTATTGAGCTGCTCGCCTTGCTGCTGCAGGGCATCGCGCTCGGCCAGTGCCTCCTGCAGGGCCATTTGGGTGGCTGAGATGTCCAGCGCCGCGTAGGCGGTGATGGCGGGGTGTTCGTGTGCGCCACACAGCGGGCAGGCCTGGCCGGGTTGCAGGGCCAGGCGGTGCGCTTGCAGGCTTTGAATGCGCTGCTCTTGCAGCAGCAACGTTTGCTTGTCCTGCACCCTGTCTTTGAGCGCCTTGTAGCGGCTGCGCAGGTCTTCACGCTGGCTCAGCTGCTGCTGGACAAGGCTGGCAATGCTGCTGAGCGCCCGTGCGTTGTCTTGCAGCTGCTGCGCCAGCGGCGGACGCAAGGCTGCGTGGCTTTGCAGTTGCTGCCAGTGTTGCCACTGGCGCTGTGCAGCTTGCCAGTGGTGGCGCAGCCCGGGCAGCCCAGCGCTGTGGGCGGACAGCCGCTGGTGCTGGGCATGCTGCGCAGCTTGCTGTGCCTGCAGGGCGTGTTCTGTGTGCTGCGTAGTCTGGCTGACGTGCTGGGTTTGTGCGGCGGTTTGTTGCTGTAGCTGCCGGGCACTTTCTTGCAGCTGGGTGAGCAGCTTGCCGGCTTGCTGGCATTGCTGCTGCAGTTGCTGGTGCTGTTGCAGCTGCTCACGCCAGCCGCTGAGGCTTTCACCCAAATGGGCGTGACTGGCATGGGTGTGCAGCCAAGTGTTCAAGTCATCTTGCTGTGCCAAGGCGGCCTGCAGCTGCTGCTTTGCAGCGTGGTGGGACTGTGCGGACAGTTGCTGCAGCTGCTGGTGCTGCAGCCATTGCTCGCTTTGTGTCTGCAGCGCCTGGGCTTGCAGGTGCTGCAGTTGCTGCAGCTGTGCTGCATGCTGGTTGTGGGCGTGCTGCCACAGCCCGTGCAGGGGGGCAATTGCCTGCGCAGGGCCATGGGCCTGCAGGCGCTGCAAGTGCGCTGCAGCGTCTTGCAAGGCTTGCTGGGCACTGCTCTGGGCACTCCGGGCCTGGGTGACTTCCTGCGCGGTCAGTGCAGTTTGTGCCTGCCAGCGTTGCACGGACTGCAGCTGTGTCTGCTGCGCCTGCAAATCATTCAGCGTGGCTTGCAACGCGCTGGCCTGTGCCTGCAGGGCGGTGCGCGTGCTCTCGTCGAGCAGCTGCATGCCTTGGGCCTGCGCGTGCTGTGTCTCCAGCGCTTGTCGTGCGGCACGTGCATGCTCGAACACGGTTTGTGAAATCTGGCCGTAAATCTCGGTGCCGGTCAGCTCTTCCAGCAGCTCGGCGCGGTCGTTGGCATTGGCGTTCAGGAATGCCGCAAAACCACCTTGGGCCAGCAGCATGGATTTGGTAAAGCGGCCAAAGTCCAGCCCCGAGATGTCGGCGATGCGTTTGATTTTTTCTTTGAGGTGGGTGGTGACAATGACTCCCTCACCGGTGTCTGCATGAATTTGCGCCAGCTCGACCCTGGGGGCTTGCAGGGCACCATCGATTTTGTCGCGCGCGCGGCGCTGACTCCAGAACGCACGGTAGGTGGTGCCTTGCACCTCAAACTCCACCTCTGCCAGGCAGTCGCTGGTGTGGCGGGTCATCAAGTCGTTGCTGGTGGTGCTCAGGCCGCCCAGGCGCGGTGTCTCGTGGTAGAGCGCCAGGCAGATGGCATCGAGCAGCGTGGACTTGCCCGCGCCCGTAGGGCCCGTGATGGCAAACAGACCGTTGTCGGCAAATGGTGGCTTGCGAAAATCGATCGTCCACTCACCTTTGAGTGCGTTCAGGTTTTTCAGGCGCAGGCTCAGAATTTTCATGCCGCATCTCCGGCTTGCAGCTGGCGCAGCACCTGTGCGTAACGCGTCGTCAAGGCTTGGCTCAGCGCAGGCTCCAGCGTCTCTTGCGCCAGTCGGCGCGCAAAGACTTCTGTGGGCGAGAGCTCATCGAGTGATTCCCCCGTGTCAGCAAACAACTGGGGCATGGCCGTGCTGCGCTGGCGCTTGACGCGAAGCACTTGCAGGGGCAAACCTTGCACCATGGTCTCGATGCGGGGGGCTAGGTCGGGCAAATAATCATCTTCTTGTACGGTCACTTCCAGCCATACAGGGTGCTCTGGTGTGCCTTGCGCAGACAGCGCTGACAAAGCTGCAGGCAGGCTGGTGAGGTTGCCGCTGACGCTGGCCAGCACCTGGCACAGCGGTGCGGGCAGGGGCGTGACCGCTTGCAGGCCGCTGGCGTTCACATCCACCAGCAGCACCTCTTTGCTTTGACGGGCTTCATCAAAGCCCAGCGCAATCGGCGAGCCGCTGTAGCGGATGTGCTCCAGCCCACCCACTTTCTGCGGTTTGTGGATGTGGCCCAGCGCAATGTAGTCAGCCGGGGGGAATGCGTTGGTGGGAAAGGCCTCCAGAGCGCCCACATAAATTTCACGCACTGATTCATTGCTGCTGGCACCAACGGTGGTGAGGTGGCCGGTGGCAATGATGGGCAGGCGCAGGCCGTGTGCGTTTTCATGGGCAGCCTGCTGGGCTTGGGCGGCGGCAAACACCTGTGTATAGGTCTCTTGAATGGCAGTTTGCAGGCTGCGCTGCTTGTCTTGCGCGCTCTGGCCCGCCTGGCTTTGCTGTACATCGCGCGGGCGGATGAAGGGCAGAGCGCAGACGATGCAGCCGGGCGTGGCGCTGCCGCGCCGGGGTAGTGTGACCACGTGCTGCGCGGCATCGCCTGTGGCAGCAATCACCGTGGTGTTGAGGTGGTGCATCAGCGGGGAGCTTTCGGTCAGCACACTGACTGAGTCATGGTTGCCGCCCAGCAGCAGCAGGGCCACCTTGCGCTGGTGCAGTTGCGCAATCAAGCGGTAGTACAGCGCGCGGGCGTAGCTGGGGGGGGTGCCGGTGTCAAAAATATCACCGGCAATCAGCACGGCATCCACCGACTGGGCATCGACCTGATCCAGCAGCCAGTCGATCAGCACCGTGTGCTCACGCTCGCGGCTGTGGTTCATGAAGCTTTGGCCAAGGTGCCAGTCAGACGTATGGAGGATGCGCATGGAAGGTGTTCAGACGGCGGTGTAAAGGAGCAAGCAGCGATGCTATCAACCCTTTGGCCCGGGTGCTGGTGCTTGGGTGCAACTGGCAGGGGCTGTGTGGGTGGCGCTGATGCATGCAATTGCCGCCCGGCATGTGCCATGCACAGTCGCGCGTGGGACGGCCAAGACGGCGTTGCACCATCGCTGCGGGGCTGGGTGCCTGCACGCAAAGCCGCTGTGGGCGCGGCTTGCACACCATTGCCAGCGGCATGCTGCAGTGCACGATGTGGTTTGTCCTAGTTTGTAACGCTTCAGGGCAGACCCGCACAGCGGACTGCGCAATGCCTTTTAGATTCAAACCATGTTCTACGGAAAATCACAAGGAGGCAAGCATGCAGCGACGAATTCTGGCCCTGAGCGCACTGGCCACGGCAATGGGTATGGCCATCGGTTCTGCGCATGCGCAGGGTGACAGTTTTCCCAATAAGCCGATCACGCTGATCGTGCCGTATGGGCCGGGCGGGGTGACGGATGTGATTGCGCGGGCTCTGGGTTTGGGCATGGGCAAGACACTGGGGCAGACCGTGGTGGTGGAGAACAAGGCGGGCGCTGCCGGGGCCATGGGCGTGGTGGACATGCTGACGGCCAAGGCCGATGGTTACCGCCTGACGCTGGCACCCGTGGGCATTTTTCGCCAGCCCTATATCCAGAAAGTCTCGTATGACCCGGTGCGCGATCTCACTTACATCGCCTCGTTCATGACGTATGACTTCATCCTCACGGTGCCGGCCAATTCGCCGATTCAAACCCTGCAGGACTATGTGGCGTGGGCCAAGAAGCACCCGGGCGAGATGGATTACGGCACACCGGGCAAGTTCACGGCCAACCATGTGGCCATGGCGCTGCTGGAGAAGAAAACGGGCATTACCCTGAACCACGCGCCGTTCAAGGGCGATGCCGATGCCATCAACGCCTTGTCGGGCAACCACATCAAGTCGGCAATTTTTGCCAACAGCATCTTGCCCATGGTGCAGTCAGGCAAGGTGCGCGCTTTGGCAACGGCAGCCGACAAACGCCCGGCAGCTTTTGCAGATGTCCCTACCTTCCTGGAGGCCGGCTATGGCTTTGATGTGCCGTCTCCGCTGGGCATTGCAGGGCCTAAAGGCATGCCGCAGGAAGTGGTGCAGAAGCTGGATGCCGCCATCAAGGCTGCGATGGATGATCCTGCGTTTCGGCAGGTGATTGCCAACTATGGCATTCGCACCGATTACCGCGACCACAAAGCCTACGCTGCCTTCGCCAAGCAGGCGTTTGCGCAGGAAAAGGACATTGTTCAGGGCATTGGCCTGGAGTAAAGGCCAGGCAGCCGGGCAGGTTACTTCACGTACAGATGGATGCGCTGCAGCGTGGGGTTCAGCTCGCAGCGCAGCAGCTGCATCACCTGCCCGTCAAAGCACATTTCCTGGCGCAGCAACTGCCCATCCAGGCTGACCAGCCAGACGATGTCTTCGGCGCAGATGCGGCGTGCAGGCAGGGGCAGCGGGCCGCAAGGGCCGTGCACTTCTACAGTGACCGGGCCTTCTTCGCCAAAAATTTGCAGGTATTCCGGCAGGGTAGGGGTTGCATTCATGGTGTGTGCCCAATGGTGTGAATGCCAGCACCATAGAAAACATCAGACATGCCTGTCCAGCGATGCACATCAAGGTCTGTGGCCGTGTGTACTGCAGCCTGCACACTGTTTGATGCACCACAGCGATGGGAGACTGTTTGCGTCGTGGTCGTGCAACATAATTCAAAAACAAGAGCTGCTAGCGCTGATGCACTATTGCTTTAAGCATTCAATGTATTTGAAGTGACCATCTGGAAAGCGCCAGTAGCTATAAAGAACAAAGCCCCTGAAGGGGCTTGAGCTGGTGTGAGATCCGGTGGCTGCATTACATGCGGAACACGTCCAGAGTGCGGCGCAGGATGCCGGCATTGGTGTTCATGTCTTGTGCGCAGTGGGCAGATTCTTCGGCCAGGCGCGCGTTGTCCTGAGTGACGGCATCCAGATCGTTCAGCGCATCATTGACTTGCGAGATGCCCAGCGTCTGCTCACGTGTGGCAGTCACCACGCTGCTGATCAAATCGCTCACTTGTGTCACTGAAGACACTGCCTGGGTGATCGTGTGCCCCGCGTGCTGCATATGGCGTGCGCTCTGGTTCATTTGCTCGCTGGATTCGGCAATCAGATGGCGAATCTCTCCCGCCGCCTGCGCACTGTGCTTGGCCAGAGCCCGCACCTCGCTGGCGACCACGGCAAAGCCACGGCCCTGCTCGCCCGCACGGGCAGCTTCGACCGCCGCGTTCAGGGCCAGGATGTTGGTCTGGAAGGCAATGCTTTCGATGGTGGAGATGATTTGCCCCATCTGCTGCGAAGACTTGTGCATGTCTTGCACCAGCGTGCCCACCTCGTCCATGGCTTTGCCGCCTTGTACGGCCAGGCTGGCGCTTTGCTCGCTGTGTACCTTGACTTCTTCCGTGGCCTGCTGGGCGTTGGCAACGGTGGCCGACAGCTCTTCCATGGCGGCGGCGGTTTCTTGCAGGTCCTGAGCCTGGCGGTCTGTGCGCTGGGCCAGGTTGGTGGCACCTTGCGTGAGGTTGCCCGAGAGCATCGTGAAGCCTTCAATCTCATGGCGGGCATCGCCCACCACGGCGCGCAGGTTGATGTGCACCTGCTTGAGCCGTTCCAGCAAAAACGCCATGGGGTGGCG
>Ga0308157_10007726_pt1 | contig 12426 bp, 8 predicted proteins | sample PhyBR1_FD_201035 | JGI IMG/M metagenome (GOLD analysis project Ga0308157, IMG submission 201035) | Phyllosphere microbial communities from UC Gill Tract Community Farm, Albany, California, United States - DLSLB.R1 | ecosystem: Host-associated > Plants > Phyllosphere > Unclassified | place: USA...
CATTTAATACTACTATGAATTTTTTCAATAAAGATATTTCTTTTTTTTTGTCACTTTCGGTCTTAATAAGTGTGCTTTTTGGATGCGAAAGTAATTTTAAAGAAGTTCATAAAAATAATTATTCAGAATTTGTTCCAAGTGGTGATGCTGATAATGTTAATTTAAAATATACAGACTCCGGAAAGGTAAAATCTATCCTGATAAGTCCAAAAATGTTAGATTACGCAAATGTCACTTTTGCCTTTACAGAATTTCCAAAAGGAGTAGATGTGACAATTTATGATAATAAAGGAAAAAGAACTTTTATTAGATCAAATTATGCCATTTCATACAAGCAAACTAATATTATAGATTTGCAAGGTAAAGTGAAAATCACTTCTGAAGATGGACAGGTACTGGAAACAGAGCAATTGTTTTTTGATCAAAAAAATCAGTGGTTTTATACAGAGAAAAAGTTTAAATTAACTGATGCTGCTAATACTTCAATAGGTCAGGGAATTGATTTTAGTAAAGACTTTAAGACCATTAATTCACAACGCATTCAAGGGGAAATTGAATCCTCAGAATAATTAAAAACAAAACCCAATGAATTTTTTAAAATACACCTCATATTTATATTTAGCTTTTGGACTTTATTTTTTGTACGAAGGCTATACGCAATGGAGTAACAACCAGAATCCGATTTTAAGTTTTGTTATTGCGGGGCTTGCTATTTTTATGTTTTTCTTCAGAAGAAAGTTTGCTAAAAAATTTGACGAAAGAAATAAAAACTCTTAAATAAAATGGAAATAAGTATCATAATATTGTGCTTAATACTATGTGCTTTTTTTTCAGGAATGGAGATTGCATTTATATCTTCAAATAAAATTTATCTTGAGTTAGAAAAGAAACAACATAGTTTCATTTCTAAAATCCTCACTAAACTTACTGAAAAACCTTCAAAATTCATTGCTGCTATGCTTATTGGTAACAATATAGCTTTGGTAGTTTATGGTTTTTTTATGGGAGAATTGTTGATGAGGTGGTTGTTGCTTTTGGATTTGCATTTTTCAAATTTTACAAGCCTTTTAATACAAACAATAATTTCGACTTTAATTGTTTTGATAACGGCGGAATTTCTGCCCAAGGTATTCTTTCAGATTTATGCCAATTCTCTTATTAAGTTTTTTGCTATACCTGCTTATATATTTTATAAATTATTCTATTTTGTTTCCACTTTTTTGATTTGGATCTCTGACTTTGTTTTGAAGAAATTTTTTAAAACTGAAGGAGACCAGGTTCAGCTTTATTTTAGTAAAAATGAATTAGGGAATTATATTAGCGAGCAAATGAATTCGGTCGATGATCAGGAAGAAGTAGATTCGGAAATACAGATTTTCAGAAATGCTTTAGATTTTTCAGGAGTTAAAGCAAGGGACGTTATGACGCCACGAACAGAAATCGCAGCACTTGATGTAATGGATTCTGTCGAAGATTTAAAAACCTTATTTATAGAAACCGGTTATTCCAAAATGGTGATTTATCAAAATTCACTAGATGATATCATTGGTTATGTTCATTCTTTTGATTTGTTTAAAAAACCTTCAAATATTAAAGAAATAGTAATTCCAGTGGAGTTTATTCCTGAAACTATTTTTGTAAAAGATGCAATGGATTTATTGACTAAAAAAAGAAAAAGTGTTGCGGTGGTATTGGATGAATATGGTGGTACATCAGGCATATTAACTATTGAAGATATTGTAGAAGAACTTTTTGGTGAAATTGAAGATGAACATGATTTGGACGAGGAATTAATAGAGAAAGAATTAGAAAATAATTCGTTTTTATTTTCTGCCCGTTTGGATGTTGAGTATCTAAATCAGACTTATAAATTGGAAATTCCCGAAAGCGATTCTTATGGAACCCTTGGCGGGTTTATAGTTGATTTCACTAAGGAAATTCCTCAAAAAGGAGACGAGATTACAATCGAAAATTATCATTTTATCATAGAAGAAGCAACAAATAAGAAGATTGAATTGGTTAAAATGACTATCACAGACTAAGTTTGCTTTTTTAATTTAAAAAAAAACAAAAAAAAAACACTAGTTCTATAATTATTAATTAGATAATTGTATTTTCGCAAACAAAATTTTAAAATAAACAATAATATACAATGGCAGTTTTATCAAAAATTAGACAGCATTCCGTTATAATGATTGGAGTTATTGCTCTAGCATTATTTTCATTTATCATACAAGACCTTTTTACGAAAGGGAATTTTGGTAAAAGTTCAAAGGATGTTGGAAGCATCAATGGAAAAGATATCGCATTTGAAGACTTTAGAGTTAAAGTAAGCAATGTAGAGAAAAGTGGACAGGGGATTTCTGCAACAGAAGCGTCAAGAAGAGTATGGGAACAAGAAGTGACTATTGCTTTACTTTCTGCTGAATTTGATAAATTAGGATTAAGAGTAGGTGAAAAGCATATTTTGGATATTCTCACTGCTGATCCAAATATTGGTAAAAACCCAATGTTTTTAAATGCTGCTGGTATGTTTGATGTTGTAAAATTCAAAGAATTTTTTAAATCAAATCCTGAGCAAGCACAATATTTGAAAGACAGAGAAAAAGACGCTGAATTGAACGCGAAATTTCAAATTTATAATAGCTTAATTAAAGCAGGTCTTTATACTACTGAAAGTGAAGGTAGATTCAACTATGAGGTAGCGTCGAACAAAGTTAATTTTGATTATGTTGCTGCTTTATTTTCTACAATAAAAGATAGTGAAGTAAAAGTGACTGATTCAGATATTTTGGAATACATGAAAGCAAGTCCAAAAAAATTCAAATCAGAAGAAACTCGTAATATAGAATATGTATTAGTTGAAGATAAAGCTTCTCCTGCCGATATTAATGAGGTGAAATCTAAACTTACTTCTTTGTTGTCTGGAAGTGTTGTTTACAACCCAGCAACTAAAAAGAATGATACTTTAGCTGGATTCAAAAACACAAAAAACGTTGTTGAGTTTGTAAATTCAAATTCAGATGTACCTTATGATTCTTCATATGTTGCTAAAAAAGATCTACCAGCTGTAGATGCTGATAAATTATACAATTTGGCTCCCGGAGAAGTTTATGGGCCATACGTTTTTGGTAAATATTACTGCATTTCTAGATCTTTAGGAAAAAAAGCTGGTGTAAATGCAAAAGCAAGTCATATCCTTATAAGCTGGGAAGGGACTCAAGTTCCTAATAAAAAAGAGAAAAGAACTAAAGAAGAAGCTAAAGCAAAAGCAGAAGCTATTTTGGCTCAAGTTACTGCAAATCCAGATAGTTTCATGATGTTGGCTTTTACAGCTTCAGATGATTCTTCTGCACAGCAAGGTGGGGATTTAGGATATTTTGGACCAAATCAAATGGTTAAACCTTTTAATGATTTTGTGTTCAATAATGGAATTGGAAAAATTGGTTTGGTTGAAACAGCATTCGGATATCACATTATTAAAATTACTGATAAACAAGACGGTGTTCGTTTAGCAACTGTAGCGCAAAAAATTGAAGCTTCAGAAGCTACTTCTGATAAAATATTTGAGCAAGCCACTAAATTTGAAATGGAAGTTGCTGATAAAGATTTTAATAAAACAGCCAAAGAACTTGGCCTTACAGTAGCACCTGCTGTTTCTGTAAAAGCAATGGACGAAAATTTTGGACCTCTTGGACCACAAAGAACTATTGTAAGATGGGCTTTTGAGAAAGATACTAAAGAAGGAGCTACTAAGAGATTTGAAGTAGCAAACGTAGGTCATGTTATTGCAAAAGTTAAGTCAATCGATAATTCTGGCTTGCTTCCTGTAAATCAAGTTAGACCTTATGTTGAGACAATCTTGAAAAACAAGAAAAAAGCTGAATTGCTTAAGGCTAAAATGACAGGATCTTCATTAGAAGCTATTGCAAAAGCTACAGATTCAACTGTTCAAAAAGCGACTGATGTTACTTTGGAAAATCCTGTTCTGCCAGGAGGTGTTGGTCAAGAACCAAAAGTTGTAGGAAACGCATTTGCGTTGGCAGCTAATAAAATTTCGGCTCCAATTGAAGGTGTGACAGGTGTTTATGTAGTTAAGAACATTAGTACAGTAAAAGCTCCAGCCTTAAAAAGCTATGCGGATAATGTTGCTAAATTAAAAGCACAAAGCGCTTCAGACGCTAATAGAGTATTACCTGCATTAAAAGAAAATGCTGAAATTAAAGATAATAGAAAAGATTTCAATTATTAAGAATTACTAGTATATCAATAAAGGCCCGATACTTTAAAACTGCAAGTATCGGGCTTTTATTTTGATTCCAAAAAAGCAGGTTAATCATTTCATCTGTATATAAATGCATTTCAACTAGTTATATTGTTTTGAGGTTAAATTTTCTTTTTCAATTTAGGTTGGTAGTCCTTTTTTATTTAATTTTAATGTATCAAAATTAATTCGTTACATTATTTTGAATATTTGTAAAATTTGAAAAAATACTGTTAATTTGCCGCTGTTTTCTTGTAAGATTTGTAAAACAATATGACCCCCAATTAATTTGATATTTAATAATATGTTTAATTTATTTAAAAAGAAGCCTAAAGTTTATTCCAAAATGGAAAGCCATATTTATGGGATAATTACTGAGTTATTGAAACTCAGCGCTACAGATATTAACTGTGACGAGTTAGGTGGTAAATATTATTTAAGTAACGAAGAACAACATTTTAGAGTTACAATATTCAGTAATGACTATGTAATTAGGTTAACAAACACTCGCGATTCTGTTGCAGAAAAATACGATAAAGTTTTTGTTGAAGATGTTTTGAGAGCTGTGAAAGAAGAAAAACATCATAGAATGGAACAAGTTTGTGACTCAATCACAACTAGCATTGAAAAAATGGCCGAACGTTTGCATAATACACTTATCGAGTCTAACGACCATGAAAAAGATACTATTAAATTAGTTGAAACTGCTCAATATAATGAAGATAAAAAAGCTAATTAAATAGCTTTTTTTTGTTTTAGGCAATTCTATAATTTACAAAATCATTTCACTATACGGAATAACTGTTTCGTATCCTTTGTTTAGAAAATAGGAGCGAGGGTTTTCTTTGGAAATGACTAGTACAAAATCTCCACCCCAAGCGCCAAGACTTTTTATGGTTCCATCAAAATCTGGGAATAAAGATTCTTTAATTGTTTTAGTTTCCAGAATTGTACTCAATGTTTTTTCATGATCTTCTAATAAATCACTAAATGTATTTATATTTTCTGATGTTAAAACGGATTGAGTAATCTGATTGATGGTTTGTTTTTGCGTTTCTAAATTGTTTTTTTTCTCCTTATAAGAAGCGATAGCATTTTTGCTACTTTGTTTTTGGTTGAGATATACAAAATAAAGATTGTTTGAAAAGGCAGGATTAAATTTTACTTTTTCAACAATGGGTTTTTCCTGTTCCAGATGATATAAAATTGGAGTATCATTTTGTGCGCAGGCAATATCATAGCCACTACCTCCAAAACTGTTTCTAAGTAGTGTAAATGCATCAATTTTGAACCATTGAGCAATATTATTTATCAATGTAGATGATGTTCCTAATCCCCATTTTCTTGGGAAAGTCAAATGAGTTTTAATTGTATATCCTTCACAATTTAAAAACAGTTCTGGATTGAGTTGATACGCCGATCTTAGAATTTTGATTAAGGTGTTTTTTACTGATTCTTCTTCAACTGAATTTGTGGAAGTGATATCTGAAATTAGAATTATTTCATCAAACCAAATGCTTCCATCAGCATCATAACTTGTCCATTTTATTTGTTGATTATTCCCTTTTTCTACAATTAGGTTTTGACCAAACTTTGTTGGTAAAGCCAATGCTTTTGCTCCATCAAGAACGAGGTATTCTCCTGTAATTAAAAGTTTTCCGTTGCTGTAGAAGGTTCTTTTCATTTTTTAAATTGACTAAAGAGGATGAATTGTGGTGATAGATTTAATAATTATGATTTTGTTTTAGCCCCGATAGAAGTGGAAATCCTTTTGTGCCGTCCCGATAACTATCGGGAGGCACAAAAGATTGAAACGGATAGCGGGATTAGCCCCTGAAAAATTAATTACTTCCTTAAATTTTCTAAAAAATCAACAACTCCACTGTGCGAAACGATATGGTGTTTAAAATGCTTTTTTACTAAATGACGTTCTTCTTCATTAGCTTCAAACTGATTCAAGATGTTGTTTAAATGCATTTTCATGTGGCCGTCTTGAATTCCAGTAGTTGTTAGAGAACGCAAGGCAGCAAAATTTTGTGCCAAGCCAGCCACAGCTACAATCTGCATTAATTCTGTAGCAGAAGGTTTTTCGAGCATTTCTAATGACAATTTAACCAACGGATGTAACGACGTTAATCCACCGACAGTTCCTAATGCCAAAGGGATTTCCATCCAAAAGCTAAAAATTCCATTTTCTATTTTGGCATGTGAAAGACTTGAATACTGGCCATTTTTTGAAGCGTAAGCATGAATTCCCGCTTCAATTGCCCTAAAGTCATTTCCAGTTGCAAGGACAACAGCGTCAATTCCGTTCATGATTCCTTTGTTGTGCGTTACTGCCCGGAAAGGTTCAACTTCGGCAATTTGAACAGCTTGAATAAATTTGGCTGCGAATTCTTCGGGATCTTCTATATGTTTTTCGGCTAAATCCTCGATAGGACAAGAAACTTCAGCACGAACAATACAATTAGGAACATAGTTAGAAAGTATGCTCATCACGACTTGAATATTTTTTTCTTCTTCCGAAAATAATTCGAAATCTAGCGCTTCTTGCTTTAATGTTTTGGCAAAAACTTCCAAACAAGAGTTTATAAAATTGGCTCCCATGCTGTCTTTGGTTTCAAAAGTGGCATGAAGCTGGTGATAATTTGGTAGTAAATCGGTTTTGTCTTTTAAGATAATATCCAAAATACCGCCGCCACGTTTTTGCATGTTTTTGGTTATGCTTTCAGTCGAATCAAATAATTTAGATTTTAGTTGAGAAAAAAATGAAGTTAGCTTGGATTTATCGCCTTTGTAAATAAAGTGAACTTGCCCAATTTTTTCGGTATCAATAACTGTAGCTTTAAAACCCCCGCGAGTTGACCAAAATTTGGCAGCTTTTGAAGCGGCAGCAACAACAGAACTTTCCTCGATAGCCATTGGAATGGTAGTGTATTTTTCATTAATTAAAAAATTTGGAGCTACACCCAACGGTATATAAAAATTAGAGATAGTATTTTCTATAAATTCATCATGCAGTTTTTGAATTTTTTCATCGGTATTCCAATAGGATTTGAGTAATGCAACAGCTTCATTTGGAGTGGAAAAGTAGTGATTGGCAATCCAGTTTATTTTTTCTTCTTTGGATAATTTAGAAAATCCAGCAACTGATTTATTCATAGGTATATGTTATTTCTTGATGAAACAAAGATACACATTCTTGTATATTTTATTTTTTGGAATAAATTATTAGAAATTTTACAGATAAGATTTTGAAAATTAGATGCTTTGTTTTTTATTATAAATTATATCTTGTTAATTTTTGTCCAATATAGTTTTTCATCGATAAAAGATGGATAAAATGCTATTTATACATTTATATAAAATTTTAAAAACAACTTAATCGATAAGAAGATTGTTTTATTTACGAGTAATTGTTGAAAATCATTTAGGTAGATTGTTAAAATTGTTTTTTTTATAACATTTAACACGGTAATAGTGTTTTATTTGTAAAATTTTCATTAAAATTGTCACTTTTATAACTTAAACCTATATGAATTCGAATAAGATTACTACGCTACTTCTCTTTTTCTGCTTTACAATATTTGGACAACAAAAAATTACAGTTGATGAAATTTATACAGCCGCTTTTACTGCCAAAGGAATGGATAAATTGCAATCATTGCAAAACACTAATCGGTATACTGTATTAAATCTTGATAAGGCGACAAGAAGTATGCAAATTGATCTTTATGATTTTGCAACTTTAAAAAAAGAATCAAATTTAATCGATACCAAGAATTTCAAGGAACTAGTTAGCGGTATAGATAGTTATACATTTGATGCTTCAGAAAAAAAGATATTAATTGCCTGTAATACAGTTAAAATTTATCGTCATTCATTTACTGCTGATTATTTTTTATATGATCTAACGACAAAAACTTTGACGAAGCTTTTCGATTTTCAGGTACAAGAACCTACATTTTCTCCTGATGGAACTAAAATTGCTTATGCTAGAGAAAACAATTTATATGTTTATGATGTAGCCACGAAGAAATCAACAGCAATTACTAATGATGGAAAGAAAAATGCCATCATAAACGGAATTACGGATTGGGTTTATGAAGAAGAATTTGCGTTTGTAAGAGCGTTTGATTGGAGTGCTGACAGCAAAAAAGTAGCTTATATTCGATTTGATGAAAGTCAGGTTCCAGAATTTTCGATGTCTATTTTCCAAAAAAGTTTATATCCAACAATAGAAACATTTCAATATCCCAAAGCAGGTGAGAAAAATTCAACTGTTTCATTGCATATTTTTGACGTAAATGCAAATGCAACCAAAAATATCAATTTAGGTAATTACACAGATTTTTATATTCCAAGAATAGAATGGACTAATGATGCCAATGTGTTATCTGCAAAGGTTTTGAATCGTCATCAGGATAATCTGGATCTGCTTTTTGTTGATGGAACAACAGGATCAACAAAAGTGGTATTAAATGAAAAAGATAAGGCGTATATCGATTTTGTAGATACAGATAATTTGACATTCTTAAAAGATAATAGTTTTATTTGGACAAGCGAGAAAGATGGTTTCAATCATATTTATGTGTATGATAAAACTGGAAAGCTTAAAAATCAAGTGACAAAAGGAAACTGGGAAGTAACTTCATACTACGGTTTCGACGAAAAAACAAAAACCATTTTTTACCAATCTACAGAAAATGGTTCTATCAATAGAGATGTATATCGCATAGGATTAGACGGAAAAAACAAAGTGCGTTTGACTAAAAATATCGGTACAAATGCGGCGACTTTTAGTCCTAATTTCCAATTTTTTATTACTACTTTCTCAAGTGCTACTCAGCCTACATCTTATACTTTGAATGAGTCTAAAACAGGAAAAGAGATTAAAGTAATTGAAAACAATCAAGCACTTGCTTCTAAGTTAACAGCATATAATTTGCCTTCCAAAGAGTTTTTTGTTTTAAAAACGGCTAAAGGAAATGAATTGAATGCATGGATTATGAAGCCAAAAGATTTTGATCCTTCTAAAAAATATCCAGTTTTTATGATTCAATATTCTGGACCGGGCTCACAACAAGTCGCAAACGGATGGGGAAGCTATAATGATTACTGGTTTATGATGTTGGCACAACAAGGTTATATTGTTGCTTGTGTGGATGGTAGAGGAACAGGTTATAAAGGCGCTGAATTTAAAAAAGTAACGCAGTTACAGTTGGGGAAATACGAAGTTGAAGATCAGATTGATGCTGCCAAAGTTATAGGAGCTTATTCTTATGTTGATGCATCCAGAATTGGAATTTGGGGTTGGTCTTTTGGAGGATTTATGGCTTCAAACTGTATTTTCCAGGGAGCTGATGTTTTCAAAATGGCAATTGCTGTAGCTCCGGTAACCAACTGGCGTTTTTATGATAGTATTTACACAGAACGTTACATGCAAACGCCTCAGGAAAATCCTAGCGGATACGATCAAAATTCACCTATAAATCATGTTAGCAAATTAAAAGGGAAGTTTTTATTAATTCATGGATCTGCCGATGATAATGTTCATGTACAAAATACTATGCAGATGATGGAAGCCTTGATTCAGGCCAATAAACAATTTGATTCGCAGATTTATCCAGATAAAAACCACAGTATTTATGGAGGTAAAACAAGGATTCAACTGTACAATAAAATGACTAACTTTATAAAAGAAAATTTATAATACCAATCACAAATACCCAAAAACAAATCTCAAAAAACATGACAGAAACTCAAACTAAAACATCGCATCCAAAAGGACTTTGGGTGTTATTTGGAACCGAAATGTGGGAGCGTTTCAACTTTTACGGAATGCGGGCTTTATTAACTTTATTTCTTGTAAATTCATTATTAATGAAGGAAGAAGAAGCTTCATTAATTTATGGAGGGTTTTTAGGACTTTGTTATTTAACTCCAATGTTAGGAGGTTTTATCGCTGATCGTTTTTTTGGAAATAGAAATTGTATTTTATTAGGTGGGATAATGATGGCTATTGGTCAATTATTATTGTTTACAAGTGGTAGTGTTTTTGAGTCTAATTTAGGTCTAGCTAAAGCAATTATGTTTTGTGGATTAGGAGTAATTGTTTTTGGGAATGGATTCTTTAAACCAAATATTTCTAGCATGGTGGGTAGTTTATATCCAAAGCAAGAAAAAACTAAACTAGATTCAGCTTTTACTATTTTCTACATGGGAATAAATATCGGTGCCTTTTTAGGGCAATCTATTTGTCCTCTTTTAGGAGATGTTAAAGATGCAGGAGGAATTAGGGATATTCATGCTTTCAGATGGGGATTCTTAGCAGCTTCTATTGCGATGCTTTTAGGTACTTTGCTTTTTTACATCTTAAAAAATAAATATGTAGTGTCTCCAGAAGGTAGACCATTAGGAGGATTGCCTTCTAAAAATGTTGCTTCTGATTTTGAAGAAGGCGAAGCACAAACTGCTAATTTCTCAAATAAATCTTTAACGATAGCAGGTATTGCCTTTTTAGTTTTAGGATTGTTTTTTCACTATGTAGTTGGACAGAATTTAATTTATACACTAATTTATTCAAGTGGTTTGGCTTTGGCAGGACTGATAATTTCTGATTCTTCTTTAACGAAGATCGAAAGAGATAGAATTTTTGTAATCTATATTGTTTCGTTCTTTATTATTTTCTTTTGGGCAGCCTTTGAACAAGCTGGTTCTTCGTTAACTTTTATTGCAGACAATCAAACAGATAGAAATTTCTTTGGTTTTCAAATGCCGGCATCTATGGTACAAATTTTCAATGGAATGTTTGTTGTACTATTAGCCGTGCCTTTTAGTGTATTGTGGGATACTCTTAGAGCGAAAGGAAAAGAACCAATTTCTCCTGTAAAATTAGCAATTGGTTTAGTAGTAATTTCTTTGAGTTTCTTTATGATTGCTACTCAGGTTTCTTACATTGGTACTTCTGGTTTATTATTAGTTAAATGGTTGATCTTATTATATTTCTTAAATACATGTGCAGAATTATGTTTGTCTCCGATTGGTTTATCATTAGTTGGTAAATTATCTCCAAAACGTTTCGCATCCTTGTTATATGGAGTATTTTTCTTGTCAAATGCGTCAGGTTATGCGTTAGGGGGGACGTTGGGAGCTATTTTACCTGCAACTGGTGATAAATTTGCTAAAGCGAAAGAATTAGGTATCGATCTTCAAGCAGTTTTAGATAAAACAATAACCCCAACGGCAGAACAATTAGCACTTTTGGAGAAACATCAAATTAGTGCAGCAAATCACTTTTTTGCTGGATTTGAAATTCACAACTTATATGAATTTTTCATGGTTTTTGTGGTTCTTACCGGTATTGCAGCGCTATTATTATTCGCTTTAACCCCGTTCTTGAAAAAAATGATGCACGGTGTTAGATAATTTAAAATAAAATATATTTAAAAAACATCATCTTTTTGATTCATTCAAGAAGATGATGTTTTTTTATTTACTTCAAATACTAAAATAATGGAACAAAATTTAAGTTTAGAACAAATACAAAATTTCAAAGGAAAATATCCGAAGCAATTGTGGTATTTGTTTTTTAGTGAAATGTGGGAGCGCTTCTGCTTCTACGGAATGAGAGGGATGTTAGTTGTTTTTATGGTGGGTCAATTAGGAATGAATGATCGAGTTGCCAATTTACAATATGGGGCTACACAAGCTTGGGTATATGCTTTTACTTTTATTGGAGGCTTGTTTGCAGACAAAATTTTAGGACTTAGAAAATCATTGTTTTGGGGAGGGATTTTAATGATAATCGGGAGTGTGATTCTTTCTATTGATCCAAAAAACTTCTTTTTTATTGGTATTGGTTTTACTATTGTTGGAACTGGTTTTTTCAAGCCTAATATTTCTTCTATGGTCGGACAATTGTATCACGATGGAGATCCAAGGAGAGATGCTGGATTTTCATTCTTTTACATGGGTGTAAACCTTGGCGCTTTAATTGGTGGATATATTTGTATTGCTGTTGCCGAAGGCTCTATGTGGCAATCAATGGTTCCTGAACATTTACGTTGGAATGTTGGTTTCGGGTTTGCAGCAATTGTAATGATTGTAAGCCTTTTGACATTTACCCAGACTCAAAAAACATTAGGTCCAATCGGGCTTTC
>Ga0308157_10007728_pt1 | contig 12424 bp, 12 predicted proteins | sample PhyBR1_FD_201035 | JGI IMG/M metagenome (GOLD analysis project Ga0308157, IMG submission 201035) | Phyllosphere microbial communities from UC Gill Tract Community Farm, Albany, California, United States - DLSLB.R1 | ecosystem: Host-associated > Plants > Phyllosphere > Unclassified | place: USA...
CCACCGACGACGGCTACGTCGTGTGGACGCCGGAGGCCGACGACCTCTGGGAGGCGGTGCGGACGGACCAGCCGATCACCGGGATCTCGACCGCGACGCCCTACGCGCAGGCCCGGGGGTGACCGGGGCCTCCCGGAGCAGCCGCGCCCTGATCCCTGCGGCGTCCAGCCCGTGCAGCCGGGCGTGGTCGGCGGGTGTCCCGTACCTGCGCTGCTCGTCGCGACCGACCCCGACGTACTCGACTGCGGTCGCCCGTCCGCGCAGCGCGGCCGCGACCTCCGGTGCGGTGGTCCCCTCGAGGTAGGGCTCGAGGACGACGACCCGGTCGTGCTGGTCGGCCAGCCGTCGGAGCGCACGACCGTCCAGGGGGAACGGCGTCACGGTGCAGGCCAGCGTCACGTCGAGGTCGGCGGTCGCCTCACGCGCCGCGGCGACCGTCGGCCCGATCGCGAGCAGCAGCGTCGAGCCGCCGGGCCGCAGGACGCGGATGGACCCGTCGGCGGGGACGGGATCCGGGTTCACCTGCGTCGAGAGCCGGATGTACTGCCGGTCCTGCGTCCTGGCTGCCGCGCGCACCAGCGCCTCGACCTCGTCCGGGTGCCCGGGAGTGTGCAGCCTCCAGCCGGGGAGCGCGCTGAGCAGCGCGACGTCGGCGGGGCTCTGGTGGGTGCGGCCCTCGCTCGCGGCGTCGAAGCTCGCACCGATGGAGACCAGGACGGCGCCGACGTCCTGGTGCGTCAGGTCGAGCTTGACCTGCTCGTAGGCGCGCTCGACGAGGAACGGTGCGTAGGTGTGGACGAAGGGTCGCAGCCCGGCCATCGCGAGGCCGGAGGCCACCCCGACCATGGCCTGCTCGCGGATGCCGACGTTGACCACCCGGCGGGCCGCGGGGGTGCCGGCGACGAGGTCGAGCGGGCCGATGTCGGCGAGGACGAGCGCGGTGGTCGCGTCGGTCTGCAGCAGGTCGGCCATCGTGGCGTAGAAGCGCTCGCGCATCAGGACCCCTTCGGTGCGGTGCGGACCACGGTCAGGTGGGGTGCGTCGCCCGAGGTCGAGAGTGCCCGGCGGAGCGCGTCGTGGTCTGAGGCGACCACGTCGGTCGTGGCCCAGCCCTCGAGGGCGAACCGTGCGGCGATGCCGCCGGGCCAGCCGAGCGTCGCGGAGCGGTTGTCGATGACGATGCAGCTCAGCCGGCCGAGGGACCACCGGCCGGCCAGGGCGATGGCCTCGTGGTTGCTGCCCTCGTCGAGCTCGGCGTCGCCGACGAGCACGTGCACCCTGGAGGGGAGCCCGACCAGGTCCAGGCCCTTCGCGAGGCCCACGGCGATCGGCAGCCCGTGGCCGAGCGACCCGGAGGAGACCTCGACGGGTGGCAGGAGCGTCCGGTCGGGGTGGTGCCCGAGCCGGGACCCGAACCCTGCGAGGTCGTCGAGCCAGGACTCCGGGACGAGGCCCCGGGTGGCGAGGACCGCGTAGTAGGAGGCAGGGCCGTGCCCCTTGGACAGCACGAACCTGTCGCGGGACTCCCAGGGGTCCAGGCGCAGGACGTGCTCGTAGAGGACCCACAGCGTGTCGAGGGTGGAGTGGGCGGCCGCGTCGTGCTTCTCGTCGCCCGTCACGCGGGCGAGGTTGCGCAGCAGGGCGGCGGGCAGTCCCTGGGTGAGCGGAGGGGAGTCGGTCGAGGCAGGCATGAGACGACTGTGCAACCTCAACTCAACTTGAGGTCAAGGGTCTGCTGGCACGGGTGTGCCCCACCCCTCGGCTGGGAGAGCGAGGGGTGGGGCGGGCGTCGCGGCGCGTGACCGGGCGGGCGTCAGTCCTGAGGGGTCGGGGTCGACGAGCCGTCGGCAGCGGGCTCCTCGGACGGGTGCACCGTCTCGCCGGCGAGCACGAGGTAGAGCTCGCGACGAGCCTGCTCGAGGGTGCGCAGCGCCTGCGTCGTCTGGGCCGGTGTGCCGGTGCGGGCGATCTGGAGCGCGGCGCCTCCGAGCGACTCCATCGCCTCACGGAGCGCCCGTGCGGGGTGGGCGGCCTGGCCGGTGGCCCGGTCCCACGGTGCGACGAGGTCCTCGCGGTGCTGCTCGACGTGGCTGACGCCCTCGGGCGTGAGGCTCGCGAGCTTGCGGCCGGAGTCGGCCGTGATGACGATGAGGCCCTCGTCCTCGAGGAGGTTGAGCGCCGGGTAGATCGCACCCGGGCTGGGGGACCAGCGACCGCCGGAGCGCTCGGTGATCTCCTGGATCAGCTGGTAGCCGTGCATGGGCTGCTCGCTGAGGAGCAGCAGGACCGCACCGCGGATGTCGCCGCGTCCGGCACGGGAGCCGCGTCCGCCGGGGCCGCGGCCTGGGCCGCCTGGTCCGCGGCCGTGGCCGCCGCGTCCGCCGGGGCCGCGTCCGCCACGGCCCTCGTCGTAGCCGTCGCCGCGCGGGCCGTCAGGTCCGCCCGGGAAGCCGGAGCCGAGCCCGGCCCCGAAGCCGCGGCCGGGGCCGCCGGCCCCGTCGCCTCGCACGGCGCGGCCGAAGCCGCCGCGGCGCGCGCGGGGGCTGTGGTCGTGGGGGTGGTGGTCGCGCTGGGTGCGCGGGTCGTCGTCGGTGGTGGGGCGCTGTCCGCGCCAGGTGCGTGTGGTGTCGGGTCGCATGAGTGTGCTCCTGAAGGGTTTCGACAGATGTGCGGGGGTAGAGAGCCGTCCGGCTCTCGGTGCGGGTCGCGGGCTCGACGGCGACTGCGCTGGGCAGTGCTGTCGGCGGGCGGTCCGAGGCGTCGGGAGCCTGGTCTGAGAGATCTCAGGCTCGACCGATGACTCAAAGATATATCGCCGATATATCTTTCACAAGGCGCATCTGTGAAGATCAGGTGACGGTCAGGACGGCCCTCAGGCGGTGCGGTCCACCCGCGACAGCCGCGCGGCGCGCTGCTCCTCCGCGACGAGGTCCGCCGTCGAGACCGTCGGGGTCGCGGTCTGGCCCCGGTCCGCGCGCTCCTCAGCAGCCTTCTGCTGCTCCTGGGCGACGGCGGCCGCCGCCATGGCGACCCGGGCCGCAGCGAGGGTGATGGCCTCCTGGTCCGCGGCGATCTGCTCGTCGCTCACCTCGGCGCCGCCAGCCGCGCTGCTCGCGAGCTTGCTCTGCAGGCGGGCCAGCTCCTTCACGGCGTTCGCGTACTCGCGCTCGGCCGGCGAGCTGCCCGCCGGCCCCTTCGTGCCCTGGGACTGCTGGTTCGAGGTGATCCCTCGAAGCTCGACGCCGCTCACGGTTCGCTCCTCGCCTGTGGACGCCCGGTGCTCGAGCGTCTCGTGTCACACCCATCGGCGCCGGGCCGTGGGGTGTGAGGGTGCGGCCGGGAGGGCTGCGTCTCAGCCGCTACCAGGCGTCGCTGGGGCGGTGGTGCGCCGGGGGCCGGTCGACGAGGGTGGTGACGTCGTGGGCGAGGTGCGTGCGGGCGAAGGCCAGCGACGCCGCCACGTCGTCGCGGCGCTCGGTCGCCGTGCGCGCCTTGCGGGTGCCGATCTCGACGACGACGTCACCCTCCCAGCCCGTGCGTGCCAGGTGCGTGAGCAGCTCCTGGCAGGGCTGCGTGCCACGGCCGGGGACCAGGTGCTCGTCCTTGCCGGAGCCGCTGCCGTCGGTGAGGTGCACGTGCTTGAGGCGGTCGCCGAAGGTCTTGGCCATCTCGAGGCTGTCCTGGCGTGCCGTGGCGGCGTGCGACAGGTCGAGCGTCACGGCGTCGTAGGAGTGCTCCGACGGGTCCCAGCCCGGCAGGTACGCACCGTACTCGCGCTTCTTCGACCGCCACGGGTACATGTTCTCGACCGCCACGGTCAGCCCCGACTCCTCGGTCAGCTGACGGACCTGGTCGACGAACTGCCGTGCGTAGCTGCGCTGCCACGCGAACGGCGGGTGCACCACGACGGTGCTCGCACCGAGCGACTGCGCCATGTCGACGGCCTTCGCGAGCTTGGGCGCGGGACGACCACCCCACACGTTCTGGCTGACGAGGAGCGTCGGGGCGTGGATGCTGCGGATCTCCACGCCGTGCTGCTGCGCCAGGTGCGCGAGGGCGTTGTCGTCCTGGGTGGCCGAGTCGCCCCACACCATGATCTCGATGCCGTCGTACCCGAGCTCGGCAGCGAGCTCGAAGGCGTACGCCACCTTGCGCGGGTACACAGACGCGCTCGACAGCGTGACCTTGATCGGCTCCGAGCGGGGGGTGGTGGCAGACGCGTCGTCTGCCGCGGGGGAGGACATGCTCCCCACAGTAGTGCGCCATCCTGGACGCGCGACGTGAGCGGGGCCGTAGCCCGAGACGTCCGTCTGGTGGCACGGCTGACCCACCATCCCGGACGCGGCCTGGGACGTCAGCGGCCCCGCCCTGCGCCCGTGGGGGGCAGAGCGGGGCCGGGGTCACCAGGAGGCTCGACCCAGCTGGCTGCGCACGGCCTTCGCCGCGCCGACCAGGTGCTCGAGGGACGGGGTCGTCTCGGCGTAGCCGCGGGTCTTGAGGCCGCAGTCGGGGTTGACCCAGAGCAACGCCGGGTCGACGGACTTCACGGCGAGCTCGAGGAGCTCGGTGACCTCCTCCTGCGACGGCACGCGCGGGGAGTGGATGTCGTAGACGCCCGGACCGACCCCGCGGGAGAACCCCGAGGCGTTGAGGTCGGGCAGGATCTCCATCCGCGACCGGGCCGCCTCGATGGAGGTGACGTCGGCGTCGAGGGCGTCGATCGCCCCGATGACCTCGCCGAACTCCGAGTAGCACAGGTGCGTGTGGATCTGGGTGTCCGGACGGACGCCCGCGGTCGACAGCGTGAACGACCCGACCGACCAGTCGAGGTACGCCGGCTGGTCCGCACGGCGCAGCGGCAGCAGCTCGCGCAGCGCCGGCTCGTCCACCTGGATGATCGCGATGCCGGCCGCCTCGAGGTCGGCGATCTCGTCGCGCAGCGCCAGGCCGATCTGGTTGGCCGTCTCACCCAAGGGGATGTCGTCACGCACGAACGACCACGCCATGATGGTCACCGGCCCCGTGAGCATGCCCTTGACCGGCTTGGACGTGAGCGACTGCGTGTACTCGGTCCAGCGCACCGTCATCGGCGCCGGGCGCGACACGTCGCCCCACAGGATCGACGGGCGCGTGCAGCGAGACCCGTAGGACTGCACCCAGCCGTTCTGCGTCACCGCGAAGCCGTCGAGCAGCTCCGCGAAGTACTGCACCATGTCGTTGCGCTCGGCCTCGCCGTGCACCAGCACGTCGATCCCGATGCGCTCCTGCAGCTCGACGACCTGCTGGATCTCGGCGCGCATCGCCTCCTCGTACGCCTCGAGGGACAGCTCGCCCTTCGCGTGCGCGGCACGGGCCTTGCGGATCTCGACGGTCTGCGGGAACGACCCGATGGTGGTCGACGGCAGCAGCGGCAGCTCCAGCCGCTCCTGCTGGGCGTCACGACGCTCCTGCGCCGGGCCGCGGTGGAAGTCGCCGTCGGTCAGGGCCGCGGTGCGCTCGCGGACCGCGGCGACGGACACCCCGGCCGCGGTGGCGCGCGAGGCGACGGCGGCGCTCGCGGCGAGCAGCTGCTCGTGCACGGCCTCGCGGCCCTCGCGCAGCCCCTCGGCGAGCGTCACGACCTCGGCGACCTTCTGGTCGGCGAAGGCGAGCCAGCTGGCGAGCGTCGGGTCGAGCGCGGGCTCGTCGGCCACGTCGTGCGGGACGTGCTGGAGCGACGTCGAGGTGCCGACCGCGACGGCACCGGCGCCGAGGCCCTCGAGAGCCTCGAGCACCTCGAGCCTGGCGGAGAGGTCGGCGCGCCAGATGTTGTGGCCGTCGACGACCCCGCCGACGAGCGTCTTGGACTCCAGGCCGCGCACCGGCGACGTAGGCGCAGAACCCTTGACGAGGTCGACCGCGAGGGCCTCGACGTCGGTCCCTGCCACGACCGGGAGGGCCTCCTGGAGGTCGCCGAAGGGGGCGGCGAGCAGGATCGCGGGGCGCTCGGGACGGGCCAGGTCGGTCGAGAGCACGCGGTACGCCTCGGTGACGGCCGTGAGGACGCCGCCCAGCGGCACGTCGATCGTGTCGGTCACGAGACCGGGCTCGTCGAGCTGCACCCAGGTCGCACCGGCTGCGGCCAGCGCCCGGAGCAGCTCGGCGTAGACGGGGAGCAGGTCGGCGAGGCGCGAGAGCGGCTCGAAGCCGGCGGGTGCGTCGTCCGCAGCCTTGCTGAGGAGCAGGAAGGTCACGGGGCCGACGAGCACGGGACGGGTCGTCACGCCGTCGGCCAGGGCCTCGGCGAACTGGCGCACCACGCGGTCGGAGGCGAGGCGGAAGGTCGTCGACGGCCCGATCTCGGGGACGAGGTAGTGGTAGTTGGTGTCGAACCACTTGGTCATCTCGAGCGGGGCGTCGTCGCCCTCGCCGCGGGCGGCGCGGAAGTAGCCGGCGAGGTCGAGGTCGCCGTCGGCCGTCGCGAAGCGGGGCGGGACGGCCCCGACGGTCACCGCGGTGTCGAGCACCTGGTCGTAGTACGAGAAGGTCTCGGGCACGGCGCCGTCGGTCGCGGAGAGCCCGAGCGCCACGAGGCGGTCACGGGTCGCCTTCCGCAGGGCTGCGGCGGTCTCCTCGAGCTGGTCGGCGTCGGTGCGGCCGGCCCAGAAGGACTCGACGGCCTTCTTGAGCTCGCGGCGCGGTCCGATGCGGGGGTAGCCGAGGATGGTTGCCGCCGGGAATGCGGCAAAGGTCGGGTTCTGCTGGTCAGAGCTGAGCTCAGTACGTGTCGTCATGGGTCATCCCTCTAGATCAGAGCTGCGGTTGGTTGGGATGCGCCGACCCACGGCCCGCTGGCCAGGTCGGGACCGGCGTCGGCTGCTGCCGGGTGCGCTGGTCCGCCGCCGAGGTGTACGCCCTCGAGCAGGTCTAGTGCGGCTTCGTGCTTGTTGAAGGTGTAGATGTGCAGACCCGGGGCTCCGGCTGCGAGGACGGCCTCGGCGAGCTCGACGGAGGCACGGATGCCGTGCGCGTGCCGGGCGGCCGGGTCGGTGAGCGACTCGAGGTCGCGGACGAGAGCCCTCGGGGCGGGGACGCCCGTGAGGGTCTCGACCCGGGCGAGGCGCGCCGGGTCGGTCATGGGGAGCAGGCCGGCGAGGATCGGGAGGGTCACTCCCGCGCGCCGGGCCTCGTCCACGAAGCCGACGTAGCTGTCGGCGTCGTAGAACAGCTGGGTGATCGCGAAGTCGGCGCCGGCCTGCTGCTTCTCGAGCAGGCGCTGCACCTCCTGGGACCGCGTGGTGCCCGCTGCGGCGTTGCCGTCCAGGAAGGTCGCGACGGCGATGGTCAGCGGCCGGGCCGCCGAGCGCAGGGCGGACGACGGGTCCTCGGCGCAGCGCTGGGCCTCGACCTCGCGCAGCAGGGCGACGAGCTCGTCGCTCGAGTTCACGCCGTCGGGGTGGGGCTGCCAGTCCGGCTGGTCGCGCGGGGGGTCGCCCCGGAGCGCGAGGAAGCTGCGGACGCCCTCGGCGAGGAACTCGTCGATGACCTCGGCGACGTTGTCGCGGGAGGCGCCCACGCAGGTGAGGTGGGCGATCGGGAGCACGGGGGCGTGCTCGAGGATGCGGCGCACCACGGTCTGGGCTGTGGTGCGGTCTCCGCCCGCTGCGCCGTAGGTGACCGAGACGAAGTCGGGCCGCGCAGCCACCAGGTGGTCGACGGTGCTCCAGAACTTCGGCGCGGCCGCAGGGTTGCGGGGCGGCATGAGCTCGAAGGAGAGCGTGGGACGCCGCTGGGCGGCGCGAGCCGGCCGGACGTGGTCGGGCACGGGGCGCACTGCCTGCCGCCCCGGTGGGGCGGTGGTCGAGCCGCCCCCGGCAGGGGTCGGTGGTACGTCGGAAGCCGTCATGAGTTCACTCCATCGGACCTGGCGTTAGCACCCGCACCCTCAGGAGGCTTCCATTGTGGGGGGTTGCTGCGGTGTCGTCGAGCCAGGACTCTCAACCGCTCTGGATGGTGCCTCCGAATCTAGACGGCATCCACCAGGCGGTCCACCATGTGCCCGAGGCGTGAGACGAGCGTCTCAGCGCTGCTCGATCTGGCGGGGTGGGGAGATCCGGTGCGACCACCGCTCCCACGGCGGGCTGACGGCCCAGTTCAGCGCGAGCGTGCGTCGAGCCCACCGGAACCGGCGGGCGAGGGTCGCGGGGGACTGGAACGTGCGCCCGGAGACCCCGACGGTCAGGGCCCGGTCGTAGCGGACCCGCGCCGTGCTGCCGAGCTGGAAGCTGAGGTCGGTGTCGTCGTGGACGAGGGGGTCGTCCCGGTGCACGAGGTGCCGGACGCGCTGCCAGGCGGACACCCGCAGCGCCATGTTCGACCCCCAGAGCGGCACGTTCGCGAGGGCCGCGCCCATCCCCCAGAAGTACCCGCGCATGTAGAAGATGCGGGCGAGGTGACCGCGGACCGGCGGCAGGTCGTAGAAGGTACCGGCGCCGGTGACCGCGCTGAGACGGGGGTCGGCCTCGAAGGCGGCGCCGATCCGGGCCAGCCAGTCCACGGGCGGGATGCTGTCCGCGTCGCAGCGGGCGATGATGCCGCCCGCCACCGCGTCGTACCCGCACGAGGCGGCTGCGGGGATCCCGACGGTCGGCTCGACGACCACCCGGGCCCCGGCCGCACGTGCGACCCCGGCGCTGTCGTCGGTCGAGGCGTTGTCGACCACCACGACCTCGAAGGGCCGTCGGGTCTGGAGGGCCAGCGCCTCCAGGCAGCGGGCGAGGAGCACCGCGTCGTCCTTGACCGGGATGACGACGGTGACGTCCAGGTGCCCCGGGACCGTGCCACCGCCCTCCGCGGGGACCTCGACGGTGCTCACGAGCGCCTCGCGAGGAGGAGGCCGGCGACGAGCGCGCCGACCCCGCCTGCGGCGAGGTCCCCGAGGGTGTCGGTGTAGCCGACGTTGATCGACCCGTCGACGAAGGTCGCGCCTGCCCACTCGCCGAGCTCCCACAGGACGGCGAGCATCACGCCGAGCGCCGTCGTGACCACGACGATCCCGAGCGCCGGGCGCGTGGGCGTCGAGGGGCCCGCACCGGAGACCGTCGCGGGCCGCGGGCTCGCGACCGCTCCGACGCGCACGAGAGCCCGCCACGCGAGGTCGGCGAGGACCCCGGTCGCGACCAGGTGGACCGCGAGGTCGAGCCAGGGGACGGCGGCGTACAGGTCGAGCAGGCCCATCCACGCCGCAGCAGACAGCACGAGCCCGAGGACGGGGTCGTGCACGCCGTGCAGCCCGAGCGCCCGCGGGACCACCGCGCCCAGCAGGACGAGGGAGAGCAGCGCGGCGCCGACGGCGCCGTAGAGCGCCGTGCCGACGACGAGGCTCGCGCCCGCGCCCCAGCGGACGGCGTCGCCGGCGACCAGGGCGGACGGTCTTCGTACGGAGGTGCCGACAGTCATCGGGCAACCCTAGGTGCCAGGTGCCGCCAGCGCCGGACGGAGAGCCTGCACCGAGGCGTCACGCGCTCGCGAGCCGTGCCCCCGGTCAGCGCCCGCCGCGACGGGGCTCGCGGGGTGGGTGCTCGCCGTCGTCCGAGCCGTCGTCGGCGGTGAAGAGGAGGTCGTGCAGCGTGACCTGCACCTTCTCGACGCGCGGGACGTCGTGGAGGGTGACGCCCGCCTTGTCGGTCGCGTCCGAGATCACGAGCGTCCCGCACCCGAGGAGCCGGTCGGTCAGGCTCATCTCGTAGGAGACGTCGTTGATCCGGTAGAGCGGGATGTCGCGCCCCGTGCGCGTGATGATGCCGCTGCGCGTGATGAGGCGGCGGTTGGTCACCGTGTACCGCGACGTGGTCCACCGCAGGAACGGCAGCAGCACCCACCCCACGAGGAGCACGAGCAGGACCACCCCTCCGGCGAGGAGGAGCCAGCCGCGCGCCGAGCTCTCCGGCAGCAGCACCACGAGCGCGACCGCCGCGACGAGGAGCACCACGAAGAGCGCCGTCGCGCCGAACAAGGCCTTGACGTGCGTACGGAGGTCGAGGACGACGTGCTCTCCGTCGGCCAGCCTGCTCTGCATCCTCATGCGGTCATCGTCGCACCACGCGCGCCGGGGCTCTACCCCCGTCCACCCCGCGACCGAGGCACCGTGCCGGAGGGCTCAGTCGAGCAGCCCTGCCTGGGCCGCCCGCGCACCGGCCTGGAAGCGGCTGCTGGAGTCCAGGAGCTCCATGAGCGAGGAGACGTGGCGCCGGGCCGTCCGCACGGAGCAGCCGAGGCGCCGCGCCACGACCTCGTCCTTGTGGCCGTCGGCGAGCAGCGCGAGCACCGTCCGAGCAGTCTGGTCGATCTCGACGGTCTGCCCCTCGGCGTCGAGGAGCCCCGGGAAGTCCTGGGCGAGCGCCCAGTCCGCCTCGTAGCCGCGGGCGAGGTACGCGACGAGCCCGGGGTCGCGGATGAGCAGCGCACCCTCGGAGCGCCCCTCGACGAACCGGGTGGCGAGGGCCGTGGTGCCGTCGAAGATGAGGGTCCGGGCCGCGATCACCGGGACCGTCCGGATGAGCACGCCTGCGGGCAGCGCGAGCGCGGCATAGCTCTGCGTGGCGGTCTGGGCCCGGGTGCTGTGCTGGAGCAGCGTGCGCACCTCGACGTCGCGGGCCGCCATGGCGGACACCGGTCCCCACCACGTCTCCACGTGGTCGTTCCCGAAGCCGGCACCCGGGTGCGCACCCCACAGGCTGGTGGTCGCGGTGGCGATGAGCTCGGCCAGCAGCGCGACGATCGTGCCCTGGGCGGTGAGCGTCTCGACCCCCACGCCGACGTCCAGGGTGCGCGGACCGTGCGCAGGGCCGGCAAGGCTCGGCTCCCCCGGAGGCTCGTCGTCGTGCGCCGTCGGCACGGAGAGCTCAGGTGACACGTCGTCGACCCCCTCTCTGCCGGCACCAGTGGTGTGATCTCGAGGGTATCTCACGGTCTCTGCGGCCCAGGAGAACGGGTACGGGAGGTCTGACGGGTCCGTGCCGCCGGGGTGTGTCGCTAGGGTGAGGGCATGTCGAGCGCCCCACCCGCAGTCCCCGCCGGCGCGCCCGGACCCACCGTCTACCGTGCCGCCGTCGTGCACACCGGGCACCGCTCCTTGGAGCCGGGCTGGGTCGCGGTGGTCGACGGCTCCGTCGCCGCGGTCGGCGCAGGCTCTCCCGACGCCGCCTGGACTGCTGCAGAGCACGTCGACCTCGGTGGTCTCACCGTGGTGCCAGGCTTCGTCGACCTGCACTGCCACGGCGGCGGGGGCGCCGCCTTCGGGGCCGGGGTCGACGCTGCGACGGTGGTCCGCGACGCCCGCGTCGTCGCCGCGACGCACCGGGCGCACGGGACCACGACGCTCGTCGCCAGCCTGGTGACCGCTCCGCTCGAGCAGCTGCACGCCTCGGTCCTGGCGCTGGCGCCCCTGGTCGAGGGCGGAGAGCTCGCCGGTGTGCACCTCGAGGGCCCGTGGCTCAGCCCGCTGCACCGCGGAGCCCACGCCCCCGCGCTGCTGCGCGAGCCGCTCCTCGACGACGTCGACCTGCTCCTGGGTGCGCGGCCGGGCGTCGTCGCGGTCGTGACGATCGCCCCCGAGCTGCCTGGCGGGCTCGAGGCCGTCCGCCGCATCGTCGAGCACGGTGCTGTCGCGGCGATCGGGCACACCGACGCCGACGCGGCCACGGCGGTCGCCGCGGTGGACGCCGGGGCGACACTCGCCACCCACCTGTTCAACGCCATGCCGCCGGTCCACCACCGGGCACCGGGCCCGGTGCTCGCCCTGCTCGAGGACCACCGCGTCACCGTCGAGCTCATCGCCGACGGGGTGCACCTGCACCCGCTCACGATCCAGCACGCCGCGCGGTCGGCCGGCCCGCGGCGCACGGCCCTCGTCACGGACGCGATGGCGGCTACCGGGGTCGCCGACGGGGAGTACCTCCTCGGGACGCTCGTCGTCGACGTCCTCGACGGGGTCGCGCGGGTCCGCGACGACGGTGCGATCGCCGGCAGCACCCTCACCCTCGACCGCGCCCTCCAGGGGGCGGTCGCGGCCGGGGTGTCCTTCGAGGACGCGGTCGCCGCGCTGACCGCCACCCCGGCGCGGGTGCTCGGGCGCACGGACGTGGGCACCCTCGAGCCGGGTGCCCGGGCCGACCTCGTCGTGCTCGACGAGGCGCTCGCGGTCGTCGCCGTGGTGCAGGACGGGCGCAGCGTGGAGGTCGCCGCGCCCGCCGTGCACCAGGCGTCCCAGGGCTGAGGACCCGGTCTGCTCAGTCCCAGTCGACCTGCGTCGACCGGTAGAACACGAGACCGTCCTCGTCCCACCACCGCCCGTGCTGCGCGAGAGCGGTGCGGAAGGCGCCGAGGTCCTTGGGGGAGCCCCAGGCCACCGAGGCGATCGCGGGCAGGCGCGGCAGGGTGAGCA
>Ga0308157_10007729_pt1 | contig 12423 bp, 9 predicted proteins | sample PhyBR1_FD_201035 | JGI IMG/M metagenome (GOLD analysis project Ga0308157, IMG submission 201035) | Phyllosphere microbial communities from UC Gill Tract Community Farm, Albany, California, United States - DLSLB.R1 | ecosystem: Host-associated > Plants > Phyllosphere > Unclassified | place: USA...
TTGTTGCAAGTACGATGCACTATCGGTTGGGCTACAACGTAGCCGTATTTGATGCGGATTTTCCACAGCACAGCTTGATGAAAATGAAGACAAGGGATTTGGCAATGGTAATGGAAAACGAGGCTTTGAAAAAGCTGGCGTACAAACAATTTACCACCATCAACAAAAAAGCCTATCCCATTATGCAGTACAAAGCGGATAGCGTATTGGAAGCGGCTCACGAATTTGTAAACACTTCTTCCGTTCCGGTTGATGTGGTATTTTTTGACCTGCCCGGAACTGTAAATACGCCCGGCATTCTGAAAGCATTGGCAGGAATGCACCACATTTTCACGCCCATCACGGCAGACCGTGTGGTAATGGAAAGTACGCTCATCTTCACACAGCTTTTGCAGGATGTGATTATGAAAAAAGGGGAAACGTCCATAGAAACCATTAACCTGTTTTGGAACCAGGTTGATGGTAGGGAAAGCACACCCTTATATGGCGTGTATAACCAGCTTATTGCGCAATTAGGGTTAAGTCTGATGAAAAGCCAAATCAAGAATAGCACCCGTTTCCGCAAAGAAAGCGAAACGGACAGCAAAACCGTTTTCCGTTCTACCGTAATGCCTCCCGATGAACGTTTGATGAAAGCCAGTCAGTTAGACCTGTTCATAGACGAATTTTTAAAAATCATTCAATTATAGCCCTATGGAGAAAGATAATAAAAAGAAAGCCACGCCTGATATTAATGAGGAACTGATGATGAACCTGATGGTAGATGGCGTAAAAAAAGAGGGCTTGCAGCTTCCACCTGAACCGCCTGCTGAAGAACCCGAAAAGGAAGAGATTAAGCCTAAAGAACTGGCACAGGAAAAACCTGCGGTTAAAGAAAAGAGCAGAACCAAAAGGACAAACGAAGCAGACTACGAAAGTATCTTTTTCAAAAAACCTGATACCAATGCCCGTGACGGGAAAACGGTTTATATCCGACCGGATTTTCACGAAAAGATGTCACGCATTGTACAGGTTATAGGCGAAGACAAGATAACCATATACGGCTATTTGGACAATTTGTTGGATTACCATTTTCAGGAATTTGGCGAGCAGATTACCAAAAGTTTCAATGATAAGTACAAACCCATTTTATAAGCTATGGAAACAGTAATTGTGATATGCCTGCTCATAGTCATTGCCCTGCTGGTGCAGGACAAGATTGTCATTAAAAAAAGGTCGGAGCATAAGCCAATGCAGGAAAAGGTTAATCCGAACCTGCCCGATATTATGGGTCAGCCCAAGCCTGTAAGAAGCCTTTCAGTACCAAACGCTGCCAATGAAAGCCAAATAGAGGAACAAGAGATAAACCCTGATAATTTAGACATCGAATACGACGAAAATGAAAACGTAGGTATTCAAATTCCGCAGGAAGAACTGGACGAAGTTTTCAGTAATATGCCTGATTTGGAGGAAGAGGAAGAAGAATGGAACAGGTACGGAATATCCAGTGGCGATGACAGTCTTGCCCAAGGGGTTACCTATGATGAACTAAGCTCCGTAGGGGCGTTACTCCAAAAAGAAAATTTGGAGCAAGCCCAAAAGGAAACAGCGGTTGCGATAGTTCAAAAATTGCAGGGAACTGAATTATTCAACCTGCTGGAAAATTCCGTTGAGGGTGCTTCCCGAAAAATTGCTGAGCTTTTGGATAGTACACTCTCATCTGAAACGGAGGACAGTTCTTCCACTTTGCGGAAAAGTGATTTGAGTGATTTTGACATTGGGGAGTTTGTGTAAGCAAACTCCCTTTTATTTTTGTCTAGGCTTCTAAATTCGATTGCCAGCGCTCAATAGTGATGAAATCTGGCTATACACTTTGTTAGTGTTATTAATAACACTAAATTTGCATCAAATGCGTATTAAATAGCGTCAGATGAAAATCAATCGACTAAAAATCTTATTAGTTGAGCAATCAAAAACTAGTAAGTGGTTAGCTAAGGAATTAGGCAAAAGCGAAAGTACAGTGTCCCGATGGTGTACCAATGAAATACAGCCTTCCGTCGAGACTTTGGCAGAAATAGCTCAGCTTCTGAAGGTGGATATTAAAGACCTATTAAATTCAACAAAATAATACAATACAAACGATATAACAAATTATGTTATCACAAGATATAAAAAATAAGGTTCAGTTACTTTGGGACAGACTTTGGGCGGGTGGTTTATCTAATCCCATAACGGCAATAGATAATATATCCTATTTAATATTTATGAAACGTTTAGAGAAGTTTCACTCCAATGTTAAAGAAGAGTATAGATGGAGTACCTATCACCACTTGGAAGGGGCTGAATTAAAATCTAAGGTAGATGAGGTTTTCAATTTTATTCAAAATGATTTATCAAAAGAAGATGAACCATTTGCAATTGAAATGAAAAATGCAAGATTCGGAATAAACACCCCCTCATTATTGGTGGAAGTAGTAAAAATAATTGACGATATTTTTTCTTTGGTGGAGATCGAGGAAAAAAGGCATCAGCATTTTCAAGATATATTAGGAGATGTTTATGAGTATTTGCTACGTGCCACCAATGAGGCGGGTAAGAATGGGCAATTTAGAACACCAAGGCATATCATTCAGATGATGAACGAGTTGGTTGCTCCGAATATTGATAGAGAAGACAGCAAAATTTGTGATGTAACAAGCGGGAGTTCAGGCTTTCTTGTTGGTGCTTATCAATATATCCTTAAAGAAAATAGCACAGATATAATGCTTGATGAGGAGAATCAGCTTGAAAAGGGACTTGATGGAGAAAAATTGACGGCTAAAAAGAAAAAGCAAATAAAAGAGGATACCTTTTATGGCTTTGACATTGATGCCACAATGGTAAGAATTGGAATGATGAATATGATGATGCACGGCATAGAAAAACCTCATATCATCAATTTAAATACTATCTCTGATGAATATGAAGAGAGTTTCTTTAAGCTGAAACAAAAGCAATTCACGCCCGAACAGGTTTTAAAAGGAGAAGATTCTAGATATCGGGAGAAAATATTCTCGACACTAGGCAAGGATGAATTTTCATACATCCTCGCTAATCCTCCTTTTGCTGCCAAAGTTAATAGTAAATCGATAAGCAAAAATCTTAATCGCATTTATGAGATAAAAGAAGCGAAGATCCAGTCCTTGCAAACTGAACTTTTATTCTTAGAACGTATAGTTTATATGCTTAAGAAAAATGGACGTGCTGCCGTAATTATTCCTGAAGGGGTTCTCTTTAATTCTGGAAAAGCTTATAAGTCTGCCCGCGAAATATTATTAAAAGACTGTGATTTAGAGGCTGTTGTATCTTTACCAAGCGGGGTTTTTAACCCTTATACAGCCGTTAAAACATCCATTCTGCTATTTACAAAAAAACAATTCGGCTCTAGTACCTATCATACTAAAAAGGTTTGGTTTTACGGAATGGATTCTGATGGTTATACGTTGGATAATAGCCGAAAAAAAATAAAGAATGATTTCCCGCTACCGGAAACGGTTAAACAATACAAAGCGAAAGATGAAAAGACTAGTTCGCAGAAAGACCGTAAGCAGAAACATTTCTATGTCCCTGTTAGCGAAATTGAGGACAACGGATTTGAATTAAATTACAATCTGTACAAAGAGTTTGTATTTGAGGAACAAGATTATGAACCTCCACATAAGTTAATTCAAAAACTTATAGAATTGGAGGATGAGATTAACGAAGGAATTAACACGCTAAATAAGTCATTTAATGAAAGTAGCATTAAATAAGGTCTTAACGCCGATTTCGGGAGATTGGGGAAGCGACGACCTAGAAGGTAATGGAGTTAATGTAATTCGTACCGCAAATTTTAGAAAAGACGGTAAAATAGATTTCGGTAGCATAGTCAAGAGGTTATTTCAGAAAAAGATTATTGACGATAATGGTCGTGAAATGTATGTCTTAGATTCTGAAAAAATTGGAGAAAAAAAGCTCATAAATAACGATATTATAATTGAAAAATCTGGAGGAGGGCCTGAAAATCCGGTTGGCAGGGTAGTTTATTTTGAAAATCCTGGAGAAGAGATTTTTATGGCAAATAACTTTACACAAGTTCTTAGAGCAAATTCTGAAAAGGTAATTCCAAAATATCTCTTTTATTATTTAAGATATCTTTATTTAAAAGGTGTAGTATATAAATACCAAAATCAAACCACCGGATTAGCCAATTTAAAATTAGAAAAATATTTAAAGGAAGAGATTATCCTTCCTGATCTTGATATACAAAATATTGTAGTTACACAGTTAAATATTATTCAGCGCAATGTAGATCTGCGAAAGTCAAGTATTGAAATATTATCGAGTCTAATTCACTCAATTTATTTTCAAATGTTCGGAGATCCCGTAAATAATCAGAAAGGGTTTTCTCGAAAAAAGTTATCACAAATTACACCGAAAGAAAAAATAATTACATATGGAATAGTCCAAGCGGGACCCCATATCGACGACGGTATACCATATATTAGAACAGGAGATATTAAAAACGGAAAAATCATAACTAGAAATCTATTAAGGACTACCCCGGAGATTGCAAAAAAACACGATAGATCTAAGTCAATTGAAGGCGATGTAATTATTAGTATCAGAGCAACTGTTGGCCAATGTGCAATTTTACCTCAGGAACTGAATGGGGCAAATTTAACTCAAGGAACAGCCAGAATCAGTCCAGATAATAATGTCATTAATACTAACTATTTATTTGTGACCTTACAAAGCCAAGGATTTCAATTTCTCATCAGCAAATATGTAAAAGGCTCAACATTCAAAGAAATTACGCTAGAGAAATTAAGGAATATTGAAATTCCTGTTCCTAAAGATCTCAGATTACAAAATTCATTTAGTCAGATATATGAGTCTATTCAAGATGTTAAGTGTAAAGTAGAATATTCACTAGAATTACTACAACAATTATTTCAGGTAATTCTTCAAAATGCTTTTAAACCAAATGTTGAAATAGATGAAGAGCCTATTTTTAAGGACTTGATAAAGAAGTTCACGACTCAAGATTTAAGGGGGAATAAACAAAGATTACAAAATTTGATAAATCTTTTTGAGCAACAGAAATTTGATGAATTTAAGGATTTTACAGAAACAAGAAAGATCTTGTTCGAGTTAATGGATGACCAGGAAATCATTCAAACTTTTGGAAAAGACAACAAAGTGAAACTACAGGTAAAATGAAATTAGTACAACTAACCATATTAGAAAAGTTCCGAAGTCTTGATCAAATAAAAACAGATCAGGGTAAGGAGAATTTTACCGTTATTTTTAGAGATGATGACCCTAATCAGGAATGGACAAACTTTCACCCGTATTGTTTTGCCGGCTTAAACGGAAGTGGGAAATCAAACGTACTAGAAGCGTTATCAAACATTTTCTATCATTTGGAATGTTGTACATTAGCACCGGAGACCTCGGATTTTTTAAAAAATGATTTTAAAAAAGAAACCTCTGCACCAGCTGCATATGAATTAGAATACTTCATAATTCCTCGTGAGGCAGTAAAAGAAGTAGAAAACTACCATAACGTCATTATTAGGAAAGAGCTAGGCAAAATTCCTCAAATTAAGATTAAAGCTTTAGATCAATCAAATAACCCTGAATTTATAGATATCTCAGGCTCTATTCGTAGTTATCTGCCGGAGTTGGTTATCGGGTATTCTTCGGGAGAAAATGAAATATTGAGCCTCCCATTTATCAAATCTAGGTTGTTACAGTTGGATGAGTACATCTATCATCTACGTAATAGAACAAAGCTTGTCTTAGATTACAAATTGGAAGAAAAACCCCAGAGCAGCCTAGTATATATGGATTATCATATGAGTCAGGCAATTCTATTATCTAACTTTCTTTTACAAAATGATAATGCGATTGAACCAATCAAAGAGCAATTGAGTATTGACAAGCTTCACAGTTTCAGGTTGGTCATCAATAATAAAAAATTATACTATGCTGAGGAAGATTCAGAATTGGGATATTTATTACCGCTGGTCGAGGAGACATTAGATAAACTACGGCATTGTGCTACTGTGAAATTTTTGCAACCCGTTGACGATGAAAGAGGATATGAATACGAAGTGCTTGATTTTTATTTCGATGAGAATAAGCATACAAAAGAAAGCAATTTAAAAGCTGCGTTTAAAAAGCATTTCAATTCTCCATTACAATTATTCAAAGCTTTTCAGGTACTTACTTTGCTGAATTTAAGAGTTGTGGATAGAGAATTAAAGAAAGAGGTCTATAACTCCGATAGTTTGTATGCTATGTATAAAATACCTTCCTTCAAAGAGCAGGAACATATTTTTCACTTCAACCTATTTAGGTTGAAAAAGAAAAATTCAAATGATAAAATGCTTTTAAAAGCATTTTCTGATGGAGAACATCAGTTTTTACATACAATGGGAATATGCTTGCTATTAGGAGATAGAAGTACCCTAATGTTATTGGACGAGCCCGAAACCCACTTCAATCCTGAATGGCGTTCTGAATTTATCAGTTTATTAAAAGATTGCCTAAATAAGAGTGGAACAAATCACTTAATGAGAGACATACTCATCACTTCACATTCACCATTTATCATTTCGGACTGTTTCCCAGATAAAGTAATTATATTCGAAAAAGGTAATCAGCCGAAAAATGCACAGGACTTGGATATAGATACTTTTGGGACATCTGTCAATATTTTGACGAATAAAATCTTTAAACGAAAAAATACGATTGGAGAATATTCCCTTAAAAAATTGAACACCTACAGAGAAAGATTTCTAAAGACTGATAACGTAGAAGAATTAATTGATGAATTAAATTCTGAATTGGGGGATTCAATAGAGAAAGTGCTATTGATAAAAGAAATGACGGATATAATTAAGAAAAGATGATAAGACCGTACAAGCATATCAATTCTAAATTTCACAAGATCCAATCTTTTGTAAATCACTTGTTTTTAGACGTTATACTCCGTGCGCCCGACATTCCGAATGCCACATTCGATATATCCTTGGTTCTTCCAAAATACCAGTCGTTGATTACTGAAGTCAACGACGAATATCTGCTAAATCCCATTAGTGAGTGCTTCGTAATCTGTAAAGTACTTTCTAAAAAGCATTTGAAAGCCTTAAAGCGTGGAGTACATCAGAATAATAAAATCAGGCTATTGTGCAATGGTGATTTAACTCCACTGGAATATGATGATATTGATTTGATAAATGAAGAATTAAGTAAACACATAAAAATATTTTTTGACAAGTTATATGATGAAGCTGTGAAAAAAGCAGCATTTTATAATATATATGGAAAGATTGACGACTATTATAAAGAACTTGTTGGTAAATCAAGAACCTGTAGATGCTGTGGGATAAATAAGGTTTTAATTAAATTTCATTCAAAAAGGAGTGCTTTAGACCATTATTTGCCTAGAAATCATTTCCCATTTACATCAATAAACACAAATAATTTGCTTCCAATTTGTGACACTTGCAATAGTAAATATAAATTAGGTGAAAATACCATTTTTGAAATTGTAAAACGGAATAGTCGGATCATTTCCAAAAATAGAAAACGAGCATTTTTCCCTTTTAGTAAAATTGTTCCATTTCCTAGAATAGATGTGGAAATTAGTATTAATAAAGCCTTTTCTGATAATATGGAACCGGTCGATTTGAATGTTGATTTGGTCTGCGCAGGGTATGAAGAGCATATAGGCTCTTGGGATAGGCTTTTTGGAATAAAGGAAAATTATCTCGCTGAATGTTGTTCAGAGGAAATGTATATGTATTACGAGGAACAGTACTTGGCAGATTTAAATTTCGGAAAAACACACGATGAATATATAGAGGCTCTGGAGCGTAATAGACTGGGAGATATGAACTTTTTAAGGGTTGCATTTTTACACGGAATTAATAACTATGTGTAAGCAACCTTATCAACAACTTGTATACTAGGTAGCTTGGCTTTCATCACGCAGCCTTAAAAAAAATAATCCAGCGAATAATACAATCTAGAAACATATATTGAAAATTCACCAGGTTGAATACATAAATTTATACTTAACTAAGTGGGAAGTTGGAAGTTTCCCATCTGGAGCGTGATACCAATGAATATTTCTTTTCGTTTCTGAAATCAAGTGCAAATTTTTTCTTGCCCTTGACGCTAAAACATACAACAGCTTTTTAGAGTTTTCGACACCATTTATATCGTTAAAATGAGGCACATATCCATCCAGTAATCCAAAACCAATTACGGTGTCGTATTCCTCTCCCTTTGTACCGTGAATGGTAGACACTGTAATACCGTCCCTTTGCCTGAATACCTTTTTAAAGTTTTCTATTTCACCAATAAACGGATTACCTTCCTCTACCAGCCTTTTAATTCTACTTTCAGAACTAGCAAAAAATGAGTTGAAATGTTCATCCAACAAAGGGAAATTGATCAGTTTGATTTTGAGATGTTTGCAGATTTGATTAAAGAACAATCTTAAATAATCTAATCCATCCGTTTCGATGATTTCAAAAGAATTGCAAGTTTTAAGGAATTCTTTGTTCGATATTCTGGATACATCAACCCCCGCAGAATCCAATTCAGTTAATATTTCCTTACTCCATCTCAGGCGTCTTACATACATATGCGGAGATGGCTCAGTTAATGCAATTCTTGAAACCTTAAACCAAAAGTTATCAATATCCCTTGAAAAGGGTGCCATACCTGGGCCATCAAAACTGTAATCAGGAAGTCGGATCATCAGTTTTCTTGTAATACTCGCAATATGTACCCATTGCGGTGCCGTGATACAAATTTCATTGGGGTTAATTCCCAAATCCTCAACGTTGAGGAGTATCAATTGGGCTAGTTCTTCGATTAGCTCATCTACAGGAATTGCGGAATTAAATGTGATTAGACTAGGATAATCTTTATCATTACCGACCGCCACAATTGGAGTTGCAAATGTTTTGTAATAGTCAAAATATTCAATAATGGCTGATGATGATCTATAGTTTTTATCGAGACTCAGAGGAACCAACGGGAAACCTAACAATTTTTCTAGCTCATCTTTCGCCATAGGGTATCCGCCTAAAGAATCATAGATAGACTGATTAGGATCACCCACAATAAGTGTCTTTGAAGCGCCCTTATTCGCAGCTAATATTTTTGAGATGATGTGGTACTGTATTTCCTTCGTATCTTGATACTCGTCAATTAGTATAAATGGGAACAATTTGCACAGGATACTAGCTATAATAGGTTTAGATTTTAGTAATTCATAAGCATAGAATAATATTTGCTCAAAATCAATCTGTCGGTTTTCTTCAAGGATATTAAAATACTCACCAAGAATTTTTTTTAAGGAGTTGTGCTTTTGGGTATCCAGGCAAGTCAGATAAAACTTGTCAGTTTTAGCAAGGATACCACAGTCATAGTATGTTATCTTTTCTTTTTTATAAGGTGCACATAACTCTGTCAAAATTTTTTCTGAATCAAAAGAATTAACCACTTTGAAGCCGTTCTTTAACCTTTCAGAATATAGGTGGTAAGGTTTTAGAATCCACTCGAGACAAAAGGAATGAATAGTACCAATCCATAATTGGGTGGTATCTACACCCAATAATTCAACCCTCTCTTTAATTTCATCCGAAGCACTGTTGGTATAAGTTATTGCGATTACAAATTCTCTATCTGACTTCAATCTGCTTAGCTCATAAGCTATTTTATATGTTAAGGTTCTTGTTTTACCACTACCAGGACAAGCAACAAGCAGTACACTACCATCTTCAGTAATTGCATCTTGTTGTTCCTTGTTAACACTATTTTTTTCCCAAACGAACATCACTACTTAAGTTTATCAATTAGTGTCATAACTTGGTCGTTAGGAATAACGAGATCAAAATCGAAAGCCAGATCTTCTAATTGTATTTCTCCATTTCTATACCTCAAAAGCTCTTTTCTGCAACTAGTAAAATTCAATGTACTATCATCTTCTAATTGCTTTTTAATTCGGTAGTCAATTATGTCAGCGATAATATTTGAGGAATAGGTATCCTTAGCAAAAAAGATGGCATCTAGAATGTATTTTGGCATTATAGTCTTATGGAAAATGTGTTTGCCTAACATAATGGCAAACCAACCTTTTCCTTCTTGTTTTGCCATCGTTAATACACGTTTTCCATATATGGAAACATTATCGTCTTCAAGGTCTGCCAGAGATTGGTCTCTTGTAGGCTGGTCTATATAAACCTGATCTATTATTTGCATTACTTCCCAAGCATTTCCTTCAGTAACAAAGTCTACTTCAAAAGTGTGTTTTGCATAAAATGCTTTAACCCAGGGATTACCTATTTCAAATGCGTCTAATACTATTTTTCTTTCTAAACCTCTTTTTCGCGAACCGGCAACTCTCTTCTTATACTTTTGCAAAGCATCAGTATCTCCAGGTTGTATAGTTGTATCACAAATTGCGTCATCCAAATCTGTGAGTATGGCGCACTTTCTTTGTATTCTGTCCTGATGAAATAACTGCGAAACGTTTTCAAAGCCTGTACTTCTAATATTTATAAGACTTATTCCGAGTTCATCAAGACTAACTCCCAGAACCTTCTTGACCATTATCGGAATCAAAATTTCTTCTGCATCGCCTTCAACCAAAATTATGCCCTTAGCAAAAAGCAAATTAGTCCGTACAGCATCTAAATAGCGTTGAATTTGATTTATGCTTTCTGCATTCAAACCTGTTGACGGCTGGTAAACTTCAGCATAATTTAATTTCTTCGCCAGGATATTTATATTCTCTACGTTGCTAACCTCAGAGATTTGCGTAGAATGGGTTGAGTAAATAATTTGGGTGTCGCCGTAGTCCAGCTTATCAAACAAAGTTTTCTGTATGTGATTGTGGATATGAGCCTCTGGTTCTTCAATGATTAAGAAATTGGCAAAAGTGTCCTTTGATTTACGATACTTAAACTCTAACAACTTTAGTGTTAAGAAAATAAGATTTGCTCCACCTAAACTTAATTCGTGTATCCCGCCTTCATATTTTTCACCCGGCTCACCGATAAACAGTTTTAAGGACTGGAGTAATTTTTCTGCATCATCTGGGACACTCGATTTTATTGACAATGATGATGGAGAATAAGTTAGCCCTACAGCATCTTGAATTGTGGATTTTATGTCTAACCTGATATTTTGCACATCGGGAAGGGCTTCGATGCTTTGATTCAAATTGTTTACCAGATCGCTTATAGGTTTGTACTCTGCTTCATTAATCTCACCACTTTTGTTTTTCAAAAGTCCGAGCAATGGATTAGTTCTGTTGTTATGAAAATCACTAACAACATCCCTCAAGGCCTGAATGAAAGTAAAAGAAATCTCTTTTGCCACAGAAAGCTGATGCGGAATTTTAGAGCCAAATTTTGAAGCATCAATAGCAGAAGGAAAAATAACATTTTCAAAGTCACCGACAAGTTCTTTATAAACAGCCGGATCGTTAAAATCGGCAGTGCTCTTCCCGGTGAAAAAAGTCTCGTAATTATCTATTACAGTAATTTCATTGAGCAAGGTTTGAAGTCCGACCAGATCACCCTCTGCCAATTCTGATAGCTTCTGCCTTATATCCGCCTTTGGACGGAAAAAAAGGTTATAAGTAGCTTTTTTAACGTAGTTCTCTTCTGCAACACCAGCTCCGTGAATGAACAAGGATTGAATGGCTTCCTCATCATTTAGTTCATCAAATTCAATACTGATTATTATCCAATGTCCTTTCCATCGTCCTCTATCTAAAATCCTATTGAAATCGCCATCGGTAAGTTTATATGCATATGGTAAAGAAACATCTTCCAATAGCAATCTAATAGCTTTGAACACATTGGTTTTCCCAGAACCATTTTCCCCTATGATGGTATTTATTCCCTTGTTGAAGTGAAAACTTGCATTCGCAAAGTTTCTATAATTGACGAGGCTAACTTTAGATATATACATTAAAAGATAAGGTTTACAAATTTCAACTCTTTAAATGTACTAATATACATATTTCTCTGTTCTGACTGCCATTTCCAGCCAAACAATTCCTCTGACTGCCACATTGTTAGACCGCCTCACTTTCCATAACACCTTTGTCCCGAAAGCCTGCAAAGTGCGGGATAACGGTAACAAATTAATGTGTTTCAATTATGGAAAAACAGAGAAAAAAAGTATTGCTGGTAGCTGTGGTTATGCTGTCAGGAATTGGTGCGTTCGCACAGGGAAATGGCTCGGCAGGTATCAACGAGGCAACCCAAATGGTAACTTCCTATTTCGATCCCGCTACCCAATTAATTTACGCCATCGGTGCGGTGGTTGGGCTCATCGGAGGCGTTAAAGTGTACAACAAATTCAGTTCGGGCGACCCCGACACGAGCA
>Ga0308157_10007730_pt1 | contig 12421 bp, 14 predicted proteins | sample PhyBR1_FD_201035 | JGI IMG/M metagenome (GOLD analysis project Ga0308157, IMG submission 201035) | Phyllosphere microbial communities from UC Gill Tract Community Farm, Albany, California, United States - DLSLB.R1 | ecosystem: Host-associated > Plants > Phyllosphere > Unclassified | place: USA...
TGTAAATGTTGCCCTTGCGCTGTTCGCGGCCTTCAATTTCGATTTCGTAGTCGAGCAGTTTTTGGCCGTCGACAATCGCCAGACGGCGTTCTTCAGCCTGTGTCGCGTTAATCAGCATCCGCTTCATGATGCGTATCCTTTTCGTTGTGCGGCGACCGGCTGGCAGCGACAGCGCTGCCTAGCCGACACGCCTTTGACTCTTGATCAAAGACAGGCTCTGTAGGAGCCTTTAATGCCGGGTTGTCGCGCTGAAACAAAAAGAAGGGGAATCCGAGACCTGGGCCTGATTGCGTCCGTGCTGCGTTAAGTCAGCAATGGGGGCAAGGGCAGGGGGCAGGGAGCGAGCGACGCTGTGGGCAGATCCGGCACCGAGTGGCGACGGTCTGAGTCAGCGGAAATTACGGGGTGGGTGCTTGGCGCAGGCGTACGCAGCAGAGGCTTTGGCCTCTGCGTCATACCTAGCAACCAAGAAAGAAGTACCCACATGCTCGCTGTTTTTCTAATGCGCGGATGGCATGGAGCAACTGGCTCCAAACACCACCATCCACGTGAAGATTCCGTTCAGTGTTTCAATGCGTCAACCAGACAAATTCCGCCCCGCTAGCACCGACAATCGGGCAGTTTTTCCTTGGGCACGGCATCTGTGGCATCGACCTGCCTGCGTAGGGGAAATGGCTGGGTGGACTAAAATCCAAACAAATCAACCACTTACACATAAATTAGCGCAGGTGAAACACATTATAGAGGGCAAACTGCCCCAAGAACCTACCCAGAACTCCGCTGCTGTGGCTGTGCGGTTAATCGAGGTGGATGAAGACAGCGCCGGACAACGCCTGGATAACTTCTTGATGCGCCATCTCAAAGGTGTGCCCAAGACACACGTTTACCGCATCATTCGCAGTGGTGAGGTACGTGTGAATAAAGGGCGCTGCCAAGCCGATACCCGGGTGGAGATGGGGGATATGGTGCGCCTGCCGCCTGTCCGTATTTCCGACAAGGTGCAAGAAAAAGCCGAACGTCCCGCTCCAGCCCGTGAGTTCCCTGTCCTGTTTGAAGACGATCATCTGATTGCGCTGGATAAACCTGCGGGCGTGGCTGTGCATGGTGGCTCAGGGGTGAGCTTTGGCGTAATTGAGCAGTTGCGCCAAGCCCGCCCTCAGGCCAAATTTTTAGAGCTGGTGCACCGGCTGGATCGTGAAACTTCTGGCATCTTGCTGGTTGCCAAGAAGCGTTCGGCGTTGACCAAGCTGCAAGATCAGTTTCGGGAGCGTGAAACGGGCAAGACCTATTTGGCGTTGGTGAACGGGGCGTGGCCCGTCAACAAGAAGGTCATTGACACACCGTTGCACAAATATCTTCAGGCAGATGGCGAACGCCGAGTGCGCGTCACCACGGTGGACGATCCTGATGCCATGCGCGCGCTGACTTTGGTCAAGGTGCGGTCGCACTTTGCGCCGCGTGCCATGCAGGGTCTGCCTGCGATGAGCTTGCTGGAAGTGACTATCAAGACCGGGCGTACGCACCAGATCCGGGTGCATTTGTCTTCGCAGGGCCATGCAATCGCTGGCGATGACAAGTACGGTGACTTTGATTTGAACAAGCGCTTGCCTAAGCAGGGCTTGAAACGCATGTTTTTGCATGCCTGGCGTTTGCAGTTCAACCATCCCGCCACGCAGGAACGCATTGAGTTGCATTCGCAGTTGCCTGTGGAGCTGGCGGGCTTTGTTGCCTGAAGTTGCACTCTCTTTTACTTGGAAAGCCTTTTGACGTGACTGTGCGACGCTTTGACTTGATTGCCTTCGATTGGGATGGCACTTTGTTTGATTCCACCGCAGCGATTGCTCGCAGCATTCAGCTGGCAGTAGCCGATGTGGGGGGGACAGTTCCCACTGACGAGCAAGCTTCGTATGTGATCGGCATGGCGCTGCTGCCAGCATTGGCGCATGCAGCGCCTGATGTTCCCAAAGACAAATACAACGATTTGGCCAGCCGTTACCGCTATCACTATCTCAAGCAGCAAGAGTTGATTACCTTGTTCAAAGGGGTGCTTCCCATGCTGGAGGGCTTGCGTGAACGCGGGCATTGGCTGGCGGTGGCTACGGGGAAAAGCCGCAGAGGCTTGAATGAAGCGCTGCAGCACGTCGATTTGCGAGGCATGTTCGACAGCTCGCGAACGGCTGACGAAACGGCGGGCAAGCCGCATCCTTTGATGCTGCAAGAGTTGATGGCTGAGCTGGGCGTGCAGCCTGAACGGCTGCTGATGATTGGTGACACCACACACGATCTGCAAATGGCACAAAACGCCGGTTGTGCCAGTGTGGGCGTCGCCTATGGCGCCCATGCTGGTGCAGAGCTGGCTGCATGTACGCCTTTGCATGTGGCTTGCGATGTTGAGGATTTGCACCAGTGGTTGCGCACCAACGCCTGATGGTTTTGTCACCGTTGATTGCTGGGCCCGCTGGCATACTGGCGCACTGGCTTGATTTTGAGAGAGTAAAGCTTCTATGAACCCCCATTCCACTCCTGACAACCAGGGTGCCGCTGGCTCAGAGCCGCTGCCGGGCCAAGACTTGTGGGCGCGTGCCGCTTCTGGAGCCCCCAATGCTGCCAAGCCCGCTGCTGCAGGCTGGGAGCGCGATGTGCTGGAGCGTCTGGTGTTCGCCACAGTGAACGAGCAGCGTTCGGCGCGTCGCTGGCGCATTTTTTGGCGGTTTGTATGGGTGAGCTTGATCGTGGCTGGCTTGTGGTGGATGGGGCGCGACAGTGCCAGTTCAGCCACCAGCGGGCCGCACACTGCGGTGGTTGATATCAAAGGCGCGATTGCCGGGGACGCCAACGCCAGTGCAGAGTTTGTGATTGCGGCCATGCGCAGTGCCATGGAAGATCCAGGTTCACGCGCCTTGGTGCTGTTGATCAATTCGCCCGGGGGCAGCCCTGTGCAGGCGGGCATGATCAACGATGAAATCGTGCGTTTGAAGGCCCAGTATCAAAAACCGATTTACGCAGTAGTTGAAGAAACCTGTGCTTCTGCTGCGTACTACATTGCCGCGGCTGCGGACGAGATTTTTGTCGACAAGGCCAGCATCGTAGGCAGCATTGGCGTGCTCATGGACGGGTTTGGCTTTACCGGCACCATGGAAAAACTGGGTGTAGAGCGCCGCCTGCTGACTGCGGGGGCAAACAAGGGCATGCTGGATCCGTTCAGTCCGCTGGAAGAGGGGCAGCGTGCCCACGCGCAGACCATGTTGAACCAGATTCACCAGCAGTTCATTGACGTAGTGCGCGCTGGCCGTGGTGAGCGTTTAAAAGAGAATGCTGACACTTTCAGCGGCTTGTTCTGGACGGGGCAGCAAGCCGTGGAGTTGGGCTTGGCTGATAAATTTGGTACCTTGGATAGCGTGGCACGCGATGTGGTGCAGGCCGAAGAGGTGATTGATTACACGCGTAGCGAAAACATGGCGGAGCGCTTTGCCAAGCGTTTTGGCGCAGCCATTGGTGGTGGTGCGGTAGATGCTATGCACGGCATGTTGCCTGCTATTCGTTAATTATTGACGCTAGCAGCTGTCAATTAAAAGAGCGTCCTGCACTGATCTAACTTGAGTTTCAGATACTTTTGTATCTGAACTCCTGATGAATCAAGCGCAAGGCGCTCTTTTTTTGTGGTTTTTTGCTTATTGGCCGATGGCAAACACCACGGGGGTGCGGTTGTCGGGTTCTGTGCCCAGCTTCTTCCAGTCTTTGGCGCTGCGGCTTTGAATGCTGGCGTTCTCCAGCGTCAAGCCGCTGGCCATGGCGATGCGCGTTGCGGGTTGCAGGCTGTGCAGCAATGCCTGCCACAGAGCAGCGTTGCGGTAGGGCGTCTCAATAAAAAGCTGGGCCTGGTTGTAACGCTGCGCCAGTTGCTCCAGCTCTTTGATGCGCTGTATGCGCTGCGCTGCGTCTTGCGGTAAATAGCCGACAAAAGCAAAATTTTGGCCGTTGAGGCCGCTGGCAGCCAAAGTCATCAGTAGCGAGACCGGGCCAACCAGTGGGATGACGGCAATACCTGCATCGTGCGCAGCACGCACGATGGAGCTGCCGGGGTCGGCCACCGCAGGCATACCCGCTTCGCTCACCAGGCCCATGTCATGACCAGCCAGTGCCGCAGCCAGTAGCGCCTTGGCATCAAATACGGCAGCACCTTTGCCACCGTGGTCCCCTTTTTTATGGGCTTCACGGGGTAGCTCTTGCAGCTGCATCTGCTGAATGGGTACGGCCAGTGGCACGTGCTCGTCGACACGCTTGAGATACGCGCGCGCACTCTTTGCGTTCTCGCACACCCAGTGCTGCAGGCGTGCAGCGGTGCGTAGCGTCAGTTCAGGCAGCACATCGGTGATGGGCGATTGGGTGGCGCAGCCAAAGTCCAGTGGGGCGGGCACTAAATATAGTTTGCCTTTTGCGCTCATGGCAGTTGAATCCCGGCGGCACGCACCATACGGCAGGTGCGAATCATGGGCAGGCCAATCAATGCAGTAGGGTCATCGCTGTGGATGGCGTCCAGCAAACTGATGCCCAAGCCTTCGCTCTTGGCGCTGCCTGCACAGTCGTAAGGCTGCTCAGCGCGCAAATAACGTTCAATTTCATCGTCCGTCAGATCGCGGAAAACGGTTTTGATGACGGCGATATCGCTCTGCTCAAAGCCTGTGGCCTTGCAGACCACGGCCACGGCGGTGTGGAACATCACTGTCTGTCCGCGCATCGATCGCAATTGTTGAACAGCCCGCTCGTGTACCAGCGGCTTGCCCATGGGCTGGCCGTTAAGGTCTGAGACTTGGTCAGAGCCGATCACGATGGCATCGGGGTGCAGTGCGGCTACGGCGTGGGCCTTGGCCAGCGCCAGACGCAGGGCCAAATCTCCCGGCGCTTCGCCGGGTGCGGGGGTTTCATCCACGTCAGGGGCGGCGGTGGTGAAGGGCAGGTTCAAACGTTCCACCAATTCACGGCGGTAGCGGGAGGTTGACCCCAGAATCAAGGGGCGCTGTGGAGTGACTGATTCAAGCATGCTGGGATTCTCTTACACTGCCGCCATGAGCAAGGATTTTTCTCTGGATCACCTTGATGTAGCCGCGTTTGCTAAGGCAGGCGCACTCATTGAGGGACAAGACCCGTTATCTGCATTTGAGCGTCTGCAGCAAGAAGCACAAGCCCCTTCCGAAGGTATGGCTGTGGTTTGGTCTGCGCAAGGCGAGCATGTACCTGAAACCGGTGGCGCAGGCCACTACTGGCTGCATGTGCAAGCTGAAGGTCATGTGCCGATGACCTGCCAGCGCTGTTTGAACATGGCAGACATCGCGTTGTATGTAGACCGTTCCTTCCGCTTTGTGAAGGATGAGGCTGCGGCAGAAGCGATGGATGATGAGGCTGAAGAGGATTTGTTGGCCATGAGCAAAGACTTCAATGCGCGTGCGCTGATTGAAGACGAGTTGCTGATGGAGCTGCCTTTGGTGCCTATGCACGATGAATGTCCTGAGGTCATGCCCATGGCCTCAAGTGACGATGATTTCGAAGAAGCCAGTACGGAAAAACCCAATCCGTTTGCAGTGTTGGCCGGGCTGCGCAAGAATGCAGGCCAAGATTGATTTCCATCAGTGATTAGTTGCAAGCCATCTTCTGGGTGGCTTGAGGCGTGTGTGCTACGGGCAGCTGTATTGCACACACCTTGAAAAGACACGGCGCTCATTCTGAGCAAGCAGGGCTGATTCCAGTGAGTTGGGCGCGGTTCTCTTTGTTTTCATAGTTTGCGTTATAATCGGGGGCTTCACGCGAAACCCCCTCGTGTCTTTAATGGGCTGATCGCGTTTTTACCAACCCTTTTAAGACTCAGGAGCCATCATGGCTGTTCAGCAAAACAAAAAATCTCCTTCCAAGCGCGGTATGCACCGTTCGCACAATGCACTGAATGTGCCCGGAATCGCTGTGGAAGCCACTTCTGGCGAAGTTCACCTGCGTCACCACATCAGCCCCAACGGTGTATACCGTGGTCGCCAGGTGCTGAAGAACAAGTCTGAAGCTTAATCAGCTTCAACTGACTTAAGGCCCGTAGCTACTAGTCTTGTAGCTCGGGCTTTTGTTTTTTTAATGCTGCTTTTTCCAGTTTTTTGGTCTGCAGCGGACCGGTAAGTCATTCATGATCACACTGGCAGTTGATTGCATGGGGGGCGACCATGGCCCCGGTGTCACGTTCCCTGCGTGTCGCCAATTTCTTTCTACCCACCCGGATGCCCGGTTGTTGCTGGTAGGCCTGCCAGAGGCTTTTGTGAACTGGCAGACGCATGAGCGTGCTGAAGTGGTGCATGCTTTGGAAGTGGTCACCATGGACGACCCTGTGGAAGTGGCTTTGCGTCGCAAGAAAAACTCTTCGATGCGTGTGGCTATTCAGCAGGTTAAAGATGGCAAGGCGCAGGCGGCAGTGTCGGCGGGTAATACCGGCGCTTTGATGGCTGTCTCGCGCTATTTGTTGAAGACCATGGATGGTATTGATCGCCCGGCGATTGCCTCGCAATTGCCCAATGATCAAGGCGGCGCGACCACGGTGCTGGATTTGGGTGCCAATGTAGATTGCCAGCCCGAACATTTGCTGCAGTTCGCGGTGATGGGTTCAGCCTTGGTGACTTCGCTGGATGCCCATAACGCAGAGCCTTCGGTTGGCTTGCTCAATATTGGCGAAGAAGCCATCAAGGGCAGCGAAGTGATCAAGCGCACGGGCGAGTTGCTGCGCCAGGCCGGTGACTCGAACGCCATACGCTTTGTGGGCAATGTTGAAGGCAATGATATTTTCAAGGGGCGCGTTGACATCGTCGTGTGCGATGGTTTCGTGGGCAACGTGGCGCTCAAGGCCTCAGAGGGCGTTGCTTCAATGATTGTCGGTGGATTGAAAACCGAGTTCAAACGCAACATCTTCACTAAATTTGCAGCCATTTTGGCTTATCCAGTGCTTAAAGCGCTAATGAGTCGTATGGATCATCGCCGTTATAACGGTGCAGCCTTGCTGGGTTTGCGTGGTTTGGTGTTCAAGAGTCATGGCTCAGCAGATGCCACTGGTTACGAGCACGCCCTGAACCGCGCTTATGATGCAGCCCGAAATAACCTTCTAGACCGTGTGCAGGGGCGAATTGCTCAGGCGGCCACTTTGCTGGTGGCTGCTGACAGTACTTCCACCGGTGGTGCCACGGCGGCTTGAGACTACATGACACGCTACGCACGCATTACAGGCACAGGCAGCTATTTGCCTGAACGTCGATTGACCAACCACGATCTGGCAGCAGAGCTGGCCGAGCGTGGGGTTGAAACTTCCCACGAATGGATTGTGGAGCGCACAGGCATTGAGGCCCGCCACTTTGCGGATGCGCACACAAACAGCAGTGACCTGGCGCTGGAAGCTTCGCGCAAAGCCATTGAGGCAGCGGGAGTGACCGCAGCAGATATTGATCTGATCATTGTGGCAACGTCGACGCCGGATATGGTCTTTCCGTCGACGGCCTGCATTTTGCAAAATAAATTGGGTGTCCATGGCTGTCCTGCCTTTGATGTGCAGGCAGTGTGCAGTGGCTTTGTCTATGCGCTGACAGTGGCGGACTCAATGATTCGCTCGGGCGCGGCAAGTCGTGCGCTGGTGGTGGGTGCCGAGGTATTTAGCCGTATTCTGGATTTCAATGATCGCACCACCTGTGTCCTGTTTGGTGATGGTGCTGGCGCTGTAGTGCTCGAAGCCTCGGAAGAGCCGGGAATTTTGGCGTGTGATTTGCATGCCGATGGCCGCCATGTCGGCATCTTGTGCGTGCCGGGACATGTCTCCGGCGGTGAAGTCTTGGGTTCGCCTTTGTTGACCATGGACGGTCAGGCGGTGTTCAAGCTGGCGGTGGGCGTGCTTGAGAAGGCCGCGCATGCTGCTCTGGCCAAGGCAGGTAAAACCGAGGCGGATATTGATTGGCTGATCCCGCATCAGGCAAACATTCGCATCATGCAAAGTACTGCTCGCAAGCTGAAGCTGTCGATGGACAAAGTGATTGTGACCGTGGATCAGCACGGCAATACTTCGGCGGCCTCCATTCCTTTGGCTTTGGACTATGGCGTGCGCAATGGTCAAGTCAAGAAGGGCGACACCGTCATGCTCGAAGGTGTAGGCGGTGGCTTCACCTGGGGTGCCGTACTTCTGAATATGTAGCAGCTAGCGTTTTTATATAAGCGCTAGAGCCAGTTTTTTTAATAACGAGTGACCGTGATATGAAGAAATTCGCATTCGTCTTCCCTGGACAAGGCTCTCAGTCTGTCGGTATGTTGGATGCTTGGGGTGATCACCCAGCAGTGGTTCAAACCCTGCAAGAAGCTTCTCAAGCCCTGGGCGAAGACATTGGTGCGCTGATCAAAAACGGCCCCAAAGAAGATTTGGCACTGACCACTAACACCCAGCCAGTGATGCTGGTGGCAGGGGTGGCTGCGTGGCGTGTGTGGCTGGCTGAAGGTGGGGCAATGCCTGATGCCGTGGCTGGTCACTCGCTGGGGGAGTACAGCGCTTTGGTAGCCGCCGGGGTGTTAACGCTGGCCCAAGCGGCGCCTCTGGTGCGCTTGCGCGCTGCCGCCATGCAAGAAGCCGTGCCTGTGGGTGTTGGTGCCATGGCTGCTGTACTGGGTCTGTCCTCAGACAAAGTCAAGGAAGTCTGCGCGGTGGTGACGGCCCAACTGGGTGGCGCTGAAGTGGTTGAAGCGGTGAACTTTAATGATCCAGGCCAAACAGTCATTGCTGGCTCCAAGCTGGCCGTGGAAACGGCCAGTTCTGCAGTCAAAGAGGCTGGCGCCAAGCGTGCGTTGCCACTGCCAGTGTCTGCGCCTTTCCACTCCAGCCTGATGAAGCCTGCCGCTGAAAAGCTCAAGGTCGCGCTGGATGCATTGCAGCTGGGCGTGCCTCAGATCCCTGTGATCAACAATATTGATGTGACGGTGCAAACCGATGCTGCAGCTATTCGTGACGCGCTGTATCGTCAAGCCTTTGGCCCCGTGCGCTGGGTGGAGTGTGTGCAGGCCATGAAGGCCCGTGGCATTACGCATTTGGTAGAGTGCGGCCCAGGCAAAGTGCTGGCGGGAATGACCAAGCGTATTGATGCTGATTTGGTTGGCGCTCCTATGTACGACTCCGTCACCTTGGCAGAAGTGAAAGAATTGCTCGCATGACCGAACAAAAGAAACAAATTGCGCTGGTAACTGGCGCGACACGCGGAATTGGTGCCGCGATTGCCCAAACCCTGGCAGAACGCGGCTATACCGTGATTGGTACCGCCACCACAGATGCCGGTGCACAGCGTATCAGCGCTGCATTGGCTGCTATGGGGGGGCGTGGCGTGAATCTGAATGTGAACGACGCAGCGGGCGTAGATGCCTTGATGGACAGCATCTTGAAGTCCGAAGGTGGCCTGCATGTCTTGGTAAATAATGCGGGCATCACCCGTGACACCTTGGCAATGCGCATGAAGGACGATGACTGGTCTGCGGTGATTGACACGAATTTGCAGGCTGTTTTCCGACTCAGCCGTGCGGCTATTCGTCCCATGATGAAACAGCGTTTTGGGCGCATTATCAGTGTTACCAGTGTGGTCGGAGCCATGGGCAACCCCGGTCAAGCCAACTATGCTGCGGCTAAGGCTGGCGTTGCCGGCATGAGCCGTGCGCTGGCGCGCGAACTTGGCAGCCGAGGCATTACTGTAAACTGCGTGGCTCCTGGGTTTATTGCTACAGATATGACAGCGGATCTGCCTGAGGAGCAGAAGGCAGCCTTGGCTGCGCAGATTCCGCTGGGCCAATTGGGTCAGCCGTCTGACATTGCAAATGCCGTGGCTTTCTTGGCCTCGGAAGGGGCTGGGTACATTACCGGTCACGAGCTGCATGTCAATGGCGGCATGTACATGTAATTTGAAGAAATGAATGCCGTTTCCTCGCGACGGCAGGCCGATTGAAGGGGGATTCCCTGAAGCGGCTAGAATCGCGGGTTCATTCACAACCCCCTGAGGGAAACCATGAGCGATATCGAAGCACGTGTCAAAAAAATCATTGCTGAACAACTCGGCGTTGAAGAGTCTCAAGTAACCAACGAAAAGGCCTTCGTGGCTGACCTGGGCGCTGACTCCCTGGACACGGTCGAACTGGTAATGGCCCTGGAAGATGAATTCGGCATCGAAATCCCTGATGAAGATGCTGAAAAAATCACGACGGTGCAAAACGCCATCGACTACGCCAATACCCACCACAAGGCCTAATAGGTCTTTACGCACCGAGCGATAAGAATAAGGTTTGAACGCATGAGCCGTCGTCGCGTTGTCGTGACCGGCCTGGGATGTATTAGCCCCGTGGGTAACACGGTGGCTGATTCCTGGGCCAATCTTTTGGCCGGCCAGTCCGGTATTGACCGCATCACCAAGTTTGATGCCTCGAATTTTTCCTGCCAGATTGCAGGTGAAGTCAAGGGATTCAACGTGGAGGATTACATGAGCGCCAAAGATGCGCGCGCCATGGACACCTTCATTCACTATGGCATTGCGGCTGCGGAACAAGCGGTCAAAGACGCAGGTCTGCCTTCGGGCGAGGCCTTGTCTGATGATCTTGCTACCCGTATCGGTTGCGTGATCGGGTCTGGTATCGGGGGCTTGCCCCTGATCGAGAACACCCAGATCGAACTGTCCAATCGCGGCCCCCGCCGCATTACTCCATTTTTCGTACCAGCTTCCATTATTAATATGGTGGCTGGTCACGTTTCCATGCGCCATGGTTTCAAGGGTCCGAACCTTTCGGTTGTGACTGCTTGTACTACCGGCTTGCACTGCATTGGTGAAGCTGGGCGCATGATTGAATATGGTGACGCCGACATCGTCGTTGCTGGAGGCACTGAATCGACCGTTTCACCTTTGGGTGTTGGTGGTTTTGCTGCCATGCGCGCATTGTCGACACGCAATGACGACCCTAAGGCTGCATCGCGCCCTTGGGATCGTGATCGCGATGGCTTTGTACTGGGCGAAGGTGCAGGCGTGATGGTGCTTGAAGAGTACGAACATGCCAAGGCACGCGGCGCCAAGATTTACGCAGAGTTGGCAGGCTACGGAATGAGTGCTGATGCTGGGCACATGACTGCACCCAATATGGATGGCCCACGCCGTGCCATGTTGAATGCCATGCGCAATGCTGGCGTGAACGCAGATCAGATTAATTATCTGAATGCACACGGCACATCGACACCTTTGGGTGACCAGAACGAAAGCAACGCCATCAAGGCTGCATTGGGTGATGCTGCCTATAAAACGGTAGTGAGCTCAACCAAGTCCATGACTGGTCACTTGCTGGGTGGTGCAGGTGGAATTGAGAGTATTTTTACGGTCATGGCTATTCATGATCAGAAGATCCCTCCCACCATCAACTTGCTCAATCAAGACCCAGGTTGTGATTTGGATTACTGTGCCAACGTGGCACGTGATGCCAAGATCGACATCGCGCTGAAGAACAATTTTGGCTTTGGCGGAACCAATGGCTCGCTGATTTTCAAGCGAATCTAGATCATGAAGCGAGAGGGCTGTTCGCTTCCTTCTCACGCTGCGCAACCCGCTCCTGTGTATGCAGTGAGCGGGTTTTGTTTTTTGGGTGATGGATGTGTCACAGCGACATAGTCCGGCAGTACTTTATCCCCTGCAACATTCCCGGCAACTGCGGATTCTGTGGGCTGCGTTAGTTGTAGGCAGCGGCTTGCTTTTACTTTTATGGACCTGGCAAGGGGCTGGCGTTGGCCATGAGTTATGGCTGCGCGTGGGTGCAGCAGCTTTGCTTTGGCTGTTGTGTGCGGTGCTGGGCTGGCAAGCCCAGCATCGCTTGCCGCAAGGTGCTCTGCATTGGAGCGGTTGCGGCTGGCTGTGGGAGATCAACGGGCAGGCGAGGCCTTTGCAGGGTGTGCCAGTGGTGCTTTTGGATCTGCAGCGGTTGCTGATTGTTGGCTTTGTGGATGGGCGCAAACGTACGCAGCACTTTGTACTGCAAAGGAATTGGGCACCCCATGCGTGGATGGACTTGCGGCGTGCTGTATATTCATCTGCTCATCCGCCACAGAACAGTTCTTCATCTAAAGCGCTTTGAGCTTTAGATGCACTGTGGTCTGGAGCCACCGCGTCCCTTCGCCTTCATGACATCAGCCCCAGCGCCTTCTTCCTCTTCTGACAGCGATCTGCAATTGGTCGAGCGTACCGTCGCTGGAGATCAGCGGGCTTACGAATTACTGGTCATCAAGTACCAGCGCCGTATAGAGCGTCTGATTGGCCGGATGGTGCGTGACCAGGATCTGGTGCAGGACATTGCGCAAGAGACGTTCTTGCGTGCATACCGGGCTTTGCATCAATTTCGAGGTGAGGCACAG
>Ga0308157_10007731_pt1 | contig 12419 bp, 15 predicted proteins | sample PhyBR1_FD_201035 | JGI IMG/M metagenome (GOLD analysis project Ga0308157, IMG submission 201035) | Phyllosphere microbial communities from UC Gill Tract Community Farm, Albany, California, United States - DLSLB.R1 | ecosystem: Host-associated > Plants > Phyllosphere > Unclassified | place: USA...
GAGCGAGGTCACGGCCTGGCAGAGTCGCCCGCTGGAGTCGATGTACCCGGTCGTGTTCTTTGACGCGCTGCGGGTCAAGATCCGCGAGGAAGCCGTGGTTCGCTCCAAGGCCGTTTACCTGGCCCTGGGCGTACTACCCGATGGCAGCCGCGACATCCTGGGCATCTGGATCGAAAACACCGAGGGAGCCAAGTTCTGGATGAAGGTCTTCAACGACCTGAAGACGCGCGGAGTCCATGACATCCTGATCGCCGTCACCGACGGGCTCAAGGGCATGCCAGAGGCGCTGGGCGGAGTGTTCCCGGCCACGACGCTGCAGACCTGCATCGTGCATCTGATCCGGGGCAGCCTGGACTTTGCGTCATGGAAGGACCGCAAGAGCCTGGCCACGGCCATCAAGCCGATCTACACGGCGGTGAGCGCCGAGGCCGCTGAGGCCGAGCTGACTGCGTTTGAAGCCGGGCCCTGGGGCCAGAAGTTCCCCACTGTCGTGGGCGCCTGGCGCAGGGTCTGGGACAAGGTCATACCGTTCTTTGCCTTCCCGCCCGAGGTGCGCCGCGTGATCTACACGACCAACGCGATTGAGAGCGTGAATGCGAGGCTGCGCAAGATCATCAAAACCCGAGGGCACTTCCCCAGCGACGATGCAGCCACCAAGCTGATCTGGCTGGCACTGCGCAACATCACCGAAGACTGGGGGCGGGCTGCCAACAACTGGAAGTCAGCAATGAACCAATTTGCGATCCTCTACGAGGACCGGTTCACGAAATCGAGCACGTAAGATATTCATTCACCTTCGCCAAATCGGTGAAGGCTCAGTGAGCCTCACACACGGAAACTCGGACAGGCCCCGGTGCGCCCAACAGCATTGATGCTCTCGAGGCGATCCATACATGGTTACGTCCATTGCTACAACCACGAGCGCATCAAACTCGGACTGCAAGGACTCCGCCATGCGGAGTAACGACTGAGAAGAACCGCCTGATCGGCGGAATCGTGACCGTCTAACTTTTCGAGGTCAGTTCAAACCAGGGCGATTCAGTCGATTCATAGCGTCTCCGCTTCACAGTAGGCCCCAATACTGTGAGTGGTTCACAGTAGCCTGGGCCACTCCACCTGTTCAACAACAACGGTCCCCGCGACCCGTGGAGTTCCCATGCCATCCAGAATCCCCGTCCGTATTGAAGACAAAGACTTTCCCAGCATCAACAAAGCCCGCCTGTTCTACCGCGAAATCCTTCACCGCCATCAACCGAACCAGCCAGTTGCAGCCTCTGACCAAATAGAGATCAAGAAGCTCATCACCAGCGCGCAGCCGACTCTGAGTAGCCACGCATCAGATTCTGAAATTCGCGTGATCCAAGGAAAGTACGGGCGTCACTGCTTCGCTATTCAGGACCAGGACAGGTCCACACACGCCATTTCCATCATGCGCTCGGTCAAACAGTGCGTCGTGACCGCAAATAAACAACCGCTTGCAATTGAGTAGTGATCAGCAAGGCATGATCAAACTTGGCTGCACCTGGCAGTGGCACCTCTTGTGCAGCGCTCGTCATGCCTACTCTTCGTCTTCTTCTGGAATTTCGTGCGTGGCTGTAAGGAATCCCTTGACCCTCACCTCTGAATGCCATCCTCCGTCGGCTGACCGTCTAGCTTCTTCACATGAGGTTGGTCGCCGACAAAAGAGAGAATGTAGGTTACCTCATAGCCATCGCCAAAAGCTTTGAACAAAGCCTCGCATGACCAAGTTCCGTCCTCTTTGTCACGCTCGGATTCGCCGCCACTCTCAACGAAAAAATCCGTAGCGTCTAGCTGATCCAAATACTCTTGGGGCTCCAATTTCCTCTGACCGGATTCATCGTGGTCGTCGTCATCATCGACAGCTTCAGTTTTGATGTAGGTGACGTTCACATATCCACTGAGTTTTATCCCCACAAGTGCCTCCCAAAGGTTGTAGCGAGTCCATTGTGCTACGGTTTGATGTGACCCAAGGCATGCGGCGCGCATTCCGCCGACACAGGAAATCGCGCTGAATTGACTCACAAGCGGAGGGATTGGCCGCAGCCAAACCGGGCCAGCGGACCGTGATATGGGCGGTCTGTATCAAGCTTTCCCTTCGATCCTAAATTTCTTCAGTCACATATCACCCCAGTGACCTGACCACCGTCTGCCCTTTGGCAGCGGCTCAACTTCCATAAAGCCCGGCACGCTCATCTCGAGCCGCCGGGCTTTATGCCGTCTTGGTTCGGGTTTCTGTCTTTCTGCCGGCCTGTTTTCCGAACTGCCGCCCTCCTCAGCCCCGTGTGTTCACGCACCCGGGGCTTTTGCTTTGGGGCTGCCGGTTGGTCTTTTTGTCTCGATTCCCTGGTTCTTCAACCCGCATGTTCTTTCAAGGAGATTTCCATGCTCACCTGTCCCCAATGCCAATCCCCACGATTGGAATCCCGCGACCTCGGTCGCAATGCTGGTGGTGCCGTCGGCGCCCTCGCAGGCGCTGCCAGCGGTGCAGCGAGTGCACTGCGCGGCGCCCGAGTGGGTGTCACGCTCGGCGCCTTTGCAGGCCCCGCAGGATCCGTCCTGGGCGGTCTCGCCGGCGCCGCCCTCGGTGGCCTGGTAGGCGGCGCCATCGGCTGCGAAGTGGGCAGCAAGATCGGTGAAGCCGTCGATCAGAACTGCCTGGACAACTACCGCTGTCTGGAGTGCGGTCACACCTTTGGTCCTCCACGCGATTGAGGTGTGGGGGCGGCATTCGTCCTACCGATCTCTCGGCTTCGCGCTTCTTTGGCTTTTCGTTTCTCTCTTCCTCTCGTCCCCCTGCCCTGGTTCTTCGTCCTTGCTGTGTGCTCTCTGGAGTCGCGCAGCGGCGCAGCCGTGGGTGGGTGGTTTTCGTCTGGTCTTTCGTTCGTTCTTTCGTTTTCTTGTTCTTTCTTCCATTTCTACAAGGAGTTTTTCAATGGCACATCTCGTTCAAACCATGGCCTATGTCGGTGAGACCCCATGGCACAACCTGGGTCAGCAACTGCCCGCCAAGCAACCCATCGATGTCTGGGCCCGTGAAGCGGGCATGGACTGGACCATCCGCGAGACCCCCGTGCGCTACATGGCCACGGAGTCCGGCACTGGCACCGCGCCCAGTGCTGCCTCTTCTGTCTCGGACCTCTATGGCGAACCCATGGAGTTCCCAGACCAGAAGGTGCTGTACCGTAGCGACACCAAGGCCCCCCTTTCAGTGGTCAGTGCCCGCTACCAGGTGGTCCAGCCCAAGCAGGTGCTGGAGTTCTATCGGGATCTGACGGAAGTCTCTGGGTACGAGCTGGAGACCGCCGGGGTTCTCAAGGCCGGGCGCAAGTTCTGGGCGTTGGCCCGTACGGGCAAGACTTCGGCACTCAAGGGCAACGATGTGGTCAATGGCTATCTGCTGCTGGCCACTTCCTGCGATGGGACCTTGGCCACCACGGCCACGCCGACAACGGTACGGGTGGTCTGCAACAACACCCTCTCCATTGCTCTGTCCGGGACATCGAGTGCGATCAAGGTGCCCCACAGCACCAGCTTTGATGCCCAGACGGTCAAGAAGCAGTTGGGCATTGCCGTCTCGCAATGGGACGGGTTCATGTACCGCATGAAGACCTTGTCCGAGCGCAAGGTCAAGAGCCATGAGTCCATGAACTACTTCCTCAAGGTGCTCTGCCAGACCGATGGTCATGCGGATGCGTCTGCAGGCCTGACCAATGAGCGTGCTCTCAAGAAGGTGCAGGCGATGTACGAAGGCCAGGGCCGGGGGGCTGAACTTGCTGCAGCCAAAGGTACCGCCTGGGGTCTGCTGTGCGCAGTCACCGAGTTCGTGGACCACGAGCGCCGGGCGCGCAGTCAGGAGTACCGGCTGGACAGCGCTTGGTTTGGCCAGGGAGCCACGCTGAAGCAGCGGGCGCTGGAGCAGGCGTTGCAGTTGGCTTCATGACCGTGTCTGCCGGTCTCTGCGATTTATCCACTCACTCCACCTGCATCGCCCTTCACGGCATAGACCCCGGCTCCTTCAGTGGACCGGGGTCTTTTGTTTGGGGGGTGGTGCTGGTGTTCGTTCTCGGTATTGCTTTTGTTGTTTTCACATTCAAGGAGTCAGCATGGTTCAACCTGTTGTTTCACTGGTGGGGGTGTCCTCCACCAAACCCCGCCCTGCCCTTCGGCTGGTCAAGACGCAGCACCTGGATCGCGATCAGTGGTTGCAGGTGCGCAAGGGAGGCATTGGCAGTTCGGATGCTGCGGCGGCTGTAGGGCTCAACCCCTACCAGTCGCAATTGGAGCTCTGGATGGAGAAGACCGGTCGTGCGCCTGTCGCCCCTCCGGGCGATGGGGGTGCGGACGATCTGAGTCCGATGTACTGGGGCTCGCTTCTGGAACCCATCGTGGCAGCGCACTACACCCGCCGTACGGGCAACCGGGTACGGCGTATCAATGCGGTGCTGCAGCATCCCGAGCATCCTTGGATGCTGGCCAATATCGACCGGGAGGTCACGGGGGCGCCGGATGTCCAGTTGTTGGAATGCAAGACAGCGGGGATTCAAGGCGCCTGGCTCTGGCGGGATGGCGTGCCGGAGTATGTGCAGTTGCAGGTGCAGCACCAACTGGCTGTGACCGGTAAACAGGCGGCAGATGTCGCGGTGCTGCTCGGGGGCCAGGAGTTGCAGATTTTTCGGATCGAGCGGGATGAGGAGTTGATTGCCCAGCTCATCACCCTGGAGCGGGACTTCTGGGGCTATGTGGAGCGGGGCCAGGCGCCTCCGGCCGATGGGTCGGATTCGGCAGACCGAGCCTTGCGGGCGCTGTATCCCCGGGACACGGGTTTCACCCTGAACCTCAAGCATGACCTGGTGATGGGGGCAGTGTTTTCTGACCTGCTGGCAGTGCGGGAGGTGCTGGCGACCAACACGGCCTTGGAAGCGCAGCTCAAGCAGACGATCCAGCAGCGCATGGGGGATTCGAGCCGGGCGGTGTTTGAGAACGGGGAGGTGAGTTTCAAACGCAGTCGGGACGGAACGCAGCTGGATACAGCGCGGCTGGCCAAGGAGCAGCCGGAGATCGTGAAGGCGTACACGGTGCCCAAACCTGGGAGTCGGAGGTTTCTGGTTCAGACCTGAGATGGGTAATCAGGGCCACAGGTCATTCATTTCAATTCAACACATCCCCAGACGGGCTTCATCGGTGACGGTGGGGCCCGTTGTGCTTTGGGGGGGTGTTTTTACATTCAACAAGGAGATTCACATGCTCAAAGGTTTGGCTTTGACACCGCCCGTGATCGGGCGCATTGCAATTGGGCGGGTGGTGGAGAAGGCTGGACGCCGTCTTCCCGAGAAGGACGATGAGTTCACCTTGACCAGCCAGGTACAGAACAAGGAGGGGTGGGTTCCGCATCCGGTGGATGCCCAACTCCGCAAGGAGCCGGGGGCCAAGCTGCGCAGCATTCGGGTGCGGTTGCTGTTTGATGATCCGGACCTGAGCCTCAGAGCGAACTACACGATGTTCGACCGGGCCACGGGGAGGCCGCTGTGTGTCGGAGATGGCGAGAGCTGCAAGCGGATGACCCTGTCGGGGATGCAGTCCCTGCCCTGCCCTTCACCTGCGGTGTGTGCACTGGCCCAGGACGGGAACTGCAAGCCGTATGGGCGGCTGCATGTGCGGGTGGTGGCGGAGGGGAATACCGAAGCGGGTATGGAGGGTATGGCTGGCGATGAACTGGGCAGCTTTGTGTTCCGGACGACGGGGTTCAACAGCATCCGGACTCTGTCGGCTCGGTTGCGGTATCTGTTTGCGGTGTCCGGTGGCTTGCTGGCGGGACTGCCTTTGGAGCTTCGGCTGCGAGGCAAGTCCACCACGCTCTCGCACCGCTCGCCGATCTACTACGTGGATCTGACGCTGAGAGCCGGTAGTAGTCTGGCCCAGGTCGTCGCTTTGGCGCGGCAGGAGCGCGAGCAGCAGGCTGCGCTGGGGCTGGACCAGGCGGCGCTGGATGAAGCAGCGCGGCAGGGTTTGGCGCTGGGGGAGTTCGAGGAGTCGGAAGAGGAAGGGGTGGAGGTCGTCGAGGAGTTCTATCCAGATTCAGATGCGGAGGGAGACAGAGAGGGTGGAACGGGGCAAGCACCTGCGCCGATCTCGCTGCGCGGCAAGCTGCATCGCAAGCAGGAGGCCCTCGGAGTGCGTGCCAGCGCAACGGGTGATCCGGGGGCTTCCCATGCGGTTGCCTGAAGGGCTGGTTCGGCGCTATGCGGTGGGGCTGGTGATGGAGACGGTGCCTTGCTATCGCAGTGGGCAGGATTCAGCACCAAGCGCCAAGGTGCTGCCGGGGATTCTGGTGAGGCATCGAGCGCCGCCGCATCGCACGGGGGCAGTGGTACTGCAGCAGGCGGTGGCTTTGCTCACCGGCGAGCGGGTTGCGGTGCCAGCGGTGACCAGTGCGGCCGGGGTGTTGCGCCATGCGCAGCGACTCCTGCCGGGGTTTCATGCTCAGCTGGTCTGGGAGCAAGCGCCCTCGGACTTACTGGCGCTGTGCCACGACGCGGTTCACCGGGGTGGCCTGGTGCTGCTGCTCTGGCAGTCCATTGCCAGAGAGGTTCGGGGAGCTCCTCGCCGGCCCTGCCCTCCTCCTCAGTGGATGCTCGTGGTCGGGGTGGAGGGGCCTTGGAGTCCAGCGGGAGATGGATCAGGCAGTGTGGTGTGCACAACGGCGTCCGGACTCCTCGTCCTGGATACCCAGGTGCATCCTGGATGGGGCTTGGGGCACAACCAGTGTCTGGTTCCTGGGGCCTATCCGTTCCACAAGGCGGTTGTACGGGTGGCGGAGTTTAGAGCGGTCTGGTCGGCGCGTACGTTGGAGGGCAACCTGGACTGCGGGTTCGTCCTCTCGGCGATCGCACTGTCTCCCGGCAAGGGCCGAGGCGCCCAGTGATCTGGCGGGAGGTCAGGCAGTGTCTGCGCGCTGCCTGACTCTCTTGCGATACCGATCAGGCAATCACAAAGGGTGTACGGTTTTTGCCCGCAATCCACTGGGGCGGCTTGCCCCGGCCAGACCAGGTGGCCCCCGTGGCGGGATCCCGGTACTTGGCTTCTACCTGCCTCTTGGGTTTGCTCGGCTTCCAAGGGAAGACTTGCTGGGCGGTGAAGCCGAATTCCTGAACGAGTTGCAGCACCGTTTGGAGGGCCTGTTCAGACTCGGCCTTCTTGGCGTTGGCGATTTGTTCGTCGAGGAGCTTCTTCTGGGCGAGGAGTTCGGCGTAGCTGGACATGCGGGTGCGTTGGGGTGAGTGCTGAAGCGTTGTGTGTTGGCCCAGGGCGGGCCTTTTTTGGCACAGGGAACACTCTACGCGAACCGGAGCCGAGGAATGCTCAGTGGGCAGTTGCCACGGGTGAAGTCGTGGGTTCTTCTTTCTCACCTTGGCGCCATACCTGGAGGTTGGCGTACTCCCGGCCGCACCCGGTGCAACGCAGGGCTTCGGTATAGCGCATGACTCCGGCCTCATCGCGCGCGACCACCCGGTGGTAGCTGGTGGCACCACAGTAGCCGCAGCAGTTTCGGGTGGGGGACGGGTTCATTGGGAAGGCGGGACTCAGGTTCTTCACTCAGGGGATCTGTTCTTGGTTTGGGTTTCTGGGGATCGTACCAAGGCACCAGAGTTTGCGCAGATGCGCCGGGAGTCAGCTGGTCACGGGCAGGGATGTCACGCTCTATGTGGAACATCTCACACGGTAGCGGCTGGACTGCGGCAAAGATCTCGCAGCCACTTCCTTCATCCCTGCCCGTTCAGCAATGGGTCAACCGATGGTCTTTGGTTGGCGTTCAATTGATGCATTTGCATCACATATCATTAACCGATAGAGAGGGAGCTTTATGCAGTCCAAGTTTGGAAGGATGCGACTTGTGCGCAGCCGGGTGGTTGTTTCGTTGGTGGCGTTGGGCCTGGCTGGGATGTTGGCCGGTTGCCAGCGCAAGGAGGCAGAGGCGCCGGAGTTGCCAGTACAGACAGTGTCGGGGTTTCTGGAGATCGCTGGGGTGCTGGATCGCCGGGGGGAACAGGGGGCTGTGTTCGAGGTCAGTCCGGAGACGGGAGACCTGGTGGCCTATGTGTTTGATCCGAAGAGTCCACTGGGGCAGCGGCTTCTGTCTCAGTGTGTGCAGAACATGCCGTGTTTTGTGGAGGGGGTACGTGCTCGGCCGCTGGATGGGCAGGCACCGGCCACGAAGGTTCTGAGTGAACTGGGCTTCAGTGTGTCGCCGTCCGCCTGGTTGGGAATGATCGATGCGGGCCCTGCCCGGGTGGAGTCTGCGCTGGAGGCACCAGAGGCCCGGGTAAAGACCCGGTTTGGGGAGGTGGTGGTGCAAGAGGGTGATTCTTCGGTGCTGGTGAATGGGCAGACCGTTCTACCCGCCCAGGAAGAGCCTGTGAGCATCGTCCGCAATGCCCCGGTGGGTGCTGAAGATGTGCTGTTGCTGCAGAGCGGTTCGGGCACCGCCTGCCCTGCCCTGTTCCAGGTGCTGGTGGTGTCGGCACAGGGGGTGCAGGTGTCTCCGAAGTTTGGGTCCTGCTCCGACTTGGTGTTTGCCGTGGTCGAGGAGAAGCGGAACCAGGCGCCTAGGCTGTCCATCCGGATGCTGGGGTTTGCGGGGCCGTTTGAACCCGAGGAGGAGCAGCGCAAGGCGGCTCTGAAGATAGTGGAGTTTGTGTACCAGCAGGGGGCGCTCACGCGGGATGGGAAGCCGGTGTTCTCGCAATGAAGGGGCTGCTCCCTTCCCTTGCGACCGCAGGGTCAAACCTTGGCGGGTGTCTTCCGGGCGGCTTTGCGCGCGGGCTTGATCGCTTGCTCTGGGGGTTTGAGCAGGGTCCAGGGCTCGACTCCAAGGGCCTGTGCCAAGCGCTCGATGTTGGCCAGGGCGATGTTCCAGCGGCAGCGCTCAACCGCCGAGACGTAGGTGCGATCGAGTTCGCACTCATGGGCCAGGCGCTCTTGGGACCAGCCTTTTTCTACACGCAGTAGCCGAATCCAGTACGCGAGGACTTCGCGCACGTTGCCCGGGTCGGGCAGACGGGTCGGGGGCGTGGGTTTGGCAGGCACCGCAGGAGGATGCGGTTTTGCCTTCTTTGTATCTACGGAGTTTGCATCACCTTTGGTGCACTCCGTGGGGATTTTTGAGTGGTTAGTGCTTCAACTTGGGGAGGAATTGCCATGAAGCGGTTTGCTTGGGGTCGTTGGGTGGTGGTGGGGTATTTCTTGATCGGACTGCTGTATGCGGTTTATGCCAACAACTGGGGGGATGAGCCCTACCGGAGTTTTGCGTACCACCTGGGTCAGGGGTTGGTGTGGCCGGTGGTGGTCTTGCCGGGTCTGGGCAAGTTCATCGGGGGCTTGCTGATTGTTGCCATGGTGGCGTTTGTGATGGCCAGTTGAGAGCCAGGAAGGAGCGAGTGCCATGGCGTTCTTGGCTCAGTTGATTCTGGGGGGATTGATGGTCTACCTGTTCTTTGCCTCGCTGGGCTTCTGGTTTGGGCTGGGTGTGATCGTGCTCTGGCTGCTGATTGGGATGGCCAACAGTGGCAAGAAGTGAGGGGCTTTGGCGGGTAGGAAAAGCGACGAGCGCACCTGGGAGGCTGGGTGCGCGCATTTTTTACACAAGGAGGGGTTATGAGATCAGAGACGATGTCTGCAGGTCAGGCAAGGATGGGAAGCCGCATGCGGACAGCCTGCAAGATGGCTTTCTTGGGGCTTGCAGTGGCGCTCGCCGGGTGCTCTGGTTCACAAGGAGAGCGCATCCTGATGAAGGGCTGCAAGGAAGGCGGGGTGAGTGACAAGGATTGCCAGTGCGCTACGCAGGAAGTGGGCAAACGGTACGACTTGAAGAATCTGCAGGAATTCATGAATGACCGGGCGATTCCGATGCAGACGCTGCAGATGGACTTTGTGAAAGCCTTGGCGATGTGCACTGCCAGGCCGGGCAGTGAGGTGCGGTGACGGAGCCTGAGGGCTCTGCGGAGAGTGGGACTGGGCTGCGGCCTGGTCCCTTTTTCCCGGGGCTTCTTTTTTTTGAGTTACGGTGGATTCAAACGGGTCTCGGATGCAATGCGATGCATCATTGCGGGTCAGATGATGGCTGGGTCAGGCTGGTTGCTGCCGCTCGACTTCGGCGTCGTGCCATGTTCAAAGTGCCACAGCAGAGATTTCATCGGTCAGTACCGCAAGAGACCGGTCTACCACTTGAACCGGTCACTTGGCGGGAGGAGACTTGTGAGACTTCCGGGAATGGCGGCTTCCAACGTGTGTGAACGGGTCCTCTCGACCCAGAGCAGCCGTAGAGCTTTTGGGAAAGCTGTCGTTCAACGTGGAGTTAACGGCGCGCGCCGCAGACCTTGGGTGAATAAGTTGGCATGTACCGCGTCGCCCGTTGAACGAAGGGTTAGGGGCGGCTGGCCGAAGCCGGTGTTTGAGGGCGATCTATGTGCCAAGCGCGGCATATTTATAAGTTTCGTAATTGCCTTTATATGCCTTTTCAATAGCCGCATGCCACCTTTGTCGAAGATGCTCATCTACCTCAGTATCTTTCAAGTTGTAGTGGCGCTTATTCATGAAGCCTGCGGAGCATAGCGTTGGATGCCGAATTAGCGGAGTAAGATCACCGCTTAATATATTCGTATCTACGAATCGGAAATCGAGAAGATCAGGAAAATTATATAAAAACTCTAGGTCTTGTAAGGGGCCGCAAACATTGAGACAGAGCACTCGCAATTTCTTCAGCGAGAAAAGCTCCTCGCCGGGAGTGAACTTCTTTGACTGATTAATATGCAGCCACTCCAGGGAGTTTCGCAAATCGGCTAATCCCGATTCGCTCTCTAACTTGAGGCAGTATTGCGCCTCCAAGCGCTTAACATCTCCGAAGCGAGATAGTCCGGAGAATGACTTGATATTGGATGATCCAATGTATAAGTAATCAACTCCGCCGATTGTTGGGAAATCCAGTAGGTTCTCGCTCTTGGACTTGAACTTTGCCGCGGAGATGTAGCGCTTCCCAGCGAGAGATTGAGGGGATTCTGAGCGATTATTGAAGTTAACCGCAGCGTATTCGGCCGTAGGGAGTTGCTCAGCCCAAATTGTATTGTATCGCCAATCCATGATTTCTTGAGCCTCAAGCCCCTAACGTAGAAGTAACCGGCACCGGAGCGCTAGCGAAGGGGACCCAAATGCGCAGCATTTGGGTGTCCGGTTGACTGCCATGTTAGGCGTTTCTCCGAACATCTTCATCGTAGTGGTCTTCAACGTCCTGGACGTCAAGAACATCAACGTATGCCGCTACTAAGTTATTGATGTCGCTAGAGAATAAGTAGCACACGTGGCCGCATGCTACAAACTGGCCAAGAAATGGAAGAGGTTGTCCGTGCATCGCCGGCCACCACCGGTCTGACTTTCTCTTCCAGTCTGGTTTAGGGTGCCCCTTGGCTTTGACGGAACTTGAAGAGACCGGCCGCAAATCGCAGGTATTGATATTGGTGAAGAATATAGAGCGGTATTGGTGGAGGTGGTGCGTTATCTCGTTGAATTGCATTGCTATTGTCAGGAACCAACCGTTGCTCGGTTCGGTTGATTCGATTGAGAAGTCTGCCGTTTCCCATCGAAGGAGCGATACTTTGACTCTGCGGCCATCTGCAGTTGTGAGTTGCAATGCATCTAGTTCTTTGGGGGCCGCAGATGCCTTTGGTAACGCACTACATCTACCAATGAGTGTTGGCGGTTGAATCATGTATTGCCTAACGGGCAAGGTAAGCCGCCCGCCGTAGGCGGGTCGGATTGAGCGCAGAGTTAGAGTGCATTGTTTTTCCCCTTGATGCTGCGCACGAGCATGCCAACAGTAACCGTAATAAGTAGGCAGATAACTGAGGACGTAATGACTGCGACAAGAAAGAACGGATCAAGGTAGCCAGCGTACAGGTAAGCAGCGACTTGAAACAGAACTACTGCTGTGGCAGTAGCCAGCACCGTGGCAAGCAAAAATGAACGCAGCAACAGGTGCCACCCTAGCGCAGAAGCGACTGCGGTAGACGACAAAACAAGCCAGCCAACAGTTGCCTCTGACATAGATCGCTCTAACTTTGTTTTAGGGCGACTGCCCTGCTGCGTAACATCGTTGCTGCTCCATAACATCAAACATCGACCCACGGCGTAACGCGCTTGCTGCTTGGATGCCCGAGGCATAGACTGTACAAAACAACAGTCATAACAAGCCATGAAAACCGCCACTGCACCGTTACCACCGCTGCGTTCGGTCAAGGTTCTGGACCAGTTGCGTGAGCGCATACGCTACTTGCATTACAGCTTACGAACCGAACAGGCGTATGTCCACTGGGTTCGTGCCTTCATCCGTTTCCACGGTGTGCGTCACC
>Ga0308157_10007732_pt1 | contig 12419 bp, 10 predicted proteins | sample PhyBR1_FD_201035 | JGI IMG/M metagenome (GOLD analysis project Ga0308157, IMG submission 201035) | Phyllosphere microbial communities from UC Gill Tract Community Farm, Albany, California, United States - DLSLB.R1 | ecosystem: Host-associated > Plants > Phyllosphere > Unclassified | place: USA...
CGAAGCGTTGTCTTATACTGCTCGGCACGAACCTCTGGTGCAAAACGGTCTTCTTCTGCCGGCGTTCCTGACCTCGCGCCGTCTGTATGGCAAGGGTCGAGTAGCTGCGACATTAACTTCTGCTGATCGGCATAAGACATGTTTTCAAAGGGTTGTGTCTGACAACCTTAAACGCGCAAAGAGAACAGCGATGAGGATGAACGTCCTCTTCAGTAATCCCTCTATCAAAAACGGAGGAAACTTGTTTCAGGAGGCGGTAGCAAGCATCGCTAGGAGTTGGAATGAAAAGGACCGGCACTATCTGGCGCTACTGTTAGATGGATGCCAAGCGCCTTCGTCACCCCAAGGAGCGTTGAGAGTTTTGGGTCACCTTTTTCGCTCAATGCGCGATAGAGCGCTTCGCGTGTTACGCCAGCATCTTTTGCAATCGCAGTCATTCCGCGAGTTTTCGCGACAACCCCGAGTGCGTGAGCAATGTATGCTGCGTCACCGGACGCGAATGCATCTACAATGAGTTCTGTTTGCGCCTCTTGGCTTCCGAGGAATTCAGAAGCATCGAAAGGAACCTTTTCGATAGCCATTACGCCTCCTTCGCCATTATTATGGCTTTCTTGATATCTTTACTCTGCGTGGTTTTATCGCCGCCATAAAATAGGATGATTAGCACCTCGCCGCGCTGCACGACGTAGACCCGGTCGCCCGGACCGTAATCAATTCCAAGTTCTCCAATGCCATCAAAAAAAATTAGCATCCCCCAAAAGACCGGCCTGCACTCTAACGATGCGTTGCGAGATGCGCTCTTAGCGCATCCGTCTTTCAAGTTTCTCAGCCAGTCTAAAAATGGGTAGTTTTGCGCACTTTGATCGTTCGTAACTTATAAGTTACAATAGCTTATTTGTCAATTAAAGGTTACACGCCACGCTGTCCATTTTGGGCGGCTTTTTTATGGAGCAAGCCAAATGACCCAATGTCGAGAGCGACAGGACGTCTGGCAAAATGCGGTGCGGTCTGTGCCCAAACATACAACTGACATGCCTACGACACAGAGACATCCGAGCGTCGACCGAAAGCTGGAGACGATGGCAAGGGTTTCTCATGCGGTTGGAACGGTAACTACCGCGCTGTCACATGATCGTTCTCACCTCAGAGCACCGCAAAAGAGGTCCATTACACGGTGCGGTCTGCAGCAGAGCGCATTGCAACCTCGCTTCGGAATACGATCCGGCTTGGCCGGTCCGCAGTTCTGGGCAAAGGATTACGCTCTGTTGCCGACAAACCGGAGTATGGCAGAGGCGCGCAAAGTCGAGCTCAAGCTGCGCTGCTGCTTCTTCAGCCGTTCGATCAACTCCGACTTTTTTGCGGCTCGCCCAAACAACCAACCCTGCACCGTCAGGTCAGGATTGAGCTCTGCCAGAATATTTTCCTGTGCCGTGGTTTCCACGCCTTCAACGATCAGTCCGGCTCCGCTTGCCTGAGCCAATATCTGCATTGCGCTGATAGCGGCCGCGGGGGCATGCATTCTAAGAAATGATGCATCAAGTTTGCAGCCGTCGACGGACAGATGCAACAAACGCGTCATGCTGGAAAAGCCAACGCCAAAGTCGTCCAGATAGATTTGGTAACCGTGGCTGCGCAAAAGGGAAAGCTGGCACGCGACCGCGTCGAGCGGTGCGGACTGTCTTTCGGTTATTTCCAGTGCCAGCGCTTGCGCAGGCACGTTCAAAGCAAGCCGCCTCAATCGATCGCAAAGCGTGCCAGTCGCAAGATCGGGTGCGGAGACATTGATACTAATTCGAAAATCACGGTCCATTGCCTGAAAACACGGCCAGTCATCGGCAACGCGCGCAATCACGTAATCGGTGAGCACGGCAATCATGCCGGTCTCCTCAGCCCGCGCGATGAGTTGTTCGATGCTTATCGTGCAGCCTGGCCAGCGCAGCAGAGCTTCTGCGCCCAGGATCCTGTGATCACGCAACTGCACAAAGGGCTGGTAATGAACGTCAATTTCACGGTTCTTCAGCGCCGCCGTCAATTTGCGTCTGAATGAAACATCATCTGCAAACCAGAGCCAGGCCGCAGCTGCGCAAAAGAGCGGCAAGATACTTGAGATAATTGCGATTTCCGTGCCCGGCAACCCGGCCGCAAACAACAAGCCGATCTGCGCCGACATCGTCAACAAAAGACCCGCTACAACGACGATCATTGTTTTTCTGAACCGGTTCATAAATATAGTCCTCAAGCAGGCGTCTCCTTCGCAATTTGCGCGAAGGAGACGATCCCTGCATCCCTTGCGGGGGCGCTGCCAGATGCAGGAATTGTTGGATTTACCACTTCATCTTGAGACCGACACGACCGGCCAGACTGTCGTTCTTGACCCCGTTATGTCCGAGACTGTGGCTATAATCACCGCTCGCAAACAGCGAGACTGTCTCGGTCAATTGACCGGAGAAGCCGAGCCCGAATTGCCCCCAGGTGCCTTGCGCATCACTTGCGAGCGTGACGCGGTTTTCACCTTGAAGATTGGAGAAACTGGTCTTTGCTTCCCCACCCATGCTGTGCCAGAGATTTAGCCGTGCCCAGGCCGCATAGCGACGACCGCTTTCGGCCTGCCATTGGCGACCGATCTTCGCCCCGACCCGACCATAGACTGTATCGGTGTCCGAAAATGCGATCCGTCCAAACCGGTCTGCTGTATTGTCGAGCGAGAGATGCTGGTAAATCAGCTGTGCCTGCGGTTCGACCGTCCAGCCATCCCCCAGCCCATGTTGGTAACCCGCTTCGAGCGAGGAGATGAAGCCCCAACCCGCTGTGCGCATACCAATCTGATCGGCTGAACTGCTTTCGACGCGGTCATAACGTGTGCCCTGGATAACGGCATCAGTGTAAAAACCTGTCTGATCAAGATGGGTCCAATAGCCACCAAAACTATAGCCATTCATCGTCAGTTGCCCGGCATTGCCGCCATAGACCCGATCGACATTGGCTTCCGCGCGCCCTGCCCCGACAAACAAGCCTGCCAGATCTCGCGATCCGGTTTCCTGCTCACGCCGATAGAGATCAATTCCCGCCTGAAACCCACCAAGCGTGAAATCATAGGAGGGCCCATCGCGATAAAAATCATTCAAATAGCTCTGCGCGTTGCCAGAGGCAGATCCCGCGTGACCATGTTCGCCAAAACCGCGCAACCAGAAGGCTGAAAGGTTCGGATCAAGCGTGTCGCGCCGGTCGTGATAGGTCCCGAGCATCGCCAGTCCAAAACGGTTCGCCAGCAGAGGTGCGACCATATCAAGCGGCACTTCCGGTCGATAGTTTGGCAACTCAGGCTCGGGCTTGGGATCGGGACCCGGATTTGGATCTGGATCTGGCTCCGGGCTTGGTTCCGGATCGGGATCCGGGGTTGGCGCGGGATTATAGGTCGAGCGAAGATACCACTTACCATCGAAAGTGCCGGAGCGGTCCTCGGCAAACATGGTATAGTCGTAAGCACCGGCCGCGATGCGTCCCTGTTGGACGAAGGCGTCGCTGCTGGCCTGTTCGGCATCAACAATCATGATCCCATCACCGACTGTCAGCGCCCCAAGGCCTCCGGCATTGTTGACACTGACGCGACTTGTACCGGTGACATTGCCTTCAAAGATCAGACGATCGGTTTCCGAGCCATCATCGCCAAGCTTGCTGTTGAGCACAAACAGGCTGTCGGACGAGGTGAAGTCACCCTTGACAGTCAGGGTCTTGAAGCCTGCCAAACCGGGGGCGGCAAATGAAATCGTGCCAGCACTTTCCAGTTGGTTCAAAGTCGAGGTGCCGGTGATCTCCCAGCCACTGCTGCCATCAATCACCAGACTGTCAAGAATACCACCGGTGTCGCTCACCCGCGCAGCGCCTTTGAGCAGACTGTTATCACGCAGATTGAAATCAACGATGCCGCTACCAGCAACTATATCGCCTTCCAGCAATGAGCCTTGTGCATTGACGCTTGCGGTACCGACCGGCATTGGGATGACATTGGTGCCGTCATCATAGATATAGTCTGCGCTGGAAAACAGCAGCGCCTCGTCGCCTGCGCCGCGCACATGGCTGTTCTCGAGATTGAACGTGCTGGTCGCACCGCCACCCACCCGCAAGGCCGGCCCTTTTGCCACTGTGATTGCGGAGCCTGTAACATTCACGCGATTGACGTGCTTGGTGACTGGCGTGACATTTTCAGGGGTGTTGTAGCCGACAAGATAGATGCCGGCCGCATTGTTGCCTGTTGTTGCAATGGTGGTGTCAGAGATATCCATCTGCGAGCCGAACGTGACGGCAGCGCCATGGGCATAATCACCAGACGTTTTGATCGCGGTGCCTTGAGAAAGGGTCACCATGCCGGTGCCATGGCTGCGGGCTCCGATCGCACTTTCGCCACTGGTCGAGATGATCAGTCCGCGACCGTCGATGGTCGACCTGGTGGTTGCGACAAGGCCATAGGCGCTTTCACCTTCGGTGGTAATTCTGGTACCGGTGAGCGTGACATGCGAAGGCGCCCAGCTGGCAACGCCACCATTGCTTGAACCAACACCGTGTCCACCCAGTCCATAGGTGTGGATGGATCCCCCATTGATGACAGAGCGAACATGGATGTTCTCGATCCCGGTCGCATTGACACCATGGGTAATGATATCGACATTATCCAGCTGCAATCTGACCTGGCTGGTATCGCTTGAATCATTGGCCGCAAAGATGCCGTTGCCGTAATCGCCAAATGTTTCGATCCGACCGTCGCTCAAGATGACATTGCTGTTTGAATTGGCATTGATCCCATAGGCGCCGCGACTGGTGGTCGTTGCGTTGGTGACTGGATTGTAGCCCGCGCGGATATCAAAATTATTGGCAATGAGCTGTCCGCTCATGGCAGAAATTCCGGCACCATTGTAACTGGTGATGGTTGTATTCTCCACCCGCGTTGACGCGACGGTCGAGCCGTATTTTCCCTGCATCGAAATGCCGATATCGTCTGCAACAATGCTGCTACCGATCAGCGAGAGCTGGCTCTCTCCCATCGTCAGAATGCCGCGCCGACCCGCACCGGTGCCGATGATTTCGACATTTTCGAGATAAAGCGACGAGCGATCGCCGGACAGATTGACGACGTTGCCTGCGTCGCCAGTTGCCACCAGCCGTGCCGTCTTGCCGGACGCGCCAACGATCCGTACGACGCTCGGAGCAGAAGAACTGTAACTTTCCACCCGCAGGGCTTCCGCCGCTCGCCCTTCACTCAGGAAATCGACATCGGAATTGGTGATGGTGAGCGTTCCATTGGTCACCCAGACCGCTGCCGCATCAAGCTGGCCCGCGACACCGGTTGTATGCGCATGCGCTTCAGCGTTGTCGATCACGCTTTCCTGACCGGATCCAACCCTGATCTGCTGGGCATGAACCGGCGTCAGGACGAGGCCTAGCGCCAACGATGAGACGCCCAACAGACATGCCAGCCGGTGGTGGTTCAAACCCGAAAACGCACTGCAATGCTTTATAGACAACATAAGGGCCATCCTTGGTGGAAAGCCGCCCTCGCCCCACAGAACCCGCCGGAAACACGGCGTCTCTGCTGTCATGCAGAAGACCAAACAGGTCTGCACGCCCTCACAATCCATTGCAGGGGGATGCAGTCCTGTCAGATCATTGGCATAAAAAGCGATGCGTGCGGCAACCTGCTTTTTTGATTTCCGCCGCTATGTATTCAATCGGGATGCAGGAGAATTGCATAAAGCTTCAGTGGTTTTTATAAAACACCGCTAATTGAGCAAATCATAGGAATGACGGCAGAACAGGAGCATGGCGATCGCACGGGCTTTGCTGGGACAGACAAATTATCCGCGATGAGACGCGGCTTTAGTGCTAGAGCCGCTGGTGGCTAAAACCCGAAAGCGCGGTTCAATGCTTCCAAAAAAGATGCGGCGCCCCCCGGGGAAATAATTTTCGTGCGCAGAAGGCGCCGGGAAAGCCCGCTGGGGCCGATCGACAGGCTGGAGGCAACAAGCCTGCACTCTTATCATCCATTGCGGCGGGTTGGTGCGCGACCCTTGGATCAGCGATTGCTAAAAAGAAAAGGCCGCAGGGCGGCCTTCCTCATCAGGCGACGCTGCGCCGGAACGAAGCGGGTGTGGTGCCAGCGATCCGCTTGAAAAGCGTCGCAAAATGCGCCTGGTCCGAAAAGCCGCAGGCAAAGCCGATTTCGACGAGCGGCAGGGCTGAGCTGCCGAGCATCTCCTTGGCTTTTTGCACCCGCAAGCGCATGACATATTGATGCGGGGTCATATGCATGGCTGCCTTGAACCGTTGATGAAAGCTGGTACGTCCCATTCCTGACAGAGAGGCGAGCTCGGCGATATGTATATCGCGGGTCAGATGCTCGGCGATATAATCATCGATCCGCCGCAGCTGCCTTGACGTCAGCCCGCCATATTGCTCGGGCTTAAGGGCTATGGGTGAGACCACCGAATATTTTGCCAGCAGGTCTGCACAGAGCGCACGGGCAAGATAGTCGATCTTCAATTGTGACAGATTGGCCGGCTCCGAAAGCGATTGCTTGATGGCGCGCAACAGCCAGCTCAGACTGGTGCTTGTGCGTCCAAATACCGGAAGCAGCGAGACACGATCGGGTTCGATCTCAAAAAGCTCATAGGCAGTTTCCTGCAAAAGTTCTGGCCTGAGAAAGACATGCACCGCTTCGGTGGGGTTTGCGATCAGGCAGTCCACGGCGGTAAGCGGCTCGGCCATGCTGATCGAATAGGGTGGCAGGACAGCGAGTTCATCATGACCATTGATACTGCGATGAACTTCGGTCTCACGCAGACCCATGCTCAGCCAGAAGAATGGCACCGAATGGTGCAGACATTCATGAGGATGCTCGAGCGTATGCGCCGCAAACAAATCCTGCCATCCGTGTCTCTGGCTGCTGCGGATGGTTTTGACTTCCGTGGTGACAAAAAGGGAGGTTTCTTTGCCCAGAATGGGGAGTTTTTCCCCGCGATCAGGAAAAGCTGCCGTCGCGACGGCATTTTCGACTAGATTTTTCATCGATGCACACTTTGCCTAATTTGGCTCTCTTGAAGACCGAGATGCCAAACGATTGAAATATGCAGCGCCCACAGAAGGTATAAGCGGAATGGCGGCGCCAAACAACTATGGCTGAAGACAGCCAATACGTGTCGGTCTCAATCGGGTTTTCGTCAATGCCACGGCAATATCGGCCGTAAGCAGGCTTGATTATTAATATAAGTTATCACTTTCCGATGCCCTTTGATCGAAATCAATGATTTGGATCGTATTGATTGCGGTGCAAGCGAGTTATATTTCAAGTGACTACAATATAAGCGTTTTTTATGCGACAGATGTTTCATTAAATATAATTAACGAATCGAAATCGCGGCGCTTTCATCAAATCAATACAGATGACATCCTTGAGGATCACCAAAACTCAGCAGAATTCTTTACTCTGCCTGGCCAACGGATCTTGCTGGAAATCACGGCCACAAGGCAACGATAACTGCAGCGCAAGGGCGCGATCGCCGTGCTGCGCACACTTGCGATCGCCTTTGCTCGGTCGCACCGGCAAGCGGCTTTTTCGAATGCCAGCACTCAGCCTGCAAAACATTGAACTGCAGGTCAGGTCAGGGCGCGACGGGCTGACCCTCTCCTTCGCCATTTTTTTGATGAACCGGGGCGATCTCTCTGCGACCGATCAGAAAAAGTGCCAGGGCGAACAAGGCCACTGCGCCATGCACCCAATAAGCGAGGCTGTAACCACCATTGTTTGTCAGCCAACCGGCGACAACATTGCTCAATGAAGCGCCGATGCCCTGAACCGTCATTACAGCGGCCAGCCCGACATTGAACCGCCCCGTGCCTGCCAGAATTTGTTCGGCGGCAATGGGTGTGGCGATCCCAATCAGCCCGGCACCGACCCCATCGAGGATCTGCACCGGGAAGATGACCGCATAGGAACTGAAGCAACCGGCGATGGCGCCACGGATCGGCAAGGCGAGCAGTGCGATGATGAAAATCGTGGCAAGCCCGAAGCGACGGATGAGGATCGGGGCGGCGAGCGCCATTGCGATCATCGAAAGCTGGGAGACGCCGGTGATAATGGCGGTGGTCCGAAACGGTGTGTCGAGTTGGATGGAGAAATCCTGGGCTATCAGACGGCTCATCGGTGCATTCCCGAAATGAAAGACCATCAGCACGCCTGCAAGCAACAACAGGCCCTTGCGACTGAACAGGACCGAAAGCCCGGATGGTCCAGGCGTGCCATCATCATGGCCGAGACCACGGGCGACATCGTGATCGATGGTGTTTGGATCGATCGCCAGCACCGAAACAATCGTTGCGGCCGCACTCAAAAGCATCAGTGCAATGATGCCAGTGGTGCCAAAGGCGGTGGTCGCGAAATAGATTGCTGCAAGGGAAACGACATTGCCGGCATGGTTCCAGAATTCATTGCGCGCCACCTGCCGGGAAAACCGCGCCTCGCCGACCAGACCCAATGTCAGTCCCATCAGGGCAGGTCCGATGACAGCGCCAACGATTGCTGTTGCCGACTGTCCGCCGAAGACGGATGCGTTGCCCGGGCTTGCCAGGGTCCACAATGCCGCGACAGTGACCAGAATAACCGGGATGATGATCAGGCTGCGCTTGCGATGGGAGGCATCGACCCAGGCGCCAAGCAGCGGCGTTGCGATCATCCCGAGAACACCGCCCAAAGTGGCAACGATGCCCAGCGTCATCGGTGACCAGCCTTGTGTGGCCAGAAAGCCGTCCAGAAACGGACCCAGGCCATCGCGGGCATCGGCGAGAAAGAAGTTGAGAACGGCCAGGGCCACCAGCGACCGATCTGACAAGCCAATACCCGAATGAGGGTGCATGCCGTGCTCCTACCTGCAAAACCATGCGGTGGAAATATTCCGCAAAACGAGTGGCTTGCGAAAAGGTTCCAGATCAAACGCGCTGCATCGCATGCAGCCGCTTGATGGTTCATTTAGCTGTCGCAAAGCACAGTCACGCGAAAGCGAGAAGGCTGTCCTTGATGGACTGGGTGGGTGTTGCGCTGGTTCTGAGCATCGCTGCCTGATTGATCACCAGTTTGCGCAGATATCCGCCTTTGGAACCGGAGCGGCGGCGCAGTCTGTCGCTGTAATTTCTGTGCTTCCAATCATCTGTCAGGCCAAGATGCACGCATGTTTGAAGGAGCTCATCCCACAGTCCCGCTTCGGCCCATCGACGAAAACGCACATAGACTGAATTCCACTTGCCGTAGCGTTGGTCCATGTCGCGCCAGGCACAACCGGAGCGGAGGACATGCAGCATCCCGTTGAAATAACGCCGATTGTCATGACAAGGGCGCGATCGTCTGCCGCGCTCTTTGGGAAGCAGTTGCTGAATGATCTGCCATTCCCAATCCATCAGATCGCCACGGGCCAAGGCTGCCTCCTGAAAAGCAAAAAACTATTGGGCCCGGTTGATCGACGACGTTGCCTGCCAACGGGTTTTCAAAGCACTCCGAACCAAAGGAAAGCGGTCGATCAGCTCAGAGTGCTGCGTCTGGCGGAAACTGCGAGGAAAGCCAGACGCCGCCGTAATCAACCATTTTGGGCGCGCGCTGCCAATCGCAAGTCGGTGGGGAAAATATAAGCATTTCAACATCTGCGCGCGCAGCAGCACCCGGGTGAGGCTGTTTGCGCTGCCCCACCCGGGAGACGCTTGCGCGCAACCGCGATGGCATTCAGAGATTGCGGCCGGCCGTTTCCAGGGTCTGCCGCGCCGCAACCAGTGCCTGCGGCCCGGCATTGAGCAGATCAACCAGCGCGCAGCGTGATGTCGGGATGACGATCGCCACCTGTTCGAGGCTCAGTGCGAGAGAGCGATCCCGCAGTGTGCGGCCAGCCATCAAGATCTTGAAGGCACGTTTCGCTTCCAGATCCGTGCTGAAGAAGATTCCCGCCCAGTCAGTGGCCGGATCATGGGTGATGCGATAAACGCGTTGAATGGAATGTGTCATGTCTTTCCTCCCTGAGCATTGGCGGTACGCCCCCGCGAATGCATGCTCATTGATCCCTGGTGATCGGGGAGTTAGTAACCGCATAGCGCGGCCCTATGGCCTTTGGTTCAGAGAACCTGTTGCATACGCCACAGGCTCCCCGACCGTAAGGTCAAGGAGTTTGGTACCAGTTTGGTGGCACCAGCCTAGCTATGAAGGGTTACTACGCCCTGAACTGTCGCGTCCACAGTTCGAGCGATAGGCTATGCGATTTGCCGGCTGTTGTCTTCCCTGAAAATGAGCGGGCCTGGAGTTGCCGCTCCCCTGTGCGGGAATCGGGTCACGCGGCCTATCTGGTCGCCATTGCGCTTGGTTGTTCAGGCAAGCAGAGCGCTCAGATCATGGGCGTGGTCGTTGCCATCGCGCAGATCGAGTTCGGATTCCACATGATCCAGATGATGGGCCATCAGCTGGACTGCTTTCTCTTGCTGTTGGCTAGCGATCGCTTCGACAATTTGCGCGTGTTCATCGGGTCCGCAATTGAACTGGTCGGTGTTGCGATAGACTGCGGTGATCAGTGAGGTCCGCGAAACCAGGTCGCGCATCATGGTAGATAGAAAGTTGGAGTGCGCAAGTTCTGCCAGCAGCAGATGAAAGCCACCGGACAATTTGATGATGTCGGTGGTGACATTGCGGCTATTGGCCAGTCGCTCTTTTGCGACATGATCCTGGAGCCGCTTGATGTCGGCACGGGTGGCGGATCGGCAGAGATGTTCAACCACGCAGCGTTCGACTGTGCGCCGCACGAAGAACACATCCCGGGCTTCGCGGACGGTTGGCTTGCAAACGAAGGCACCGCGATTGGGCAGAATATCCACCAGCCCCTCGCGTTTGAGAGCGGCAAGCGCCTGGCGGATACGGGCACGGCTGACCTTGAAAATGGTCGCCATTTCCTCTTCCTTGAGCTGGACGCCCGGCCGCAGGCGGCGTTCCGCGATGGACAGCCAGACTTTCTCGACAATATGGTTTGTGGATGCGTCCCTCTGCCCGGCCATGAGCCCTCCTCCCCTTGCCTAGCAACAAGCGCGCTGCAAAAGAAAAAGTCAACCATCATGGCAAGGTAAAGGGAACAAAATTGTCTACAATAAAGCCGGATCGGCGTTTATGCGATCCGTTTCGACAAAGCGGGCTTTTTGCTGAGCGGGTAGTCGTAGCTGTTGACTTTTGATGTCGTATAGCCAGCGCCAACAAGGGCTTCGGCGATCTTGATTGCCGCGGTCACCCCGTCAATGACGGGGATGCCGGTTGCCTGCTTCAAGCGCTCGCACAGCGACGACATGCCGGCGCAGCCCAGCACGATGGCTTCCGCGCCATCCTCCAGCCTGGCGCGCTCGATCTCCCAGATCAGCAATTGCTCTGCCTGTTCGCGCTCCTCTTCAAGCGCCAGAACCGGCAGATTGATCGCCCGCACCTTGCGACAATGGTGCGCGGCGCCATAGCTTAAGACCAGATCTTCGATGATGGCCACCGAGCGGGGCAATGTGGTTATGACCGAAAAGCGCCGGCTGATGGTCATTGCGACCTGAATGGCCGCCTGACAAATACCGATCACCGGCCCTGTCGCCACTTCGCGGGCGGCGTTCAGGCCCGGATCATCGAAACAGGCGATGACATAGGCGTCGACGCCCTGGCTTTCACCCTTGCGAATTTCGCCCAGCATTGACGGCACTGCCAGCGCCTCGTCTGCTCCCCCTTCGATGCTGGGTGGGGTATCCAATGGATTGGAGGCAGAGAGCCGGGTCTGGCTGTGCTTGACCAGCAAGGCGCTGTCCAGCGCCTGTCGGGTCATGGATGCGGTCGAATTGGGGTTAATCAGGTGAATATGCATGCTGAAATTCTCTGTTGCCTGGCTTTGGTTCTATGGGTCCGGCTTGCTGAAATTGCCGATCGGCGGGGCTTTCAAAACAAATTGACGGTCTGAGGTGAGGTAATTGTCGGCGTGTAAACGGGCGATTGGCTGGTAGAATTGCGGATCGACATAATGACCCTCGGCATCCAGGCAGTTGCGGCGGACATGCATCTGCACCACCTCGCCCAGAACCAGTGTCCGCCGCGGATAATCGATCAGGCGCTCGACGCGACATTCAAAGACACAGGGCGCTTCCGATGGATAGGCCGCATCGATCTTGCTGCAGGGCTGAGCGGTCAATCCCGCCATTTCCATCTCGTCGACTTCACTGTCAAATCCCAGGCCGCAGATCAGCATCTGTTGCGACAGCGCCATATCAACCATGCTGATCGCAAAGGCACCCGTGCGGCGAATATTGGCCATCGTGTCCTTTTCCTCGCCCGACACCCGCGGCTGGATGCCAAGGACGACGATCGCCGGATCATGTGAGAAGAC
>Ga0308157_10007734_pt1 | contig 12416 bp, 10 predicted proteins | sample PhyBR1_FD_201035 | JGI IMG/M metagenome (GOLD analysis project Ga0308157, IMG submission 201035) | Phyllosphere microbial communities from UC Gill Tract Community Farm, Albany, California, United States - DLSLB.R1 | ecosystem: Host-associated > Plants > Phyllosphere > Unclassified | place: USA...
CGTTCGGACCGATGATCGCGACTTTATCCGTGGATTTGATCTCGAACGTCACGTTTTGGAGCAGCAGCTCGTCGAACGAAACGCCGTAATCCTCTACGTTGATCACCGCGACATCTTCCAATTCAGGCCCGTTCGCAAACGTGATCTTCGGCTGCTTGATATCGACGAACGGCGCTTTGATCCGGCGGGCTTCCAAACGTTCCTGGAATCGCACTCTGGCTTTTAACGCGCGGCCTCTCGACGCTTCCGAATTGTACGTCGCGATCTCTCTGAGGTTGTCGATAATGCCGTCGTAACGCTCGATCTCTTCCTGTTCGGCGACCGCGATTTCTTGCAGCTCGATCTTGGTCTGAAGCAGATAGAAGTTGTAATCGATATAACGTCCGTCGAACTCCTGGATTTCGGTGTTTTCGAGGTGGATGATTTTGTTGAAGCAGTGGTTCAGCAGGTAGCGGTTGTGCGTGACGACCAGCAGCATGCCTTTATGGGAATTGATCAGCTTGCGCAGCGAATTCAGGTTCTCGAAGTCCAAAAAGACATCCGGTTCGTCCATAATGAGCAAATCCGGACGGCTGATCATTTCCTTCATGACCTGGATCAGCTTGAATTCCCCGCCGCTTACGGAGGTGACGTCAAGGTCTTTGAGATTCATCAGGTTGGCCAGGTTCAGCTGTTTGTTAATGACGTTCTCGAAGTTGTCTCCGTCCATCGCGTTGAACGCGTCCAAAGCCAATTGATACTTTTCCATCACCGCATCCATGTCCGACGTCGTCGCCATTTCCGCGTAAATCCCGGTGAGCTCGTCTTGAATCTTGTTGAACGGTTCCGCGATATATTCAAACACGGTCATTTGCTGGGTAGGATCGACTTGCGAGAACTGACTGACGTAGCCGATGCTGCAATTCGGATCGATCGTGAGTTTCCCGTCGTACAGATGCTTGTCCGGGTCCATCAGGATCTCGATCAGAGTGCTTTTCCCGCTGCCGCTGGTGCCGATGAAGGCGCAGTGCTGCCCTTCTTCGAGCGTGAAGGAAACGTCGGTGTAGAGTTCTTTTTGCGGGAAAGAGAAGGAGAGGTGTTCTAGTTTGATCATGGTGTTACCTTTCTGAATCGCCGTTATGGCGGTTATTTGGGAAAGCTGCTTAGGCCGTGTTTGAAAACTCAACGACGTGCACCTTTCATCGCCTTTTCGCCCTCCACAGCGTCACTTCTCCTTGACGTGCCCCGGCACGCCTTCGAAAAAGTTCCTTGTTGAGAACGAAAATCCGACGAAATCTGCTTCCTTCGGAGTTTTCAAACACGCCCTAGAAATCAGGGATTACATTGTGCTTTTACTGTTATGATTATACGTTTTTCGCCTCTGAGTTGCACCGTTCATTTTTGTTCACGGCAAACGGAGGACTCCCGGGTCGGGAGTCCTCCGCATACTTGTCTCAAGTGAGCGAATCCAATACGGTCTTTAACTGCGGGTTGAATTCCAGCACGTTCAAGATGACTTGCACGACTTCCGCGCGCGTGGCGCTGCTTTTCGGATAGAAATTTTCGGTTCCGTTCCCTTTGACGATTCCGGCCTGAGCTCCTGCCACGATCTCGGATGCCGCATAAGAACGGTTCAAGTCATTAAAATGGCCTTTTTCCCGATCCTTCGCCGCGTTATCCAGATTTACGATCCGGGACAGCATGACCACCATTTCTTCGCGCGTAATGGTTTGATTCGGCTTGAAGCTGTTATCTCCATACCCTTTGATTACGCCTGTCGATACCAGATTCTTGATCGCTTCCTGCGCCCAGTGGCCTTCAACATCTTTCGGCGCGGTACTTGCATCCCCGCTTTGGATATTAAACGCGCGGCTCAGGATCGTCGCGAATTCGGCACGCGTGATGAAATGATTCGGCTTGAACGTTCCGTCTTTGTAGCCGTTGATCAGCTGCAACCGGATAAACGTATGGATTGGCTTGTCCGCCCAGTGACCTTGCGTGTCGGCAAAATCGATTACAGCATTGGTTTCCTTGGCTTGTGCGACAAGGGATTCTATTTTCTTTACTAAATCAGCTGTATTCACGACACCTGTTTGGAATAGATCAGCCGCAGGTCGCAGTGGGACCGGTGGTGCGACTACTGGCGGCGTTCCCAAGGGCGGTGTTACTGCCGACGGTGTCGGTGTTGGTATAATCGGTGTGTCTACAAGCATAGAAGGTGCCGGTTGTACCGGAACGGGTTGTACCGGCACGGGCTCCGCAGGTACGGGCTGCACCGGAACAGATAGCGAATGCGGCGTTGCTTTCACTTCTTCGGATGACGCGCTTGTTCCGGAAGGATTGACGGCTTTAACCGCAAAATAATAAGTCGTTCCGTTCGTCAGTCCGGCGGCATCGTACTCTGTTCCGGTTACCGAAGCGACGGCTTCTCCGTAGATGCCGGAAGTCGTCCCTTGATACACGGAATAGGTTACCGCTCCAGGCACTTCGCTCCACTTCAACCGTGCGCGACCGTCACCCGCTTCGACGGATTTCAGACTCGGTGCCGCTGCCTCAAGTCCGGGCCAAGGAAGCGTAACTGGCGGGTCCGTCCGAGTCGTCACCGGCGTTAACCCCGCAGCATCGAATGCGAGCTGCACGCCCGTCAATCCCGCTTCGTTCGCCGCTCCGAGATCGGCAAAGGTCGCGACGCCCGCGTTTGCTGTCGCGGACAGGGTTCCGGTCAGCGTCCATGCGCCCGTATCTTTTTTCGATACGGTTACGACCGTGCTGCTGTCGCCCATGCTTGTATTCCCGTAAGCATCGCGCAGCGTAACCACGGGCTGCCTTGCGAACGTACTCCCGTTGACGGTCGGGGCTGCAAGATCGGTCGTCAGCTCCATGGAAGCCGCGCTTCCCGCCGTAGAGATGATATTCAACGTATTCGTTTGCGGCGCTGCCACGCTTTCCACGCTCAGTGCAATGGATTGATCTGCCGCTTTATTCAGCGTCAAGTTCAGTTCGGCTATACCATTTACGAACATCGCGCTGACCGTAGTCGACCCTTCCGTCAAGTCTGTTCCATTGAAGCTGCCGTACGATCCGCCCGGTGCGGCCGCATAACCGGAGATCGTCACGTTATGCGTTCCTTCAAACGCGGTATCCGCGTTGTCCTCCGAATCCTTCACCGTCAGCGTGATCGCATTATCCGCTCCGACTTTTACGATCGATGAAGCAGCCGCGGCACTCGCCGTATACCTCGGTTCCGGCTGCCGTAAGACCAAATGTAACGTAGATTCTTTTTGAATATTATAATCAGATAAAGTGCGCCCGTCCTCCAATTGTTTACCGGCGAATATCAATCGCATTTGATCCGGGGGTATGCCTTCTTTATCCTGTATTTTCGCTTTTACGTTTTCGATCGAATCGCTGGGTTCCACGTCCAAAGCAATCGTCGTTCCCGTAAGTGTTTTAACGAAGACTTGCATGGCAAATGCATATTGCGGGAGCGAAAACAGTAAAACGACAATCAACAATAGGCTGGCATACGATTTCTTTTTTCTCATCTGGTTGATCCTCTCGCTGTGATTAATAGGGATTGCTCTCTTTATATTTTATCGTGCAGAAGAGTCCTTCTTGTGAGCGACGAAGAAATTTTAAGCCTGGACGTTAAAAGCCTAAACTCGAATTCCCGTTTTTTCCGTACCGAGCCGGCTTCAAGCGGTAAAGTTAGCGCTTGCGTTCGACGAGTCCGGCTTCCCACAAAAGCACGCTTCCGTTCGAACCGTCTTCCGGACGGCTCAATTCGATCGTAAGCTCCCGCGCGTTCCGAACGTCGAACTCGACTTTTTCCGTATCGAAAATATCGCCGTCAGCGCCTTGAAAAGAAAATTCGTAGACCGGTTCGCCGTCGACGATAAACGTCATGCCGCCGCCTGTCCCTCCTTCTACGGTTCCGTACGCCTGAAAGCGGATATAGCCGCCGTCCAGCTCGTAATGCAGCGTCTCCGTGCCTTCGCCCGACCAAGCGTGCAGCTTGGGCGCGTAAGGATCTTCGGCCGCGCCCGTCTGCTCAAGACCGGCGGGAACCTTCTCCCACCTCACCGTTCCTTCCGAAGGCTGCAGGTTCTCCAAAGCGATCTCGCCGGCTTCCGCGTATTGCTGAACCATCCGCTCTGCCGCCGAAGGAGCTGCCAAGAAAATCGATGCGAGCAGCAGCGCGGAAGCAGCCGTATACGCGATTCGTTTAAAGCCGAATACGGCGCCGCCCAGGTATTTGCCGATCGCCCACGCCGCATAACCGGTCAGGAAACCCGATGTATTCAGCACGACGTCGTTGATATCGAATCTCCCGAGTCCCGTAAGCAGTTGAAGCGTTTCGACCAGCAGATTGCCGAGCAAAAAAGTTCCGATCAGCTTCAACGGCCCCCAACGGGTCAGCATCGGCAGCAGCAGACCGCAGGGGATGAACGCCAGATAATTGCCCAATTGGAACAGCATGAACGGATTATGAAGCAGGCCGGCGAAGCGGAAAGGCGCGATCGCCTCAAGCGACAAGTTGTACAAATAAAAGCCTTTCGCGGCTTTTTCCGAACGGCCGAATCCGAAGAAGAGGAAGTATAACAGCAGCGCGAAATAAAAAGCGGCGGCTGCGTTCAAAAGGCGGTGCCGGATTATCGAAGTCATCAAAAAATCTCCTTTGGGCTGCGGTTGTGAGTTATGAAGCGGAATCCGCAGCGTCAGGAAGACGGTTCGAAACGGAAAAATGTATCGGTTAATCACCTATAAATCGGCAGGAAAGTCGGTTAGACTTTTAATGGAAAGATTTTGACCGAAACGAATTCATATCCCGACCGAACAGGAGGAATATCGTGCAGCTCTCAGACTTCACTTACTCCGCTATCCAGACGCTGTGCCGACAAGGCGACGAACTGGCGAAAGCAGGCGACCTTGAAACCGCCAAACAGCAGTATCTGGCCGCGCTCCGTTTATTGCCCGACCCTGCCCGGGAATGGGAAGCCGCGACCTGGATTTACGTCGTGCTGGGCGACGTGCATTATAAGATGAACCATTTCGAAAAGGCGTTCAAATGTTTTTTTAATGCCGTTCAGTGTCCGAAAGGATTGGGTAATCCGTATATCCATCTTCGGCTTGGGCAGGTTTATTATGAGCAGAAAAATTTCGACAAAGCGGCGGACGAGTTAAGTCGGGCCTACATGGGCGGCGGCATCGGGATTTTTATGGAAGACGATCCGAAATATTTGGAATTTTTGGAGACGAGGATGCGGATTTGACCGATCGAAAAATAAAAAAACAGTACAGCTTCAGCCGCGGAACCTGTGATATAATGGCGTCGTTATTCATGCTGGACAAAAATGACAATCTGACGATGGGACGGTTCATATGAAGGGATTTTTGAACACGCTAGCCGATCCGAAACGATTGACCATCATGCTGATCGGCAATATTTTTTTGGGTATGGGTATAAGCATTTTCAAACTGTCCGGCTTGGGGAACGACCCTTTCAGCGGCATGGTGATGGCTTTGGCGGATACGAGCGGAATCGTGTATGCCCGGTTTCTGATCCTGCTCAACCTGTCCTTGTTTGCGGTGCAGCTGATTTGGGGACGCCGTTTTATCGGAGCCGGTACGATTGTAAACGCTGTATTCCTCGGTTATTTCGCGACCTTCTTTTACGATATCTGGATCGATGTGCTGGGCGAACCCCAACTGCTGTGGCAGCGCGTGGTGACGGTCGCGATCGGCGTCGTGGTATGCAGCTTCGGGGTATCCCTGTATCAGACCTCCAACGTCGGCATCGCGCCTTACGACGCTCTGTCGCTGATGATGAGAGATCGTTTCCCGCGAGTCAGCTATTTCTGGCACCGCATGTTCACCGACGCTCTGTGCGCGCTGATTTGTTTCTTGTTCGGAGGCATTATCGGACTGGGGACGCTGGTGTGCATGATTGGCTTGGGACCGATCATTCATTTCTTCAACGTGTATTTCACGGAAAAACTTTTGGCCGGAAAAAATGTACCCCCAAAAACGGTAAGCTCTTAAATGCCGAACGAACATGAGGTCAACCGCTTCGCACCCTATCGCGCTGCCGCTTATGACGCAGCAGGCGATAGGGTTATTTGCATGCGGAAAGGTTCTCTTATCGATCTCTGAACCGTTCGATCGCCGCTTCGCTTACAGGCTGGAACAAATTAACGAGGTTGCCGTCGGGATCGCGGAACAGGATCGAACGGTTCCCCCAAGGCATCGTCGTCGGCTCCTGCACCCAGTCTTCGATCAGCGGCTTCAGGCGCACATATTCGGCTTCGACGTCTTTCACGCGGAACTCGACGATCATCGAACGGTTATGGGCTGCGACCGTGGCGTCCGCTCCGAACAGCCGGGCGGTCTGAGAGTGGCCGATGGCCAGCGTGACGGACGGCATGACGATCTCAGCGAATACGGGTGCGGGGCGCTCCGCCGGAATCCCCGTAACCTGCTCGTAAAACGAGGCGAGGCGGTCAACGTGGTCGGTAATGATACGTACGGATGCAAAATTCATGAAGGATCATCCTTTCTTGGCTAAGGTCTAAGATTGACTGACAACTCTCATCATAAAAAACGCTACTGACAACATCATGTCAGTAACGTTTCAGAATTTTGCATGCTTCTTCCCGGACTCGCTGCCGAAACGACTCCGGCTCCAACACGATAACGTCCGCTCCCCACCCTAGCACCCATTGCAGCAGGTCCTCCGGTTGACGAACGCGCAGCACTGCATCCAAGCCGTCCGGACGTTCTTTCATTTCCTCAATGTACGGAAAATTCGACTGTTTAACCTTGTCCGCAAGGCTCGGGTTGAAACGAAGCGTTACGGTCAAAAAGCGATCGTCCGAAGGGACATACTCTTTTAGATCGAAATCGTCCGGGTATTCAAAAGGCTCTTCCAGCTCGGTCAGCTCCTCCATTCGGGACAATCGAAAATGACGGATGCCCTGCCGCAGATCGCATCGGGCGACCAGCATCCAAGATCCTTCGACAAGTACCAGTCCGTAAGGATCGACGGTTCTTTTGCTGTAGGCGCTCTCCGCAGCCGGGCTCGTTTTTTTCGTATAACCGAAGCGGATTTTCTTTCTGTCCAAGATGGCTCGGCGGATGTTGTTGAGGTTTTCTTTTTCCGACGACGAATCCGACCGCTTGCCGGGAGCGAGCAATCTTAGCGATTGATGGACGCGCGAAGTCTCTTCGCGAACGCGGTCGGATAGCGTAACCTCGATTTTCTTTCGGGCTAGACGGGCTCTGTGGCGGTATTCCTCGTCGAATTGCTGCTCAATAAACTCCGTTCCGATCAGCAAGGTCACGGCCTCCTCGATCGTGAAGCGAATCGGAGGCAGGAAGTAACCCTCGACCAATGAATAGCCATGGCCCGTGGTTCCTATGATCGGAACTCCGGCTTCGCTCAGCGCCTGGATGTCCCGATAAATGGTTCTGACACTGGTTTCGAATAATGCAGCCAGGTCCTCGGCGCGTACGGCTCTTCTGGCTTGCAGTTCCAGGACGATAGCGAGCAGGCGGTCGGTTTTGTTCACGTGCGCTCCTTTTGATTTCATTTATTCGTTTCGTTCATCCCATCGAATCAAGCGGATCTTCTTCAGATAAAAAGCCCTGCTTACCGATTCTTACGAATCAGTCAACAGAGCGGAGTATTGGCGTATCGCTGTTATTCAGGGATATAAGGAAGATCCAGCATGTTCGGCACATTGATTACATGCGGCTCCGTATACGTGCGGATGCCTTCCGTGCCGTATTCGCGGCCGATGCCGGACTGCTTGAAACCGCCGAACGGGAAACGAACGTCAAGCCCCTGCACGGCAGCGGTATTGATCATGGTCGTTCCGGCTTCGAGCTGACGCGCCACGGAGATCGCCTCTGCTTCGCTGCCCCATACGGAACTCGTCAGTCCATAGATGCTTTCGTTGTGGAGACCGATCACCTGCTCTTCGTCGTCGAACGGCAGAATCGGAACCGTAGGGCCGAACTGCTCTTCCACGACGATCCGATCATGCGCGTCGCAGCCCGTAACCAGCGTAGGTTGCAGGTAGTACCCTTGATCGAACAGCTTCTGATCCAAGATCGTGCCGAGCGGAGTGACCTTCGCTCCGCGCTGCTTCGCGTCTTCGACCAAGCCCAGCACGTACTCTTTTTGCTTCAGGTTGTTGACCGGACCTACCGTCGTATTGGGGTCAAACGGATCGCCGATACGAATCCAACGGTTTGCCGCTTCGATATATTTTTCCACGAACGCATCATAGATCGAACGGTGGACATAGACGCGTTTGGCGATCATGCAGATCTGACCTGTCGTCAAGAAGTTGGACACGACGATCCGGCGCATCGCGCGCTCGTCGTTCACGTCAAAGCTCTCCAGGAAGATCGCCGCGTCATTGCCGCCAAGCTCCAGCGTCATGTCTTTGATCGTATCCGAAGCGGCTTTAATGATATGCTTCGCGGTTTCGGTTCCGCCCGTGAAGGCGATTTTCGTCACTTTAGGATTCTTCGTGAGTTCAACGCCCACGTCCGCACCGCCATGCACCACGTTGATCACGCCAGCCGGGAACTCGCTTGCGATGATCTCCGCTACCTTCGCTGCCGCGAGAGGAGCGTACGGACTTGGCTTCAGCACGATCGTGTTGCCCGCCAGTAAGGCCGGAGCGATCTTGATCGTGGACAACGCGATCGGATAGTTCCATGGGCTGATCGCGGCCACGACGCCGATCGGATCGTAAGACAGGATCGTTTTCCCGTGATCGTGTTCGGTGACCTGCTCTTGAAGAGCCGCTGCCGCTTCGTTGCAAGCAAACTCCATCCACATCAAGGCCACATAGACCTCGCCGTGGGCGTCATACAGCGGCTTGCCGTGTTCTCTGGACAGCAAATTCACGATCTCGTTCTCGGCTGTCCGGATCTTCTCGATCGCTTTGCGCATGCTGGCCACGCGTTCCTCGATATCGGTTTTCTTCCACGTTTTAAAAGCAACCGCCGCCGCTTCGATGGCTTCAACGGCTTGCTCTTTCGTCGTGTCCGGGAAGTAGCCCACGATCTCGGACGGGTTGGTCGGATTCTCTTTGGCTGATTGGGAAAGGGACTTTACGTTCTGGCCGTTAATCAACGCTTCAACGGTAATAGCTTCCGGGCTGGCTTGAGTTGTCATTGGATATCCCTCCAAACTTCTTCCGCAATTTCTTTTACATAACGAAGCTTGCGCCATTGTTGGTCTTCCGTCAGAATATTACCTTCTTCCGTCGACGAGAATCCGCACTGCGGGCTCAAGCACAGCTGTTCCAAAGGAACGTAAGTCGCCGCTTCCGCGATCCGGGCTTTGATTTGTTCTTTGTCTTCCAGCTCGCCTGTTTTGGATGTAAGCAGGCCGAGTACGATTTTCAAATCTTTGCGATTCACGTGCTTCAACGATTCGAAACCGCCGGAGCGCTCGTCGTCGAATTCCAGGAACAATCCGTCTACGTCCAAGCCGCCGAAGATCACTTCGGACGCGTAATCGTAGCCGCCTGTGGAGAAGTAGTTCGATTTGTAGTTGCCGCGGCAGATGTGCATCGTGACCACGAGATCGGCCGGTTTGTGCGCCAACGATTCGTTGATCATGCGCTGCATCGTTTTCAACTCTTGCGCGGGATCCATGCCTTTGGCGCGCAGCTTGTCGTGACCGGCTTCCGAGAAGAGGTCCGCCCAAGCGGTATCGTCCAATTGCAGGTAACGGCAGCCCGCATCGTAGAAGGCTTGGATCGCTTTTTGATACGCCGCGATTGTGTCCTGAATGAACGCCTCATTGTCCGTATAATAAGTGTTGGCTCCGTTTTCCAAGCGATACAGCAGCATGTTCGGGCTCGGGATAGTCTGTTTCGCTACGGTATCACCCGCGTGCTGCTGCACGAACTTAAAGTCTTCCACGAACGAATGCGTAGAGAAATCGACTTTGCCATCCACGCGAAGGCCGCCTTTGCGCGTCTGCATGTTGTGGAACTTCGGACCGTCGATTTGTTCGTACAGCTCGACGCCGTCCAGACCGCCCAAGAAATCGAAATGCCACCAGCTTCTGCGCAGTTCGCCGTCCGTCACCGCAAGCACGCCGTTTTCCTTTTGCTTTTCGATAATGCGGATGATCTCCTGATCTTCCACCGCTCTTAGTTCGTCGTGCGTGATGCTGCCGGATCTATATTGTTCGCGCGCCTGGGTTAAGTTCGCAGGGCGTAAAAAACTGCCTACATGGTCGTGTCGGAATGGGATCATATGAAGTGCTCCTTCTGGCTTTTTGTTCTCATGAGTATACCACGGGGGAGGAGGAGGGTTGTTATACAAAAAAAACATGTCTAGTCATATGGTTGGGTGATAGCTGGACTCACATAGTCTTCAGTAGCCACTTTGACCGTTGTGGATTATTGTCGCTGCCGCAACCTCATTCTGTAAATCACAGCTTCTATGACGAGCAGATTGGGAATCCAACAAGCCCAAGCGACGACCCGAAAAGCCGCCTCGAAATCGCCAAGCAGAAAAGCCAGCGGCGCCAACAAAATCCGAAGCGTGACCGCCGAAAAAGTAAGCGCATAACTGCGAAGCATCCAGGTTCGATGGGCTTGAACGTCTTTGGCTATAATTTTCCTCGTCGCAATAAGCGTAGTCGCAACCCACAGTACATCAAGTGACATGAACCCGAGCCCGGAAATCCAACCGCCTGTCGCAAAAAGGGATAAATACACATTCACGATCCCGCTTATGATGATTGAAAAAACATATCCGTATCCCATTAGGCGATGCCAACGTTTCCTTGCATGTGTCGGCTTGATGAATAGTTGAAAAGGTCCGATAACCAAGGCGAATACCGCGGTAACAATATGGGCGTACAGCACATAGATCCATGGTTGTAGTTCAAAATCCGGCTTTTGCAATTTGAAAGAGACAAGCCCGGCATTACCGGCTTCAAGAACGCCATACTGAACAATCGCGTACCCGGCAATCAAAAACGCAAAAATGAAAACGAGTGTACGAGTCTTTTTATTTGCCATAGGAATGATCCTCCTTCGTGGCTGTAGGGGAAACCATTCACGACTTGTGTGGGTCTGGTTTCCTACCGTACTTTTGATGCAAACGGGTCTTGGCTTCTTCCCAGTTTGGAATGTTATCGGCATCCCAACGAACAGCTTCAGATTCATCTCCGATTCGGCGCGCGATCCGCATCGCCTTGGCGTGATTGCCACGATTCCGGTATTCCAACATGCGCTCCTTGTTCTCCCATACCGACATCGTCCAGCCTACTCGCCAACCGTCGCGCGTGAGGTCGGAATGCAGCAAGCCGGAGGCCGTGTTCATCTGCTTGGTTGATCGAACGATATGATAAATAAAAAACGGCAGCGCCCATATCCCCTTCACTCGCAACCGTGTCACTGATATCAACAATGGAATCGCCACCTTCTACGAAATATTGATTCTCGATTCATATAAGTATAGCGGATCGAATACGGCGGTCTTTGCCTTTTTCGTCGGCGTTTTTGCCTGATTCGACGGTATTTTGTCGCCGCATAAAGAAAAATCCGCTAGGCTGTATGCCTGCGGAAGTTGAAAAGCTTTTTGCGTATGCATTTCGCTTCAAGGGCTGCCGGTCCTGACGCGTAGTTTGCAAGCCGGCTCGCCGTATTTTCGTCAGTGGAAATGGGTAACATAGTTGAGGATCAAACCATCCATGTTGATGACGGTTTTATTTAGCTTACAGCCTCCCGTTTAACTCTTTAGTGATTAACGCGCTAAAGAGGCTGTTTATTTTCAAAATTTCGCCCTACTTATGATACGGTTCCCCTCGATTAATCTTCACCGCCCGATACACCTGCTCCACCAACACCAACCTCATCAACTGATGCGGCAGCGTCATTTTCCCGAAGCACAGCTTCTGCTGCGCCCGCTTCAGCACTTCATCTCCGATCCCATGACTCCCACCGATCACGAAGACCACATGGCTGCTCCCGTATGTCCCGAGCTTATCCAACTCCGACGCCAGATCTTCCGAACTCCACATCTTCCCGTCCAGTGCCAACGCGATCACGTGGGCGTCCGGCTTAATATGCCCCAAGATCCGCTCGCCTTCCTTATCCTTCACGATCTTCACTTCCGCATCGCTCAAGCTGTCCGGCGCTTTCTCGTCCGGCACTTCGATGATTTGCAGCTTGATGTAAGGCGTCAGCCGTTTGCTGTACTCCGCGATGCCCTGCACCAGATACTTTTCTTTCAATTTGCCGACTCCGATAATTTGTATAAACATAAATCCTCCCGTGTTCCGTTCATGATAAGGACTTGTCTCAAACCAATGAACGGTTACGTCCGCAGGATTCGCACTAAAACCATGCGCGATTCCTACAAACGTAAGCCTACTATATAAGAGAGACAAGCCACTA
>Ga0308157_10007735_pt1 | contig 12416 bp, 10 predicted proteins | sample PhyBR1_FD_201035 | JGI IMG/M metagenome (GOLD analysis project Ga0308157, IMG submission 201035) | Phyllosphere microbial communities from UC Gill Tract Community Farm, Albany, California, United States - DLSLB.R1 | ecosystem: Host-associated > Plants > Phyllosphere > Unclassified | place: USA...
TGTTAAGGTAATGCCCAGAACTTTTGCGGTACGAACAGCATCTTCGCCAAAGGTTTCGTAAAAATCGCCCACGCGGAAAAGCAGACAAGCATCGGGATATTTTGCTTTAATCTGATTGTATTGCTGCATTAACGGCGTTTCTTTTTTCTCTTTTTCCTTTGTAGACATTGTTCTGAAATTTATAGGATTACAAATATACCATATCTAAAACACAAAAAAATACAACTTAAACACGTTGTTTGATTTTTTATTAAATTTTTGATAAAGAATTAATGTTATAATGTTTGCGTAACTTTTTAATGATGATTGATGTGGAAACCGTAATAGTTAAACCAATAAGACAACCGCCGGCAACTGTTAAAAATCTAAAAATGGGTGCGATTGATTCATCTAAAGTGTGTGATTGTAGCATAACGATTAAAAATGCGACAATTGCCACGCGACTCATATTCATTACTTTAAACAGATAACAGATTATTACGGTTGATATGATTCCGCCAATTAAAACATACAGGTTTGTTGAATAGGTCAAATGACATAATAATCCAACGATAGATCCTATAAAATTAGATCGAACTCGGTCAATGGTTAGTTTTTGAGAATCTTTTCCTTCGGGTGAAATCACTAAAATGATGGATAACAACGTCCAGAATAATTCAAATTTCGGAAATTGCATCATTAAGAAATACCCAATTAAAAAGCCTAATAAACACCGAACGGTATATATGATAATTTGAGATGTTATAATATGTTTTACAACGTTAGCGAACATATTTTAGATTTTTCGTGCAAAGGTATTACCTTTATAGCTTTAAAATTTTATAATGAAAAAATTAATTTTAGACGATTTAAACCGCAAAAATACCGAAGAATTTAAACAGGCAGAAAAAACTCCGATTATTGTTGTGCTTGACGATATTAGAAGCCTACATAATATTGGATCTTTCTTTAGAACGTGCGATGCTTTTTTAATTGAGAAAATTTATCTGTGTGGAATTACCGCGACACCGCCAAACAAAGAAATTCATAAAACAGCTTTAGGAGCAACCGAAACCGTTGCTTGGGAATATGAAAAAGAGGTGATGCAGGTGGTTAATCGTTTAAAAAACGAAAATATAAAAATAATTTCGGTAGAGCAGGTAGAAGGATCTGTTATGTTGAATAATTTCACTGTTGAAAGCAATATAAAATACGCATTGTTTTTTGGTAACGAAGTTAAAGGTGTAAACCAACAGGTTATTAACAGCAGTGATGTTGTTATTGAAATTCCGCAATTAGGAACCAAGCATTCTTTAAATGTGTCAGTCAGCGGTGGAATTGTAATTTGGGATATTTTTCAGAAAATGAATGTATTGTAAATGAAAAACTACAAAAATTGCATCTTAATAATTATTTTTCTACTACTACCTATTTTAGCTATTAGCGGAGTAATGTTTATTAACGATTTTCCGATAAAAATCATTGGTAAAGAATTATTATTCAATAGTGCAATTTTAGTTTTTATAATACTTATTATTCATTTCATTTATAAAAAAATACTTCGAAATGTTTTAGGTTTACTTTTATTAGTACCCTTTTACAGTATTCTATTTGTAAAGATTTTTACTTTAGCTAGTTTTTTTAATTTTATTGACAATGCCGTTCTTTATACCGTTTTTGAGACTAATTATAATGAATTAACCGGTTTTTTAACTAGTTATTCTAAGTGGTATCATGTGTTAATTGCTTCAACGTATTTTTTTTCGCTGATACTATTAATTTTTAAGGTAAATGCAAACCTTAAAGTAAAGCATACCTATTATATTGAAATTATTGTTCTAATCTGTATAGCAATTTCTTATAGATTCTATGAAAGAAGTTTGTCTTTATTAACATTTAACACTTATTTAGAGTATAAAACTTTTTCTGCAGAAATTTCAAAGGATATTTCTAAAAGCACTTCAAAATACTTTACTAATGTTTCAAATAGTGATGAGGAAGCTTTGTATGTAGTAATTATCGGAGAATCTACTACCCGAAATAACATGGGGATTTACAGTTATTACAGAGATACAAATCCTAATCTTAACAAAGTAAAAAACGAATTGCATTTATTTAAAAATGTAATAAGTCCGCATACCCATACTATTTTATCTTTAAATAAAGTGTTGAGTTTGGCAGATTATTATAACCCAGAAAACAACAAATTGGGAACGGTTATACAATTAGCAAATCAGGCAGGTTTTGAAACGTACTGGCTGTCAAATCAAAAACCAATCGGGGCTAATGAGTCACTTGTGTCGCTATATGCCAAAGCAAGTAGAAATGAATTCTATGCTTCAAATTTTGATGCAGAGAATCAAAAAGTTGACGAAATTTTACTTCCTAAATTTAAAGAAACGGTCAGTCAGAATGCATCAAAAAAAATGATTTTCTTACATTTAGAAGGAAGTCATATAAGTTATCATAAAAAATATCCGGAAAATTTTATTTTTTTTAATGATAAACCTAAAACCAAGTTTAAAACAAATGAAGCGTATCAGATAATCAATGAATACGATAATTCTATAAGATACAATGATTACGTTGTAAGCCAAATTATTGATATAGTTAAAAAAGCCAATAAAAATAGTTACGTGGTTTATTTTTCTGATCACGGTGAAGAAGTATTTAAAGATTACGAATATTTTGGTCATCATGAATCTATTGGATCAAATGCTATGTTTGAAATTCCTTTTATTGTTTGGACATCTGATAAATACAACGAAAAATCCAAAATTGATTTTAATAATCAGCTAGAAAGAAAATATAATTTAGAAGATTTTATTTACAGTTTTTCTGAACTATCTCGAATTAAGTTTAATCAGTTTCAACCAACAAAAAGTATCTTTAATACGAACTTCCAGTTTAAAAAGCGAATTGTTTTAAAAGATGTAAATTATGATGAGCGTATTAAAGAAAAATAAAAAGAAAATAAATTTTATTATTGCCTTAATTGTAGCAGTTGTCGCTTATGTTTTTAATCCGTATAAATTAGAATACGCTGGCTATCAATCAAAAGTTTGGGCACATCGGGTAAATAGTTTAAAAAAATTGAACTACACCCAAAAGTTTTATCAAGGTGTAGAATTAGATTTGGTTTTTGATTCGATTAGTAATACCTTCGATGTTAATCATCCGCCGGCAAAGTCTGTTAAACTAAATTTAGATACTTATTTTTCTAACATAAATGATAAAGAGTTGAAATTATGGTTAGATTTTAAAAATCTGTCGGAAGCCAATGCCGAAAAATCTGCGAAAATATTAGATCAGCTTGCAAAAAAGCACTTACTACACCATCAAAATATTGTGGTTGAATCTACCACAATGCACAATTTACAAACATTTAAGTCAAAAGGTTTTAAAACCAGTTTTTATTTGCCACCTTTAGTAGGTTTAGCCGGTGATAGCAAATTTTTACCAACTATTGATTCTATTAAACAATTATTAGTTAGGTACCCAACATCTGGAATTTCGTGTAATGTGAATGCTTATGAAGTTATAAACGAATATTTTAAGGAAGAGAAAAAATATCTGTGGCATATTTACAAACCTTATTCACGACATCAAGTTAAAAACTATCGCGATTTTAGAAAGTATGTTTCTGATCCTACTGTGGAAGCGGTCTTAATTCAGGTTGCTTTACCTGTTGGGAATAGATAATATTTTATCATTAATTTCACGTAATACTTCCATATAATCTTCATAGTTCTCCAAAAAATCTTTTCCGGAAACATCAATAATCAACACATTTTCTTGAGGTAGTGTTTTTATAAATTCACTGTAACTTTGGTTGATGCTGTCTAAATAGGCTGCTTGAATATTTTCTTCGTAAGCTCTTCCTCGCTTTTTTATGTTTTGTAATAAATTTTCGGTGTTTTGATATAAATAAATATACAAATCAGGTTTTGTGGTTTCTTTATTCATAACATCGAAAATAGATCTGTACAGCAAAGCTTCATCTGTATCTAAAGTTACCTGAGCAAAAATTAACGACTTATAAATGTAATAATCTGCAATAATAAAATCGTTAAATAAGTCGTATTGACCCAAACCTTGATTTAACTGTGAATAGCGATCGGCAAGAAAAGACATTTCCAACGGAAAGGCATATCGTAACTGATCTTCGTAAAATTTTGGCAAAAAAGCATTATCTGCAAAGCGTTCTAAAATAGGTTTTGCATTAAAATCTTGCGCAATTTTTTCAGCTAAAGATGTTTTTCCAGATCCGATGTTTCCTTCAATCGCTAGAAATTTTATAGTTCCAATCGCAAAAGCATCTTTCAGTAAATCAATATAATCAACTTGTTTTATTTCAGAGTCATCTTCACAAATTAATAATAATTCCCGCGTTGATTTCTGTAAACCAGGATGTTTCCAATCGAAAATCAAATCGTTTAAAGGAACCAAAACAAATTTTCTGTTCTGCAGTTCTTTGTGCGGAATCTGTAAATCATCCGAATCAAAAACAAAATCATTAAAATAAACAATGTCAATATCAACGGTACGCGCTTCGTAATTATCGGTCGTTTTTGTTGTTCTACCCAATAATTTTTCGGCTTGTTTTATTTCAACCAACAATTTTTCGGGCGATAAATTTGTATGGATTAAAATGCACATATTATAAAACGGAAAACTGTCAAAACCCCACGAAGGCGTTTCGTAAATAGCCGATGCCTGTGCTACAAAACCAATGTGGCTGTGTATATGGTTTATGGCATTTTGCAGATTTTCTTTTTTGTTTCCTAAATTGCTTCCTAAAGCTAAAACTACTTTATTGTACGTGTGCATGGTGCAAAAATAGGCAATGTTTTTAAAAAGTATCGTACAAAAAAATCATTTCAAATTTTTTGTAACGTTTTATAAATTCCGCATACTAACCTAAATATAGATTAAAACAGTAAAAATGAATTTTATAAAAAACGTACTGGCAACATTTGTAGGAATTATCCTATTTTGTATGATGTCTTTCTTTTTAGTGCTTATTATTGGCGTGGTTGCATCGGCAGGTAGTTCATCTTCAGGGAAATCAACCAAAAGCAATTCTATAATTAAATTAGATCTTAAAAACGTTTCTAACGATTATGGTGGAAGTGTTTATATTGAAGATTTTGATTATAAAGAAACGAATAATGACGGTTTGATCAACGTTTTGCAGGCGATTGATTATGCAAAAACTGATGATAAAATTAAAGGGATTTCTATTGAAAATAATTCCACAGGTTTAGGATCAACACAGCGTAAGGCAATTGTTGAGAAGTTGGCTGAGTTTAAAAAGACTGGAAAATTTGTTGTTGCTTATGCCGATTATTATTCACAAGGCGAATATTATTTAGCGTCGGTAGCCGATACGGTTTACATGAACCCAATGGGAAGCATCGATTTTAAAGGTTTGGCTTCTGAAGTTCTTTATATGAAAGATCTGCAGGAAAAATCTGGAATTCACATGGAAGTGATTCGTCACGGAAAATATAAAAGTGCTGTTGAACCTTTTTTACAGCAAACAATGAGCGACGAAAATCGTGAGCAATTAACCGTTCTTTTAAATTCTATCTGGGAATCTTATGTGGGCGATATTTCTAAAAACCGTAAAATTCCGGTTGCAACTTTGAACGATATTGCAACGAATTTAAATGCAAGAAATGCAAACTTGGCGCTTCAGAATAAATTGATCGATAAAATTGCGTACATAGATCAATATCAAAACGGAATTAAAAAAGCGTTAGATATTAAGTATGACGATGATATTAATGAAATTGAAATTTTAGATTATATTAATGATGTCAATTTAAACATTAAGAAAGTTTCTGCTAAAGATCAAATTGCAGTGATTTTTGCTCAAGGCGAAATTCAAGGTGGCGAAGGAAATGTAAATACAATCGGCGAAGGATCTATAAACCGAGCATTGAAAGAAGCGCGTAAAAATGATAAAATTAAAGCGGTTGTTTTGCGTGTAAATTCACCAGGTGGTAGTGCTTTAACTTCTGATATTATTTGGAGAGAAATTGAATTGACCAAAAAAGTTAAACCGGTAATTGTTTCAATGGGCGATGTAGCGGCTTCGGGCGGATATTATATTGCTTGTAATGCCAACAAAATTTTTGCTGAACCAGGAACAATTACAGGATCTATCGGAGTTTTTGGTATGGTGCCGAACTTTAAAAAGGTAGCAGATAAATTCGGAGTAAATGCTGAAGCAGTAAAAACGCACGAAAACGCAACTGGATACAGTGTTTTTGAAGAAATGTCTCCAAAGTACAAACAGACACTGACAGAAAGCATCGAAATTATTTACGATACTTTTATTTCACGAGTTGCTGCTGGTAGAAAAATGGATAAAACAAAAGTTGACGAAATGGCTCAAGGTAGAGTTTGGACAGGAACTATGGCTAAACAATTAGGTTTGGTTGATGAATTAGGAAGTTTAGACGATGCTATTGCGTATGCAGCTAAATTGGTTAAAACAGATGATTACAAAGTTTCGTTATACCCTAAATACGAAGTAGAATTAGCAGATTTATTCCGCAAATTTTTAGGAATGTCGGTTTCAAGCGTTAAAGAAGATGCTATTAAAAGTGAAATTGGTACAGAAAATTATGAGTTGCTTCAACGTATGAATTATCTTAAACAAAGTAAAGGTGTTCAAGCAATGATGCCTTATTATTTAAATGTTAAGTAGTTGATTGTTAGTTAAAACCAACGCCCTTTACAATTTGTAAAGGGCGTTGGTTTTTTATATATTTACAAATATAATACTTAAAAATATGAAAAATTATTTACTTTTTTTATCGTTCCTACTTAATTCAATACATTTGTTCGGTCAAAATAATTTTGAGTATCAGCGATCATGGTCAACATATTTTGGACCTGTAGGAGCAAAATCTTGGATTGAACCGGCAACTAGTCCAATTCTGTTTGATAATGATAGTAACGTTTATTTAACAGGTATGGCTATTGGTTATCCAAATAATTATGAACATTCATATTATGATCAATTTAGAGTCGGTGATGGAGGTCAAAATTTTACAATGGCCACCATATCAAATAATGACAATAATATTGTTGCGGCATGGTTTAAACCAAATGGAACACTTGATAAGTACGAATACTATAACTACCTTATAAATAATACTGGCTATAGGAAAAAGTTAAAATATATTGATAAAGATGATAATTTTTATTACGAATATGGCGCTCAAAATACATTACTACCCTATACACCAACCGTTAATGCTTGGAGACAAAACTCTAGTCACCCACAATTAGGTACATTGTTAGTGAAAGAAACATCGAATGGCAATATGCTTTGGGTAACATATATTCCGGTTGTTTCAGAAACCTACATTTACTCTATAAGTACAAATATTTTAATAACAGGTGATGATGCAGGTAATGTGTATATATTAGGTGCAGCACATGATAAGGAAGGGATAACAACTGCAGGAGCTTACATTGAGGATTATCAAATGTTGATTGAAAATAATTATGAAATTCCCAATGGCTACATGGTAAAACTAAATGGTACAAATGGACAATTAATTTGGGGTACTTATTTGTTGGGTGTTCCTTACAATATGTCATATTATAACAATGCTATATATTTTGTCGGCAATAATATGTCAATAAATCAAAATAGTGTTGCTACATCTGCTGCATTTCAAAGTATTCCTGCAAGTTTAAACATTCAAAAATTTAACACGATTACAGGTGAGCGAGTTTGGGGAACTTTTTATGGTACCACAACTACCAATTCACATATACATGGTATTGATGTGAATTTATCAGGAGTTTACGTTATTGGAGAAGAAATTGCAGGCACATCTGCCCCGGGTTATTATGCTACTCTAGGCGCACATCAAACAACAAATGCAGGTAATAGAGATTTATTTTTAAGTAAATTTAATCATACTGGAAATAGAGTTTGGAGTACCTACTTTGGTGGAACTGGTTTAGAATTGATTCAAGGATCTATGAAACCTATAGCGCTTAGCGGTGACAATATTTTTATAACAGGTAGAACTTATGCAGCAACTAACAATATAGCAACCCCAAATTCGTATAAAAGTGCACCTACCCAAAGCACAGGAAATGTAATTAATCATTTTTTTGCAAAGTTTAATAAAGTAGGTGATCTGGAATGGTCTTCTTACTACGGAGATTCAAATTTAGGTTTTAATCTTCCAATTAATATAGCTGTTAACAAATCTTCTTTATATCTTTATGGTGAAGCTTTATCTTCTACCGGTTATACAACTGCAAATAGTTGGCAATCTCAGATTATAGATGATAACCCGTCTGCAACAGGCCAAGAAAAAAATGTAGCTTTTTTAGCTAAATTCGATTTAAACCCTCTATCGAACATAAAATTTGACAATGATAGACAAATTGAATTTTATAGTAATCCTAACAATGGAAATTTTAATTTACAATCAACTCTCTTTATTGAAGAAAATTGTATTGCGGAAATTTTTGATATTTCAGGAAAGTTGTTACACTTACAAAATTTGACTCATGAAAAAACACAAGATTTTAACTTAAGCAATAACTTAAGCGAAGGAATTTATTTTATCAAAGTTAAGGATTCTAAAAGTGTAACAGTGAAATCTTTTAAAATGATTGTGAAGAAATAGATAGAAATTATTACCATTAATAACAAAAATTATTTATTCTAATAATAAACTTTACTTACGTTAATTCAGAATCATCTTCATCGTTAAAATCATTCAGAACATTTTTAGGAGAAATACCATATTTCAGTAAATGATTTGTTTGCGATAGAATGTTTCCTCTGCCATCTTTCAACTGATTTTGCGCTTTTAAGTACGAATCCTGTGCTTGTTGGATCTGCTTGCCAACTTGTTCAAAACTTTTGGTAAAAAGCACCGTTTTTTCGTAAATTTTCTCGGCTTGCTTTACAATTTTTTGTGCCGATTTATCTTGCTTGTCCTTATTCCATAAATCTGAAATCAATTTTAAACAGGCAATTAAATTTGTCGGACTAATCAATAAAATACGTTTTTTGTACGCATCGTTCCATAAGTTATTATCGCTTTGTAATGCCAGTAAATACGCAGGTTCAATAGGAATGAATAACATAGTAAAATCCAATCCGTCAATTAAATCGTTATAGTTTTTCGCACTTAATTCATCTATATGCAAACGTAAAGCCTTTAAATGATTATTCAGATAAATACTTTGCTCTTCAGCACTGTCGGTATTGCAGTAAGCATCGTAAGCATTCAGCGAAACCTTTGAATCTACAACTATAGATCGGTTATTTGGTAAATCAATAATAATATCCGGACGTACATTTTTCCCCTCGTTTGTAACCAAATTACTCTGTGTTCGGTATTCACGATTTTTAACCAAGCCCGATTTTTGCAGTATATTTTCTAAAATAAGTTCGCCCCAATCGCCTTGTTTTTTATGGTTTGTTTTCAATGCATTTGCCAGATTATTAGCTTCGGTACTAATTTTATTGGTTTGCAACATTAATTCTTTAATGCGTTCATCTAAAGAAAATCTAATTTTCGATTCTTTATCATACGTTTCTTCCACCTGCTTTTTAAATCGCTCAATATTTTCACTCAACGGCTGTAAAATGGCATCAATGTTTTGTTTGTTGACGGCGGTAAATCGTTCCGATTTTTCTTCCAATAATTTCTGTGCGATATTTTCAAACTGTAAAGTTGTCTGCTTATGCAAATGTTCGATCTCTGTTTTCTGAAACAATAATTTTTCTTTTAAAACACTGTTTTCGGCTACAATGCTTAATTTTTCTGCAGTAAGTAATTTTAAATCGTTCGTTAACGTATGTTGATTTTCTTTAGAATGAACAATTTCATTTGATAAAATTTCATTCCGAATTTTCAAATTTTGATTTGAACTTTTTTCATTTAGTAACTGCTCATTTGTTTGATTTATAGTATTCTCAGAAGCAATTAAATATCTTTTTAATTTAGAAGTTTTATATAAAAAGTAGAAGCAAACCGCAGCTAAAAAGACGATGGTTGAAATTAAAAAGCTGTTCATATTTAATTTTATTGCAAAAATAAGTCTGAAAGACGACATAGTATGACGAATTTTTATTAATTTTAAAAATATAAATTGCACGTTTAACTCCAATATTGCTATAGTTGGGTTAAACAATAAAAAGAAATTTTATGAGAAAGATTTTATTGGCGGTATCTTTAATGATCGTCGCAGGTGCTTCTGCACAAGACTACAAAAATTCAATTGGTATCCGTTTAGGATCTGGGTATTATGATGCTATTGGCGCTTCATTCAAAACATTTATTACTAAGCCTGGAGCTTTAGAATTTAATTTAGGTATCAGACCTTATTCAGATTCTTATTGGAATGGAAAACATAAATGGACAAATGTTTCTATTTCTGGTGCGTATCAGCATCATTTTCCTATTGGGGATATCGATGGATTTAAATGGTACGTTGGTGGTGGTTTGGTTATTGCTAACACTTTTTCTGACAATGATTACTACACAGGAGTTAATGTTGGAATTTTTCCAACAGGTGGGGTAGATTATAAATTAAAAAATGCACCATTTGCTTTTTCTGTAGATTTGCGTCCAACTCTTCATGTAGCAGAAGCTTATACTTATTATAATAATGTTTACTTTAATGGCGGTGTAACAGCACGTTATACATTTTAATTGTAATCATATTTTATTAAAAAGTCCCAATTTAGTTCACTAAACTGGGACTTTTTATTTGATAATATACTTTCTACTTCGCTATATTAACAGCTCTTGTTTCTCTGATTACGGTAATTTTAACCTGACCTGGATAAGTCATTTCGGTTTGAATTTTCTGTGAAATCTGGAACGATAAGTTTGATGCTAATTCATCTGAAACTTTTTCGCAATCTACAATAACACGTAATTCTCTACCAGCCTGAATTGCGTAAGCATTCTTAACGCCACCAAAACCATGAGCAATATCTTCTAAATCTTTTAAACGCTGAATGTACGAATCTAAAACTTGTCTACGTGCACCTGGTCTTGCTCCAGAAATAGCATCACAAACCTGAATGATCGGCGATATTAAAGAATTCATTTCAATTTCATCGTGGTGGGCACCAATCGCATTACAAACTTCTGGTTTTTCACCGTGTTTTTCTGCCAATTGCATACCTAATAATGCGTGTGGTAAATCACTTTCTGTATCTGGTACTTTACCAATATCGTGTAATAAACCTGCGCGTTTTGCTAATTTTACGTTTAAGCCTAATTCTGCAGCCATAATTCCACAAAGTCTTGCTACTTCGCGTGAATGGTGTAATAAGTTTTGACCGTAAGAAGAACGGTATTTCATACGACCAACCATTTTAATTAATTCAGGGTGCAAACCGTGAATTCCTAAATCAATAACGGTACGTTTTCCTGTTTCAACAATTTCTTCGTCGATCTGTTTAGCTGTTTTGGCAACAACCTCTTCAATTCTTGCAGGGTGAATACGTCCGTCTGTTACTAAACGGTGTAAAGACAAGCGTGCAATTTCTCTTCTAACAGGATCAAAACATGAAAGAATAATAGCTTCTGGTGTATCGTCAACAATAATTTCTACACCTGTAGCAGCTTCTAACGCACGAATATTACGACCTTCACGACCAATAATACGACCTTTAACATCGTCAGATTCAATATTGAAAACAGATACACAGTTTTCAATAGCTTCTTCTGTTCCTACACGTTGAATGGTATTTATGATAATTTTACGAGCTTCTTGCTGAGCCGTCATTTTAGCTTCTTCAACTGTATCTTGAATGTAAGACATTGCATGTGTTTTAGCTTCGGCTTTTAAATTTTCAACTAATTGTAGTTTTGCTTCTTCTGCAGTTAAACCAGCTATTTGTTCTAATTTTTCAACTTGAACACGGTGTAGTTTATCTGTTTCTTCTTGTTTTTTCTCTAAAGATTCTAATTTTAATTCGTAATCTTTAATAGTTTTTTCACTTTCTTCTGCAGCTTTTTTAGCACGATTTAATTCATTAGAAATCTGTGATTCTTTATCTCGAGTTCTTTTTTCAGATTCTGCCATTTTTTTATCTCGCGATAAAATAACCTGCTCGTGTTCTGCTTTTAGTTCAATAAATTTTTCTTTTGCCTGAAGAATTTTATCTTTTTTAATAGTTTCTCCTTCCGCACGCGCGTCTTTTAAAATTACTTTTGCTTCGTTGGTTGCGTTTTTAAGTATAGATGATGCGTTGTTTTTTTCAAGGTATTTTGCAATTGCAAAACCAATTCCGGCACCCACTATAATTGCGCAAATAATAAATATTGCTGTTTCCATTTGTGTGTAAATAGTTAATAAAAAAAGCCCACATTAGAAGAGTTGCATAAACTCTGGAAAACAAGTTTTGAGTTATCTTGCCGTTCAAG
>Ga0308157_10007736_pt1 | contig 12416 bp, 12 predicted proteins | sample PhyBR1_FD_201035 | JGI IMG/M metagenome (GOLD analysis project Ga0308157, IMG submission 201035) | Phyllosphere microbial communities from UC Gill Tract Community Farm, Albany, California, United States - DLSLB.R1 | ecosystem: Host-associated > Plants > Phyllosphere > Unclassified | place: USA...
AAACAGTTTCGTAATTGTTCATAATGTTAATTAAAATTGTTAATTATTTCGAGGTGCAAAAATATAACTTCTTTTGCTAACATGCAAGATACTGAAGGAATTAAAAGCAATTTCAAAATTTAATGTACTGCCGAAATCTCAGCAATGAGCTAAATCTCAAAAATTGGCCGTTTTAGCGCCTTATTTTTTTCTTAAATCTTTCAGATAACTTTCTTTCAGCGCGTCATATAAGGAGTGTCTGCTCACCAAAAGTGAAAACAGTGAGGAAGTCAACCCTGCAAGCATCAGGTAGAAAATTAAACTGTGTCTGTCGGTCATTTCCAGAACGATGATGGATGATGTAAAGGGCGCGCGTGTAATTCCCGTCAGAAAAGCCACCATACCGGTTAAAATGACCACGTTGGCTTCATCGGGTGTTAAATTAATCCACCCTGCGATCACCGCACCGATGCTGGCTCCCGCCGATAATGCTGGCGCAAAAATTCCTCCTGCACCGCCGGAGGTAAACGAAAGCGCCGGTCCCAGCATACGAAAAAGCGGCATATACCATTCTTCGTGCTTATTTTCACTGAAGAGCACGCGCTGCATAATTCCTTTTCCTGAACCTAAAATTTCCTGGTTCACAAAATACGCGAGCGAGGCAATAATTAAAGCTGAAATAACCAGAAAAATTATATTAGACCGGTCTGTTTTTAATCGTCTTTTCCAGTTGTTCACGCCCAACATCAAGCGTGAGAGCTGGCTCGCAAAAATTCCGGAAATTGCAGAAACAAAAATTACCGGGAAAATGATGAAAATTTCAATATTACTCGTTTTCGGATAACCAAGATAAAGGTAGGAACCTGCAAAAGTCTGCGCCGTTAAACCCGCAATAATTACCGCCGTAAAAAGCGCGGTTTTAAAATAATTAATGTGCGTCTTCGAAAGTTCTTCCACCGCAAATACAATTCCGCCCAGCGGCGTATTGAACGCTGCCGACAAACCTGCCGCCGCGCCCGTCATAATCATATTTTTCTTCGAAATTTTCGGCCACCAGTCTGGCAAAACCTCATTCACCTTCCGAAAAACCGAACCCGCAATTTGTATCGTCGGACCTTCGCGACCCACCGCACCACCACCGATGACGAGAATTACAGATGATAAAACTTTTAGAATTAAAATTTTCAGACTCAAAAGCTTCGTAATTTTGCGGTGTTCTTTTGGGTTTGCAAGCTCCACGGCTGCCATCACTTGCGGAATTCCGCTGCCTTTTGCAAACGGCGCAAATCTGTTCACCAACCACCACGACATCACAAAAGCCAGCGGCGCCACGAAAAAGATAAGCCAGCTTTTCCACGCCATCATCAGGTGCATCAGGTTTTCGCCCCATTGGAAAATCTGTGCGTAGATTACCGCAAAAATCCCCGTAATTACAGAGCCAATCCAAAACGGAATCGCCTGTAAGAGGTTATGCTTCAAATTTTCGTTATGAATATTATCGAAAGAATTTTTAATTTTTATTCGTATAAATTCAATGATTCTCCGCATGCTGCAAATTGTTTTATTAAAAAGATTTTCCGGGCTTTTTGCCTCTTTTTTTGGTTTTGAAGTTTAGCGCTTTAGCTGATGAAATCTTTCACGCGAGAAGTTGCCATTTGGTTTTCATTAATCCAGTTCAGAAAACGGGTTAATTTTTCATGCATTGCTTTTCCGATTTTATATTTTCGAAAAAAAGGCAGCTGAAACGGCAAATTTTTCAATTCTGAAAATTGCCAGGAGTTCAGGTTCACCAAAACAAACTCATCTTTTTTCACCGTTTCCAGCACCATGTTTTGGTAATAAATCAATGGCACCAGCTGAAAAACAAAATCATTATACGGCATTTGCGAGTACGGTGAAATGCTTTGGTAGAGTAGTGTCAGACCATTTTCTTCCGTAAACGGTGCTTTTCGTGCCAGTTTTTTCAGTGGGAAAGAAAGTTTCTGATCATCGATGACGGAAATATAATTAAACTGAAGTTTGCGCAGGTCGCTAATTGAAAAGGCGTTTTCTTTCATCCGAATTCCGCGCACGTTTTTTCCGAGCAAATCCTCCGTCCACTTTTTAGCGCTTTCAATTTCCTCCAATGTAGAATTTTGCTGAAAAAATGCAATCTCATGACCTTCATTTCGCATCTGTTTCAGCAGGTTTTCCACTTTCGGCAAAAGCGAAATTTCCACAAAGAAAGTAGCTGAAATTTCTTCTTTATCCAGACTTTTTAACAGCGCTTTTGTTGTTTCAATCACAAATTCTACCTGCTTTGCGGGCATTTTTTCCGCTTTTCCCTTGAAATCAAAATCGTACGCCAAAATATTGAAAGTCAGTAAAATCATTCCAGAAAGATAATAAAAAAAGTCTGCAAACTTGCGTCTTGCAGACTTTTTAGGTTCTATAAATTTTTAATTTTTTTGCAGTTTTACCTTCAGGTTTTTCAGCATATCCTTTGTCATTTCCGTGATGTCGTAATCGTAGCTGAGTCCCCAGTCTTTCTTCGCCACCGAATCGTCGATGGACGCCGGCCAGGAATCCGCAATTTGCTGTCGGAAATCCGGCTGGTAATCAATGCTGAAATCCGGCATTTCTTTCTGGATTTCCGCCGCAAGCTCTTTTGGGGTAAAAGACAAACCGCCCAAATTGTACGAAGTATGCACGCTTAAACTTTCTTTCGGTGCCGCCATCAGCTTCAATGTTGCATTAATCGCGTCATCCATGTAAAGCATCGGCATTCCGGTATTTTCCTCGATGAAACTCGTGTATTTTCCATTTTCTACTGCTTCATAAAATATTTCTACAGCGTAATCTGTAGTGCCGCCGCCAGCAGGAGTTTTCCAGGAAATCAAACCCGGATAACGGATACTGCGCACATCCACACCATATTTATCAAAATAATATTCACACCATTTTTCGCCCGCCATTTTAGAAATTCCATAAACTGTCGTCGGGTTCAAAACCACTTCCTGTCCTACATTTTCCTTCGGAATTCCTTTCCCGAAAACCGCGATGGAGCTTGGCCAGAAAATTTTCTGGATTAAGCCTTCTTTCGCCATTTCACAAAACTGAATCAGCGGTTCCAAATTCAATTTCCAGGCAAAAAGCGGCTGTTTTTCCGAAGTTCCCGACAATAGCGACGCGAGGTGATACACGGTCGTAATTTCGTAATCTTTAATCACCTGGCGCACCAGCTGTGTGTTGGTCACGTCCATTCGCTCATAAAATCCCGCGGAAGTCAGGCTTTTATCCCAGCGGTCCAGTCCGGAGGCAACCACATTTTCCGCGCCGTGCATTTCCACCAGGCGGTTCGTAAGTTCAGTTCCGATTTGGCCCAGAGCGCCTGTAATAAGTATTTTTTCCGTGTGAGATTCCATGCTTTGATTTTAGATTTGCACAAATTTAGAAAAATCGCTCAAAATTACCCGTTTTTAGGCGGAATTTTTTGGGTGACATTTAACGGCTTCTAAGGCTGATTTCTTTTTTTTTCGGGCGACAACTTCCGTCTTCCGTTCCCGCTTTTTTGCTCCGCTTCGCTCCGCAAAAAGAGCTCCACTCAAGCCGGGTCGCGGTAACTGCACCAAAAAAAATTAGCCGCTATTTGGGCATTTTTTTCCTAATTTTGGTAAAATTCTTCAGCATGAAAAAGTTCTTTCTTTCCTTTCTTTTTTTATCCCAGTTTGTTTTCGCCCAATTCACCGATATTAATATCGTCAAAGAAATTCACACCAAAGACAAAGGTTTGGTGGTTTCCGCGCATCCTTTGGCCAGCGAAGCCGGCGCCAAAATTCTCAAAATGGGCGGCAACGCCTTTGATGCGGTTATTGCCACACAATACGCTTTGGCGGTGGTTTATCCACAGGCGGGAAACATTGGCGGTGGCGGATTTTTAGTCGGCGTGAAAAAGAACGGTGAAAAATTCACCATCGATTTCCGCGAAACCGCGCCCGCAAAAGCTTCGCGCGACATGTATCTGGATAAAAAAGGAAACGCCAACACCGATCTTTCCCAAAACGGCAGATTGGCAGTCGGAATTCCGGGTTCTGTAGCGGGTTTTTATGCGACATTGAAGCACGCCAACCTTCCCATGGAAAAGCTTATTCAGCCAGCCATCGATTTAGCAGAACAGGGATTTGCCATCACCGAAAAAGAAGCAAATCTGCTGAACAGTCAAATGGAATTTTTCAATGCGCATAATAAAACCGCCACGGTATTTCAGAAAAAAATGCCCTGGAAGGCCGGAGAAATTTTAGTTCAGAAAGAACTTGCAGAAACTTTAAAACTTATTCAGAAAAAAGGTGCAAAAGGTTTTTATGAAGGTAAAACCGCTGATTTAATCGTGAAAGAAATGCAGCGCGGAAACGGCATTATTTCTCTAAATGACCTTAAAAACTACAAAGTTGCGGAAAGAAAAGCGATCACTTTTAATTATAAAGATAATGAAGTAGTTTCCATGCCGTTACCGTCCAGTGGTGGAATTTTATTAGCACAAATGCTGAAAATGACGTCATTCGAAAATCTGGAAAAATATCAACACAATTCTACACCAGCTGTTCAAATTATGGTGGAAGCCGAAAGACGCGCTTTCGCCGACAGAGCGGAATTCATGGGCGATCCAGGCTTTATAAAAGATCAAACAGCAATGCTGACTTCCGAAGAATATTTAAAAAACCGCTGGAAAACTTTTACCATGAACCGCGCAACGCCAAGCGCTGAAGTCGGTAAAATTATTCCACAAACGAAAGAATCTACGGAAACCACACATATTTCCATCATCGATAAAGACGGAAATGCTGTGGCGGTTACAACGACTTTAAATGGTTTGTACGGCAGCAAAGTGGTGGTTTCCGGCGCGGGATTTTTCCTGAATAATGAGATGGACGATTTCTCTGTAAAACCAGGTGTTCCGAATATGTTTGGCGCGGTCGGCGGCGAAGCGAATTCCATTCAGCCCGGAAAAAGAATGTTGAGTTCCATGACGCCAACTATTGTTTTAAAAAATTCGAAGCCTTACATCATCGTCGGGACGCCGGGTGGAACTACCATTCCAACTTCCGTTTTTCAAACCATCGTGAATATCATCGATTTTAAACTAAGTCCAAATATGGCGGTCAATTCACCGAAATTTCATCATCAGTGGTTGCCGGAATCGGTTTTAATTGAAAAGAATTTCCCGGAAACGACGGTTTCAGATTTGGTAAAAAATAAATATACCATCGAAAAAACCGCACAAATCGGGCGCACAGAAGTGATCGTAATTGATGAAATGGGAAATGCAACAGCGATCGCGGACGGTCGCGGCGATGATTCTGTAGCGGTGGAATAATATTATTTTCCCGCCAGTTTTTTCAGCATTCCATTGAAAATTAAACCGTGAAACGGCAAAACCGAATACCAATACAATCTGCCGGATAAACCCAACGGCCGAAAAGTGGCTTCCTGATGCAGGACCCCATTTTTTATTTTGAATTCCAACCAGGCTTCGCCGGGAAGTTTCATTTCAGCGAAAAGCAAAAGCCGTTTTCCTTCGCGGTTGGCATAAAGCACGCGCCAGAAGTCCACGGAATCACCGGCTTCCAGCTCGCTCATGTTTCGCCGGCCGCGGCGCAAACCTACGCCACCAAAAAGTTTATCGAGCAGTCCACGGATTTTCCAGAGAAAGTCCGCGTAATACCAGCCGGTTTTGCCACCGATGCTGAAAATGCGGTCCAAAGATTTTTCCACATCATCCACTTTTTCCTGGCGAATATCTTTAAAACAACCTTCCGTAGGAACTTCCAGATATTGCCAAACCTTTCGGCTGTGAAACTGGTTGGTAAAAGAATCAAACCAACTTGATAAAACGTCATTTTGTTTGATTTTATCAAACGCCTGACGGATGGCTTCTTCGTAAGAGAATAGATGAATTCCGAGCTTTTCGGCCAGATTATTTGGTTTTGCCACCACATCAATTTTCATGCTGTCCACCAGGTTTTTAGCCAAAGAATAACTCGTGGAAGTCACGAAATAAAGCCAGTACGACGATAGTTTTGGCGTCATCACGGGAACGATAAAAATTCGCCGCTTTAAGCCCCGAATTTTTGCATATTGCAAAAGCATTTCCTTGTACGTAACCACCGTGGTTCCGGCGATATCGTAATTTTGATTGTACGTAAATTCTTTACCCAGCACGCCGACCAAAAACTGCATCACATTTCGGATGGCAATCGGCTGACATTTAGTGTTCAGCCATTTTGGAGTAATCATGACAGGAAGTTTTTCCACCAAATCACGGATGATTTCGAAGGACGCGCTGCCAGAACCCACTATAATCCCGGCACGCAGACTCGTCAAACTGTAAACTGAACTTTGCAAAGCCTCTTCAACGTTTTTTCGCGACTGTAAATGCTTGGAAAGCTTTTCTTCGTTGATGATTCCCGTGAGAAAAATTACTTGCTTTACGGCGGTTTTTTCTAAAGCTTTGTGGAAGTTGTCGGCGGAAATTTTTTCTTTTTCCTCAAAATCTCCGTCGCTGGAAGACATTGAATGAATTAGATAATACGCCGCTTCAATATCCTTCGGAATATTTTCTAAACTCGATTCATCTAAAAAATCATTTTCAATAACTTCAATCTGGTCGATTTTATCTTTAAATAATTTCAACCCAAAACGGTTTTTATCCCGCACAGAACACACCACGTGATGACCTTCTTCCAAAAGCTGAATGAGCAATCTTTTGCCGATATAACCGGTGCCGCCTGTGAGGAGAATTTTCATGATAAAAAGGTTTTTTCTAAAATTTTATAGCGGCTTTCGAAGATAAATTTCACCTTATTTCTTACATAATTTCCGGCAATTAAATCACCGAAAATTCCGAAAGGAAGTTTAAAATTCACGATGTCGGTCATCAAAATTTTGCTTTCCGAAATTGCTTCAAAATGGTGTTCGTGGTGCCACATTGCGTAAGGACCGTACCTCTGTTCATCAACGAAAAATTTTTGCTCTTCCAAATGCGTTATTTCTGTAATCCAGTTGGATTTAATGAAAGGTAAAGCGCCAATTTTGTAGGTGATAATCTGACCTTTATAGGTTTTATTCGGGGGATTATTGGTGATGTGGAATTCCATTTCTTTCGGCGTTATTTTATCTAAATTCGTCGGTAAAGTGAAAAATTCCCAGGCTTTTTCTAAAGACAAAGGCAAAACCTGCTCAGAGGTCAGCGTATAAATTCCGGATTGTTTGGTCAAGTTAATTTTCATGGCTGGAATGGAATAATTTCTTTCTTTTCAAATATTCGAAAACCAAAGTGATGGAATACAAAAGCGCGAAACAGTAAAAAGCATCTTCAACCGGAATTGTTCCAAGGCGGATTCCCAGGTTTTCTGCATTGTCATAAAAAACGACAGGATTTTCAGAATAACTTCCTGTCAGGGCGGAATTCACAAAAAAGAAAGGAATAAAAATAATGATAAAACTGAGGTAAAATCTTCTGGCATATTTCCATTCGAAAATAATTTGCAGCAGCATCAAAACCGTGAAAAGTCCGATGCAGACGAAGGTGTACATTTTATCGAAATTGAAAACCGACAGGACTAAACCAATTAAAAACAAAATGTAACTAATTGCTCTTGTAACATTTTTTGGAAGAATAATATTCGGAAAGAAATATTTCAGCGCGTAATGAATAAATACGCTGGCGTAGGGAATCAACAGAAAAAAAAGATACTCCTCCAGCGGTAATTTAAAAATCCGCAAGCCGATTAAATATTGGTCGTTAAAGCCCCATACATCCTCGTACGCAAAATAAACATCCCACAAAATAAAGAAAATCCCGACGCTGATAATCGCCGTGAAATACGCTTTCCAATGCTGGATAAAATGCATTCGCTTTTTTTCAAAACTGAACAAAAAAGGAACTAAAAAACTGAAAACATCCAGCAGGAGATAATAATACGACTGCAAAATTTATTTTTTTATGGTGGATAAACGCGCTTCCCGGAAATATTTCATCGGCACATAAAGCATTCCGAAGCATTCGCCGTCTTCTTTGCCAAGGTGTTTGTGGTGCATTTTATGAGCTTTCCGAAGTCCGCGGAAATACCAGTTATTGGTTTTGTCAAACCATTTAAAACGGCGGTGGATCAAAACATCGTGAACCAGAAAATAGCAGATTCCGTAAATTAAAATTCCGAGGCCGACGAAAAACATCCAGTTGATGCCGTCTACTGTTCCGAACCAAAAAAGCAACATGCTTGGAATGGCAAAAACCACAAAAAAAGCATCGTTTTTTTCGAAAACATGCGGATAACCCGGCTGGTGGTGATCTTCGTGAAGATACCAGCCCAAACCGTGCATGATGAATTTATGCGTGAGCCACGTTACTCCCTCCATGGTAATCACCACGGCTATCGTTAAAAATATATATCCAGTAAAGTCCATTTTTTACAATTTTAAATACGCTTTGATGTAAGTTTTTAGGTCCTTATCGGCCGAATTTTTATAATTTCTCATAAGAAGATTCCGGTCTTCATCGATGTTTTGGTAATAACCGAGAAGCTTTGGTGCACTTTCCTGCGTAATTAGCCGCATCAGACGAACTTCAAGGTTTTTCGGGTCAGATTTTACCGCCGCATCCATCGTTTTTTTACCTTCGTTGAAATAAGACATTTTTTTCAGCGGATTGAAAACGTGTTTCGCCATAAAAAATTGTCCGACCGCTAAAAATCCGCCGTAAATCGGTTCCTTCGTTTCGTTAAAAGCTGACGCAGATTTTTCAATCAGCATTTTTGCCGCAACTTCAGAATTTTCTCCTTTTTGTAGAAGCGAACGGTAATCTTTAAGGTTTTGAGCGTTGGTGACGTTCATAAAAAAAAGGAGTAATAAAAGGCTAATTTTTTTCATTAAAGCAAATTCAGGTTTTTATTTAAAATCATTTCTCCGAAAAGATAGATTTTTCTTGCATTCGAAACGCGGATTCTTTTAGTCAAAAGAAGTTCCGGTTTCGTTTTTCTAATTTTCTTAAAGAGATTGAAATAATATTTATACGCCATAAACACTGCAAGTTTGCACGTAATCGGCAACATTTTGATGCCGGTTTTTGCGTGCGCGAAATCCTTTGCAATATCCAGCTCAATTTTTTCCTTATCAGCAGCCGAAAAATTCCGGAAATCTACATTCGGGAAATACGTTCTATCTAAATCATTAAAATCTGCGCTTATATCCCGTAAAAAATTTATTTTCTGAAAAGCTGCGCCAAGGCTTTGTGCGTAAGGTTTCAGCTTTTCATATTCTGTCACATTTCCGTTTACGAAAACTTTTAAACACATTAAACCCACCACTTCGGCCGAGCCGTAAATATATTCGTTATACTTTTCGTCATTCAGGTTTTTAATTTCATCCAGATCCATTTTCATTGAATACAAAAAGGAATCGACGAGATCCTGCGGAATATTTTTTTCGCGCTGCGTGGTGCAGAATGCTTGCAAAATTGGATTCAGCGAAATGCCATTTTCGAGAGCGAGGTGATAATTCTGTTCAAATTCCGCCATGAGTTTTGCTTTATCGAAATCGTGAAAAGTATCCACAATTTCGTCCGCCAAGCGTACAAAGCCATAAATATTGTAAATGTGCTGGCGAATTTCGGGCTGGAAAAGGGTAGAAGCGCGCGAAAAAGAGGTGCTGTAGCGCTCCGTCACCAGCCTGGATGACTGACCGCAGACTTCATTAAAAATTTCTAAATTATTCATCTGGTCGTGTTTTTTTCATGTTTAAGAATGTAGTCTGTCACCACCTTTCCGGAGATTAGAGCCGGCGGCACACCAGGTCCCGGAACCGTAAGTTGTCCGGTATAAAAAAGGTTTTTAATCTTTTTATTGGTGATGCTGGGCCGCAGTACCGAAGTTTGCAGCAAAGTATTAGCCAATCCGTAAGCGTTTCCGCGGCAGGAGTTGTAACGGTCTTTAAAATCCTGAACACCGAAACTTCTTTTGAACAGAACATTTTTTCGGAGGTCAACACCTATATTTTGCTGAATTCTATCCATAATCACCTCGAAATATTGTTCATGAATTTCCGGACTGTCTTCTAAATCTACCGCGACGGGAATGAGGAAAAATCCGACTTCTTTTCCTGGCGGACAGAGATCTTTATCTGTTTTTGAAGAAAAATTGGCATAAAAAAGCGGTTTTTTTGGCAATTGCGGTTCGTCGTAAATTTCCACCGCGTGCCGGCCAAAATCGGTATCGAAAAACAAATTGTGGTGCTGCAATTCCGGAACTTCTTTATCGAACGCGACATAATATAGAAAGGACGACGGTGCGAAAACTTTTTTCATCCAGTAATCGTCGCTGTAATTTTTTTCCGGTTGTTTGAGCAGTTTTTCTGTATGTGCATAATCCGCGCCGGAAATTACGATGTCAGCATCAAAGGAATCTGTCGTGGTAATCACTTTTTTTACCACATTGTTTTCTGTTTCAATTTTCGTCACTTCCTGATTGACGTGGAATTCCACACCCAATTCTTCAGCCAAACTTACTATGCCACGTGCCACAGCATTAAAACCACCTTTCGGATACCAGGTTCCTAAACCGAAATCCGCGTGGTTCATAAAATTGTAAAAAGCCGGCGTATTCTGCGGTTTTGCGCCTAAAAATAAAACTGGAAATTCTAAAATACTTTGGAGCTTTGGATTTTTAATGTTTTTTCGGACGGTTTCGGAGATATTTTTTACAAACAGCGGAAGACGTGTTGCTGTTTCAAAGCTTACAAGTTCCAGAAGCGATTTTCCGGGATTGTAAACCAAATCCTGCATCGCGATTTCGTAATTTTTCCTCGAATCCGACATAAATTTTATGAGATGCGTGCCACTTCCGGGTTCAACTTCTTCAAATTTTTCAATGATTTTGTCCGGATCGTCGGAAATATCAATGAAATCATTTTCACCAAAAACTACGCGGTAAGCCGGCGATAATTTTTCAAGTGAATAATAATCTGAAACTTTTTTACTAAAATCAGAAAAAAAACGTTCAAATATATCAGGCATCCAATACCAGCTCGGACCCATGTCAAACTTAAAACCATCTTTTTCCCACATCGAAGCCCGCCCGCCAAGCTGCTCATTTTTTTCCAGAACCTGCACTGCAAAACCAGCTTTCGCCATATAACAGGCGGAAGCGAGCGCAGAAAAACCAGATCCAATGATTACAACTTTTTTCATTAATTTTATAATGGAACAAAAATATACTTTTATTTTTTAAATAGAAAATTTTTTTACTAAATTTGTACTTTAATACACAGAGAAGATATGAAAAATACAGAAATAACAAAGGAAAATATTTTGGAGCTGTACTCCAACTATGTCCTTCGCAAAAACCGAAAGCCGCTGAATGTCTTTACTTTCTGCGATGATCACGAGATTTCAGAAAGCGATTTTTATTTTTATTACGCGAATTTTGACCAGCTGGAAGCTGATTATTTAAAATATTTCCTTGAGCAAACGTTGCTGCTGATTTCCGCGGAAGAATCCTATATTATGGAGACACCGAAAAATAAGCTGCTTTCTTTTTACTTTACCTTTTTCGAACAGCTTACGCTGAACCGGACTTTGGTGATTTACCTCATTGGTCAGGAAAAAAACAACCTTCAGAATTTTAAAAAATTATGGGCTTTAAAGGCCGAATTTTTAAGATTTATAAAAAGTCTTGATGTTACAGATTCGATGTTAGGAAACTCTTCAGAAAGCAAGATGAAGCTTGAAAGAATTAAAAACAAAGGAATCGAGGAATTTTATTGGGGACAGTTTTTGGCAACGCTGAAATTCTGGCTTGATGACACGAGTTCAAACTTCGAAAAAACCGATATTTTCATCGAAAAATCTGTAGACACAGGCATGGATTTGCTTGATGTAAAACCGTTTAAAAAGCTGCTGGATCTGGGAAAATTTTTATTTAACGAAAAAGTGAGACCCAATTCATGAAAACATTAGACAAAATTCCTACCAGTAAAATACAGCGCGCAAGCAAATTAATTTCCACCGGAGCCAAAGTTGGCGTTAATTATCTTAAATATTATGGTGAAAAAATCACCAAAACCGAAGACGAAGCCAAGGAAAATCTGAACACCAACAATGCTTCAGATATTTATGACAGCTTAAAAGAACTGAAGGGCAGCGCTTTGAAAGTCGCGCAAATGCTCAGCATGGAAAAAAATATTCTGCCCGCTGCTTATGTGGAGAAATTTTCGCTTTCGCAGTTTCAGGTTCCGCCGCTTTCTGCGCCTTTGGTGAACAAAATTTTCAAAAATTATTTCGGTAAAAAGCCGACAGAATTATTTGATTCTTTCAATAGCACTTCCAGCAACGCTGCGAGTATAGGGCAGGTTCATAAAGCTTTTAAAGACGGCAAGGAACTCGCGGTGAAAATCCAATATCCAGG
>Ga0308157_10007737_pt1 | contig 12413 bp, 11 predicted proteins | sample PhyBR1_FD_201035 | JGI IMG/M metagenome (GOLD analysis project Ga0308157, IMG submission 201035) | Phyllosphere microbial communities from UC Gill Tract Community Farm, Albany, California, United States - DLSLB.R1 | ecosystem: Host-associated > Plants > Phyllosphere > Unclassified | place: USA...
TGCAGGCCCTGCCCCTGCAGCGAGAAGCGGCCCTGCACCACGTCGTATTCCAGCGGCCCGGCCCGCAGCACGGCGGCGGCCGAGCCGGCGGTGCGGCGCAGCATGGCGCGAAGGCGCAGCACCACCTCGTCCATCAGGAACGGCTTGGTCAGGTAGTCGTCGGCGCCGGCATTGAAGCCCGCGACCTTGTCGCTCCAGCGGTTGCGGGCGGTGAGCACCAGCACGGGCCAGCCGCGGCCCGCCTCGCGCCAGTCCCGCAGCACGCTCAGGCCGTCTTTCAGCGGCAGCCCCAGGTCCAGCACGGCGGCGCTGTAGGCCTCGGCACTGCCGGCGAAGGAGGCGGCCTCGCCGTCATGCTCGACGTCCACGGCGAACCCTGCGGCTTCCAGCGCCGTGCGCAGTTGCGCGGCCAGCGCTGCATCGTCTTCCACGACCAGGATGCGCATCAGTCGTCCGCCTTTCGCCGGATCACTTCGAGGGTGACGGCATCCACTTCCAGTTCCAGCTTGAAGCCGTTGGGCTGCTGCAGCTCCACGCTGTAGTAGGCGCGGCGCCGGTGGTCGGTTTCCAGTTCCACTTCCAGCACCAGCCCCGAAAAGCGCGGCTGCAGCGATTCGAGCACCGCGTCCATGGACTTGGTCGCCGCCGGCGCGGCAGCGGCCTGCGGCGGGTGAAGCACCTCGCCGGTGTTCACATCCACCAGCAGCTTCAGCTCGCCAGCGGGCCGGTCCGAAAGCTTGACCTCGTACACGGCCTTGCCTTGCGCGTCGCGCTCGAACTCGGCATTCACCACGCGCGAGCCGTAGCGCTGCTCCAGCTGCCGGATGTACTTCGCCATCTGCGCCAGCGTGACGGGCTGCGTGGGGCCGTCGCGCTCTTGCGCCACCACCGAGCCGGTCGCCGCGTCCACCAGCACTTCGCGCTTGTTGCCCCGCGCATCGATGACGGTGATCTCGTAGCGCAGTTCGCCCTTGCGCCCGCGCTTGCTTTCGACATCGATGACGCGGCCCGCGTACTGGCGGCTGATGTCCGCAATGATGCTGTTCAGGGGTTTGAGCTGGCCGTTGAGCACGCCGCGCCGCGCGGCGTCCTGCTCGGCCGCTGGCGCCTGCACGCACGCCAGCGCCACCGCCAGGCAGGCGGCGGCCCGCAGCGGTGAGAGGCCCAGGGTCCGGTTTTTCATCGCGGGATTATTGCCGGCGCGGTTAAACGGCCCATGAACGGGCGCTTCATGGAAGGTTTAGGAACGGTTGCGCACACTGCCCCCAGTTCTTGCAAATCACTGCAACCACCACCGCAACCCCGAAAGGAAAAGCACCATGAAAAAGACCGCCGTGACCCTGGCCATCGCCGCCGCTGCCGCCGTATCCGCCATCCCTTCCATGGCGTGGGCGCTCACCGCCCAGGAAGCCGCCAACGTGATCACCCAGCACCAGTACGTGGCGCCGCAAGACCTGCAAAAGCAGTACGGCTACTGGAGCGCCGACGCGGTCGCCCTCGACGGCCTGCGCGTGGACGTGCTGGTCAATGACGCGGACGGCAGCCTCACCACCGTGCGCAAGAGCGACATCGGCGGCGCGCTGCCCAGCGTGGACCAGGTAGCGCAGGCGCTGCGCGCCAAGGGCTTCAACTTCGTGTACGACGTGGAACTGGACGACGGCTTCTGGGAAGCCAAGGCACGCCAGTCCGCCACCCAGGGCGAGAAGGTGGAGTTCGTGCTGCACCCCGTCACGCTGGAAGTGCTGAGCCAGGTGGGCCGCAGCGGCGGCACGGTCAACAACCAGCCGGTGCTGAGCGCCGACCAGGTGATGCAGGCCCTGCAGCAGGCCGGCTACACCCGCGTGCACGGCCTGGAGTACGAGGACGGGTACTGGGAAGCCGAGGCCACCAACATGGCCAACCTGAACATGGAACTGCGCGTGGAGCCCACCACCGGCAAGGTGCTGAGCGAACGGCTGGACGACTGACGTTGCAGGCGGGCTGCAGCCTGAGCCCTTCGCAAAGCATCAGGCCCTGGCATGCATCGCATCCAGGGCCTGAAGTCTTTTGCGCAGCAGCCTGCGGGGCCTGCTGCTGCGCCGGGGATGCCGCGTTACCGAACGCGGATTATTTGGAAAGATCCAGCCGGTACTTGGACGTGCCCTTGCCCGAGCCGTCGTCCGCCGCCATCAGCGTGATGTTCGTCAGGCCCGCGGCCTGCGCCACCGGCAGCGCGTTGGCGCCGGAGCTGAACACCACCGGGCCGGCCGTGGCCACCTTGGTGAAGCGCCAGCTCTTGGCCGAGCCGTTGGCTGCGCGGGTCACGTTGGCGTTCTTGCGGATGTAGTCGATCACCACGTCGCGGTTGGCGTCCGGCGAGGCCCAGATGGTGCCCGAGCCGTCCAGCTTGTCGATGAAGCTCTTGCCGCTGGTGGCGCGGTAGTTGTTCGTGGCGATCACGAACTCCTGCGCCGGGTTGATGGGCTGGCCCTTGTACGACAGGTTCTTGATGCGGCGGCCCACCGGCTGGGTCACGTCGATCTCGTACTGCACGTCGGCCGTGGTGAACATGTCGAAGTTGTAGCCGGGGAAGGTGCTGACGAGCTGCTGCTCGGCGGTCTTGGCCGGATCGATCTGGTTGAAGCGCTTGGCAGCGGCTTCGAGCCAGCCCTGGATGTCGGCGCCTTTCACCTTCACCGCGTACACGGTGTTGGGGTACAGGTACAGGTCGGCGGCGCTGTAGATCGCCAGCGGGCCGGTGGCCACGTCGGTGTAGTCGGCCCCGCCCTGGAAGCCCGACTTGAACGGCGCGCTCACCGACAGCACGGGCAGCTGCGCGTACTGCGGCAGGTTGGCGGCCACATAGGCCGCCACGTAGTCACGCTGGGCCTGGTTCACGATCTGGATCGCGCCTGGGTCGCCCACGTCGGCGAAGAGCGTGCTCATGCGGAAGTCGGTGCTGCCGATGGGCGTCTTCACGTAGTTGATGGCGGCCTGGTGCTGCGTTTCGATCAGCGGGGCGACGCTCGGGTCGGCGTCCACGTACACCGTGGCGCCCGAGGCGTTCTTGCCCTGGATGTTGCGCAACTCGCTCTTGGTGGCGGTCTTGTCCACCGCCCAGGCCTTGCCGTCCCATTTGAGGGCCAGCTGGATCACGCCCAGCGACTTGCCCCACGAGCTGGCCATCACCGCGGGCACGCCGTTGATGGTGCCGGCCTTGTTGTCCACGCCGGCCTGGGTGTAGGCAGGCGCCGCGGCCGTGTCGGGGAACACGCTGTGCTGGTGGCCCATGACCATGGCGTCGATGCCCGCCACCTTGGACAGGTACAGGCCCGGGTTCTCCATGGTGGCCGAATAGGTGCCCGAATCGAGCCCGCCGTGCAGCAGCGCCACGACGATGTCGGCGCCCTTGGCGCGCAGTTCCGGCACGTATTTCTGCGCGGATTCGACGGCGCCTTCGGTGTACACCTTGCCGTCGAGGTAGCGCTTGTCCCAGTTCATGATGCCGGGCGTGGTGAAGCCGATCACGCCCACCTTGATGGGCAGCTTGACCTCTTTGCCGTCCGCGCCCTTGGAGACCAGCGTGCGCTCCAGGATCGTGTAGGGCTGCACCAGCGGCTTCTTGGTCTTGTTGCTGTACACGTTGGCCAGCACGGCGGGGTAGCCGGCGCCGGCGCACTTCTGTGCGGCATCGACGCCATCGACTTCCATGCCGCCGCCCAGCACCTGATTGAGGAACGGCAGGCCGTAGTTGAATTCGTGGTTGCCCAGCGTGCCGGCATCGAAGCCGAGCGCGCCCATGGCCTTGTACATCGACAGCTGCTGCGTGCAGGGAATGGCCTTCACCACCGCCTCGTAGTCGGCCAGCGCCGTGCCCTGGATGGTGTCGCCGTTATCGACCAGCAGCGTGTTGGCGAACTCCTTGCGCGCCTGGCGCACCAGCGTGGCCGTCCGCTCGAAGCCGTAGCTCTTGTCTTCGGCGAGTTTGAAGTAATCGTAGCTGCGCACGTTGAAGTGCAGGTCGGTCGTCTCCAGCACGGCCAGCGTGGCGGTGGCGCCGGCGTTGGTGTTGCTGTCGCCGTCGCTGCCTCCGCAGGCAGCCAGCAGGGCGGCGGCCGCGATCGCGGTGAGGGCAGTGAGCGTGGTCCGGCGGGTGGCCGGTGAGAGGTCTTGGTGTCGGAGGGTGTCCAGCATGCAATGGCCTGGGTGGTGGGGTAGAGGCGTGAGTGTCACCAACCTGTTTGACACTGGCGTGACGCTGCCTTGCCATGCCCTCCATGCCCCGCCACCCCCCCATACCCCGCCATCCCCCGCTCGCGCGGCGGCGCCGCACGGGCCTCGCGTCAGTCGCCGATGGCGATCAGGTCCACTTCCACCGAAGCGTTCTTGGGCAGTTGCAGCACGCCGACGGAAGTGCGCGTGTGCGCCCCGGCCGTCGGGCCCAGCACGTGAAAGAGCACTTGCGAGGCCGCATCGGCCACCTCGCTTTGCTGGGTGAAGTCCGGCGCGGACTGCACGTACACGGTGATGCGCGGCACGGCGCGCACCGCGTCCAGCGTGCCCAGGCTGCGCTGCAGCAGGGCCAGCGCACGCATCACGCACACCTTGGCGGCGTGCTGCGCGCGTTCCAGCGGCACCTGCGCGCCCACCGCGCCGGTCACCACCACGGTGTCGCCCACGCGGGGAATCTGCCCGCTCAGGTAGAGGTGCCGGCCATCGCGCACCAGCGGAACATAGTTGCCGCCGATCTTGAGCTCGCCATCGAACCGGTGGCCCAGGGCCTGGGCTGTTTCATCGAACCGTGCATCGCAAGACATCGCAATTTCCTTCGGGGAGGGGGTGAATCTGTCAAAAGGGAGCGCAGGCGCCGCCGGTGGCTTTCAAGCCAAAAAGGCCTCCAGCGCAATCAATTCGCCGGTGGTTAGCTATCGAATTAATAGCAAACGAATTGACCGATGCGCGGGCCGGTCAGCCGCCGCGGTTGCGCATCCAGTCGGCGGTGCCCATGAAACTCTCGCGCAGGCGGGTGCGCAGGTCGGCGGGCACGCCGGTTTCGCCCATGGCCTGGTCCATGCACTCAACCCACTGGTCGCGCTCCTTGATGCCGATCGAAAACGGCATGTGCCGCGCGCGCAGGCGCGGGTGGCCGAATCGGCTCTGGTAGTGGTCCGGCCCGCCGAGCCAGCCGCACAGGAACCAGAACAGCTTCTGCCGCGCTTCGCCCAGCGTGCTGCCGTGCGCTGCGCGCAGTTCGGCATAGGCGGGCTCCAGGTCCATCAGGTCATAAAAGCGCTCGACCAGGGCGAGCACCCGGTCTTCGCCGCCGATCCGCTCGAAGGGGGTGGCGGGGGCGTCGGGCGTGGGTTGGGGTTCTTGGGTGGTCATGGGATGGGGCTGCGCCCGAACACTCGGTGCGCAAAAAGCTAGCCCTCGATTGTAGAAACGGCCGCCCCCCGCGCCGCGCCCAGGCGCAGGCAGGCGAACACCGCCACCGCCGTGAACACCGTCACCCCCGCCAGCACGCGCAGCAAGGTGCTGAAGGCGCGGCCGTAGGCCTGCAGCACGTCGGCCTGCGACAGCCCCGGCAAAAGGCGCAGGGCATGGGGCAGATCGCCGGCCACGAGGTACTGGCCCGCTCGCAGCGCATCGGCACCCGGCACCTGAGGCCATTGCAGCGCCACCAGCGCCACGAGCCCGGCCCCCACCAGGGCCAGCGCCAGCCCCTCGCCCGCCACGCGCACGGTGTTGAAGATGCCCGTCGCCATGCCGGCGCGCTCGGGCGGCACCACGCTCACGGCCAGGCCGTCCATCAGGCCCCACGGCACGCCGATGCCCACCCCGATCAGCGCGAGGGGCCCCACCAGCACCGCTGCGGGCGAACCCGGCGGGCAATCGCTCAGCCACCACAGCCCCACCGCGCACACGGCCAGCCCGCCAGCGGACAGCGCGGCCGGCGACCACCACCGCGCCAGCCAGCCGGCGGCCAGCGGCACGAACAGCATGGCGCCCGACAGCGCCAGCATCAACTGGCCGGTGGCCAGCGCGCTCAAACCCTCTACACCGATGAAGCGCACCGGCAGCAGCACGAGCAGCACCACGAAGGCATAGGCCGGCGCCGCCGCCAGCAGTTGCACGCCCACGAAACGCGGGTAGCGGAACAGCGACAGGTCCAGCATGGGGTGGCGCACACGGCGCTCGGTGCGCACGAAGACGCCCGCCATCACCGCCGCGCCCGCCAGCGCCGCCAGCACGGGCAGGCTGGCCCACCCGCTCTCGGGCGCCTGCAGCACGCCCAGCGTCAACAGTGCCAGCGCCGCCGTGAAGCTGGCCGCGCCCGGCAGGTCCAGCCCGGCCGCGGCAGGGTCGCGCGATTCGCGCAGAAAGCGCGCGCCTGCAACGCCCGCGACCATTGCCACCCCGGCCACGCACAGCACCACCGCGCGCCAGCCGCCGTGCCCCAGCAGCCAGCCGGCCAGCAGCGGCCCGAACGCCAGCCCCACGCCGAAGGCCGTGCCCACCCAGCTGAAGGCACGCAGGCGCGCCGGGCCCTGGATGGCCTGCGCCAGCGCCGAAGTGCCCCCTGCCAGGGCCGCCGCAGCGCCCACGCCCTGAACCGCACGCCACAGGTTGAACGCCACGATGCTGCCGGCGCTCGCCAGCCCCACCGCACTGACCGCGACCACGCCCACCCCGCACAGGAAGACGCGCTTGCGGCCCCAGGCATCGGCCAGCGCGCCGCAGGCCATCAGCGTGGCGCCGAAGCTCAGCATGAACGCGTTGGTGACCCACGACATCTGCACGGGGCTGCCGCCCAGCGCATCGCGCAGCGCGGGCAGGGCCACGGCCGGGCCGGTGAAGCTCAACGGCATGGCCAGCGCGGCCAGGCACACGGCCAGGAGTTGCAGCGCCACATGGGGCGTGCTGGAGACGGATGCGGAAGAGGCGGGCGCGCAGGCAACCGCAGCGGACCCGGAGCGCGCCGGGTCGAGGGGAGGACAGGTGGAAGACATCGTGAGAACAACCGCTTTCAGGCAGAGGGTGCAGCGCCGGCAACCGATTGCCGCCAGCAGGCATGAACGATAAAAGCGATGCAATGCGATGAAAATAGGCGCATCGGTCGGCAGACTGGCAACTTCAAGTTGCCAATCTGCGGCTTTTACCCACTCGGCATCCCCATTCCTTTTCTCCAGGCCTCACCCCATGGACAGCTTCAGCGGACTCGAATCGTTTGTGCGCGCCGCCGATCTCTCGAGCTTTGCGCAGGCAGGGCGCGCGCTCGGCATTTCGGCATCGGCCGTGGGCAAGAACATCGCCCGGCTGGAGCAGCAGCTGGGTCTGCGGTTGTTCCAGCGCACGACGCGGCAGGTGCGCCTCACGCAGGAAGGCGCGCTGTTTCACGAGCGTTGCCGCCGCATCCTGGACGAGCTGCAGGACGCCCGCGCGATGATGCAGGCGGCCGTGCAGGCCCCGCGCGGGCGCCTTCGGGTGAGCCTGCCGGTGATCGGGTACCGGTTTCTGCTGCCGGTGCTGCCGGAGTTCAAGGCCCTGTACCCCGATGTGGAGCTGGAACTGGACTTCAACGACCGCATCACCGAAGTGGTGGAAGAAGGCCTGGACGTGGTCATCCGCAGCGGCGACCTGCCCGACTCCGGCCTGGTGGCGCGGCGCCTGGGGCCGTTCCGGTTCGTGCTGGTCGCGTCGCCGCAGTACCTCGCGCGGCGCGGCACGCCCCGGGTGCCGGCCGATCTGGCGCAGCACGCCTGCCTGATCTTTCGATTCCCCAGCGGCGGCAAGCTGCACGACTGGGTGCTGCCAGGCCTGCCGGCCACCCTGCCCACCGAACTCGTGTGCAACAACATGGAGGCCATGCGGGGCGCGGCCATCGCCGGCATGGGCATCGCCTACATGCCCGACTTCCTGGCGCACGACGCCATCGAGCGGGGCGAACTGCAGCAGGTGCTGGCCACGCACCTGGTGCACACGGGGCAGTTCTCGGCGCTGTGGCCGTCGAGCCGGCAGCTGTCGCCCAAGGTGCGGGCGTTCGTGGACTTCATCAGCGAGCGGCTGTTCCAGGCGGCGCCGGGACCGGGCCTGGATTGAGGTGCGCCGGCGGGTCGATCAATCGATTGATGGGCCGGGCGGGCAAGCGCGTTCGGCGAGTTTGGTTATGAAAAAAGCGACGTTCCTCTCTGCCCGCGGCGGGCATAGCCTTCGGGCTTCATCCATCGGAGAGAGAGAAACAACACCATGCGCATCCGCTTCATCGCATCCCTGGTCGCTGCCGCGTTCGCCGTATCGGGCACCGCCCATGCCGACCAGTTGGCCGACATCAAGAAGAAGGGCGAACTGGTCGTCGGCGTGCTGGGCACCGACGAGCCCAACAGCTTCATCGACCCCAAGACGCGCGAGCTGATCGGCTACGACATCGACCTGGGCAAGGCGATTGCCAGGAAGATCGGCGTCAAGCCCGTGTTCAAGCAACTGGCCGTGGCCGCGCGCATTCCGGAGCTGCAGCAGGGCCACGTGGACATCCTGGCCGCATCGCTCACCCACAACAAGGAGCGTGAGGCGCAGATCGATTTCTCGCTGACCACCTTCGTCACCGGCCAGAAGGTGCTGGTCAAGAAGGCCAGTGGCATCAAGGACGTGGCGGACCTTGCCGGCAAGCGCGTGGTGACCGTCAAGGGCGGCACGCAGGAGCCCAACGTGCGCAAGGCCGTGCCCACCGTGGACGTGGTGACGTTCGAGACGACGCAACAGGCCTTTCTGGCGCTGCAGCAGGGCAAAGGCGTGGGCTACGTGAACGACGAGTCTTCGCTCATCGACGACTTCGGCAAGCTGGGCGCACGCAACAAGGACTACGCCATCCTGCCCACCAACCTGAGCGTGGAGCCGCTGGCGCTGGGCATCAAGAAGGGCGAAACGGCCGTGAAATCCATTGTGGACGACACGCTGCGCGAGCTGGAAAAGTCCGGCGAAGCCGAGAAGATCTTCTTCAAGTGGTACGGCCCCAGCACCAAGATCCAGTTCACCACCCGCCCCTTCAAGTTCGAATCGGACAAGATCGACGGCTGATGCAGGCCCCTCAGGCGGCGCGTCCGCCGGGGCCGGCACCCAGGCGGCGGCATGCCATTGGCGCATGCACCCCGCCTTGCTGCAGGCATCCCGGTGGCGGTGTCCACCCCGCACGCAGGCCGCGCACACAGGCCCCGCGTGCGGCGCTTTTCGAATGACTGGCACGCATGCCTTTGTTTGATTACTCCTTGCTGCTGAGCGGCAAGTACCACCTCATGATGGTGGGCGGCCTGCTGCTGTCGCTGCAGTTGCTGGCCGTTTCGCTGGTGCTGGCGCTGCCGCTGTCCCTGGCCGTGGCGCTCTTGCGCCTGGCGCCGGCGGCTCCCCTGCGCTGGGCCGGCTTCGCCTTCGTGGAAGGCATGCGCAACGTGCCGCTGCTGGCGCACATGCTGTTTTGGTACTTCGGCGCACCCGAACTGCTGCCCGAATCGGCCAGGCAATGGCTGTACGACAGCGGCCATGCCGAGGCGGCCGCAGCCGTCGCCGCACTCACGCTGTACACGGCGGCCTTCATGGCCGAGGACATCCGCAGCGGCATCCGCGCGGTGCCCACGGTGCAGATGGAGGCTGGGCGCGCACTGGGCTTCGGCTTTTTGTCCACCATGCGGCGCGTGGTGCTGCCGCAGGCGCTGCGCGTGACCGTGCCGCCGCTCATCTCGCAGGCGCTGAACCTCTGGAAGAACACCTCCATCGCCACCGTGATCGGCGTGGCCGAACTCATGTACCAGGCGGCCAAGGTGGAAAGCGCCACGTTCCGCAGCATCGAGGCATTTGCCTTCGCCAGCGCCGCCTACCTCACGGTGTCGCTGCTCATCACGGGCCTGGCGAGCTGGTACCACCACCGCTACCCCGTGCGGACGGTGGGATGAAACACCCCCTGAGTCGCTATGCGCCTTCCCCCTCTCTGGTGCGCAGCACGGTGAACAATGATGGATAGGCACACATGCTGGAGCTGATTGACACCTACTGGCTGTACTTCCTGGTCGGCCAGTACCCCAACGGCCCGCTGGGCGGGCTGGCGCTCACGCTGCTGCTGGCGGCGGGCGCCCTGCTGCTGGCGCTGCCGCTGGGCGTGCTGTTCGGCCTGGCGCGCGTGAGCCCGTGGCGCTCGGTGCGCTGGCCGGTGACAGCCATCGTCTTCATGGTGCGCGGCACGCCGCTGTTGATGGTGGTGTTCTGGGCGTATTTCTTCCTGCCCAGCGTGACGGGGGTGAAGACGGGCCAGTTCGCCACCATGCTGGTCGCGCTCGTGGTCTTCAACGCGGCCTACCTGGCCGAGATCGTGCGCGCGGGCATCCAGGGCCTGCCGCGCGGGCAGATGGAGTGTGCCCGTGCTCTGGGCCTTTCTTACCCGCGTGCCATGCGCCGGGTGGTGCTGCCGCAGGCGCTGCGCAACATGCTGCCTTCGCTGGTGAACCAGTTCGTCGTCACCATCAAGGAGACTTCGCTGGGCTACATCATCGGCCTGACCGAGGTGGCTTTCATCGCCACGCAGATCAACACCCAGGTGTTCGTGCGCCCGGCCGAGGTGTTCGGCATCCTGGGCCTGACCTACTTCGTGCTGTGCTTCGGGCTGTCGCGCCTGGCCTATGCGCTGGAGCGCCGGCTGGCCCGGCGCGCGGACACCTCCCGCGCCCCTTCTTCCCCCTCCTCTTCCTCTTCCAGATTCCGAACGACATGATCGAACTGCACGGCGTGAACAAGTGGTACGGCAGCTACCACGCTCTGGTGGACGTGACCGAAACCGTCGCCGCGGGCGAAGTGGTGGTGGTGTGCGGGCCTTCGGGCTCGGGCAAGTCCACGCTGATCCGCACGCTCAACCGGCTCGAACCCATCCAGGGCGGGCGCATCCTGATCGGTGGGCAATCCATTCACGCAACGGGTGTGGACGTGAACGCGCTGCGCTCGCGCATCGGCTTCGTGTTCCAGCAGTTCAACCTGTTTCCGCATCTGTCGGTGCTGGACAACTGCACGCTGGCGCCCATCCAGTTGCGCGGACTCTCACGCCCCGAGGCCGATCAACGCGCCCTGGCGCTGCTGGACCGCGTGGGCTTGGCGCACAAGGCCCGGGCCTGGCCGGGCGAACTGTCGGGCGGGCAGCAGCAGCGCGTGGCCATCGCGCGCGCCCTGGCCATGGAGCCCCCGCTCATGCTGTTCGATGAGCCCACCAGCGCGCTGGACCCCGAGATGGTCGGCGAGGTGCTGGTCGCCATGCGCGATCTGGCCGAGGGCGGCATGACCATGGTTTGCGTGACGCACGAAATGGGCTTCGCCCGCGAGGTGGCCGACCGCGTGCTCTTCATGGACGAAGGCAGCGTGTTGGAGCGCGGCGCGCCCGCCGACTTCTTCGGGCGCCCGCAGCACCCGCGCGCGCAGCAGTTCCTGTCGGACATCCGCACGCCGTTCGCGCGGGCGGCCTGAGAGCGAGGCGCCCCGTGCGCGCCGCTGTCCTACTCCGCCGCGCGGCGCAACGTCTCCACCACCGGGCGGCGCAGCACGTCGCGCAGGCCCCACCAGCCGGCTGCCAGCGCCAGCACCGCGCCAGCCACCGCACCGATCAGCGGGACCCACGGCGTGGCCGTCCAGGCGAAGTCGAACACGTAGCGCGCCAGCGCCCAGCCCACGGCCACGGCGACCACGCTGGCCAGGAACCCGGCCAGCAGCCCCACGCCCGCCAGCTCGGCCCGCTGCACCTGGCGCAGCAGGCTGGCGCGTGCGCCCACGGCCCGCATGATGGCGAACTCGCGCGCACGCTCCTCGCGCGTGGCCGTCACGGCGGCGAACAGCACCACCAGCCCGGCCGCCAGCGTGAAGCCGAAGAGAAACTCCACCGCGCGGATCACCTGCGCGAGCACGCCCTGCACCTGCGCCAGCGTGGCGCTCATGTCCACGTTGGTGATGTTGGGAAACGCCCGCACCAGCGCGTTGTCGAAGCCCGGCGTGGCCGGTGCGCGGTAGGCGGCCAGGTAGGTCACCGGCAGCTCGGGCGGCAACTGGCCCACCGTGTACATCACGAAGAAGTTGGCACGCAGCGAGCCCCAGTCCACCTTGCGCAGGCTGGTGATGCGCGCCTCGCTCACCACGCCGCCGATGTCGAAGCGCAGCGTGTCGCCCAGCTTCAGGCCCAGCGTTTCGGCGATGCCGTCCTCCACGCTCACCGAGTCCTTTTCGCCCGGCGTCCAGCGGCCGGCCACCACGGGGTTGTGGGTGGGCGCCTGCTCTGCGTTCGACAGGTTGAACTCGCGGTCCACCAGGCGCTTGGCGCGGTCTTCGGTGTAATCGGCCGGGCCCACTTCGCGCCCGTTGATCGCCACCAGCCGGCCACGGATCATGGGGTACCAGTCGTATTGCGACACGCC
>Ga0308157_10007738_pt1 | contig 12410 bp, 7 predicted proteins | sample PhyBR1_FD_201035 | JGI IMG/M metagenome (GOLD analysis project Ga0308157, IMG submission 201035) | Phyllosphere microbial communities from UC Gill Tract Community Farm, Albany, California, United States - DLSLB.R1 | ecosystem: Host-associated > Plants > Phyllosphere > Unclassified | place: USA...
CCACTTTGCAGGGCGCTAATCAGGTCGGGTTCATTAACGATGCTGCCGCGAGCAATGTTAATCACCAGCGCGTGCGACGGCAGGGCGTCGAATACCGCCTTGTCCACCAGGCCGGCGCTGTCTTTACCGCCGGAAATAGCAATGATAAAGAAGTCGCTTTCCCGCGCTAAAGCCAGCAGATCTGGGAAATAGCGATAGGGCAGCGAACTGTCCTGGGTGCGGCTGGCGTATTGGATACGCATATTGAAACCGGCGGCGCGTTGGGCGATGGCGCGGCCGATATTGCCCATGCCGAAAATGCCCAGCCGTTTGCCGCTGACCTGCACCGACAGGCCCGGCGCCTCTTTCAGCCAGCGACCTTCACGCACAAAACGATCGTTGTGGCACAGCTGACGAGCGGTAGCCAGCAACAATCCCAGAGCCATATCCGCCACGTCTTCCGTCAAGGCGCCGGAGGTGATGGTGACGGCAATGCCGTGTTTACGGGTGTAATTCAGATCAATCGCGTCAGTGCCTACGCCGAATACCGCAATCAGCCCGAGGTTGGGTAATTGTTCAAGCACTGGCGTCTCGACCCCAATATCCCCCCGAGTGACGACCGCACGGAAGGTCGCACCTTTTTCGGCCAGAAAAGCGGCCGCATCCTCTTGTTCATATAACCGATGTACCACAAAGGCTGCCTCAAGGCGGGCCAGCAGGTTATCCATTACTGGGGCAATCAACAGCACTTCATTGGATGTAGAGGTCGTCATGGTTTCACCTGTCAATAAATAGCGTTACTTCGTATTGCTATAAAAGCGGTTTTCGGGAGGCGGTTTTGCGACAGATATCACGCTGAAGAGTGTTAAAAAACTGTGTTACCCGTAATGTGATCGACGGAAGGAAAAGGGTGGCTGTCACCGGGGAAGAGCAGCAAAAACTGCCGTATTGCGAGCGAAAATCAGGCTGAGCGCGCAGATCCTGGTCATTTAACGGATGGGTAACATGGGTGCGTAACAAGCGGGGGAGGCAACAAAAAGAAAAGCCGCACCTGGGTGCGGCCGAGCGTTCACGACGAACAAAACAAGGACAAAAATTCCGGTAGACAGGCCCTGAAGCAAACCTCAGAGACAGATCATGATGATAAGCAAAATATTTTCGGGTGTGAAATGCCGAATATGGCTTAGTTAGTCGAATTAATAGATAAATAATCAGCCACTTACTTCCTCTCAATTTCATGCGTGGCACGGGTTTCCACGTTGGTCGCCAGCAGACCTTACGCGGTAGATCCCTCCGTCAACGACGGGTGCGCAATCAATACGTCCTGCTCTAATGCCACTCGAAATTGATGATAAATACCCACTTTTCGTTAAAGCAATTGGCACTACATACCCTTAACATTAGAAAGTCTTTTAATGATTATAATTAGCATGCTGCGAATTATTCACCGCAGTGATATTACGGAGAAATCCGTTTGGTTAAGGATATGTATTCACCATGGAAATAAAAATAAACGGCCGGATGGTCGCGCTGGGCGCCATTTCACCCGAAACGCCGCTACTCTACGTGTTACGCAACGATCTGGGCCTGAATGGCCCCAAATATGGCTGTGGCCTCGGGGAGTGCGGTGCTTGCACGGTACTGATCGACGGCGTTGCCGCCCGTTCCTGCTCGCTGCCGCTGAGCGGTGCCCTCAACAAATCCGTTACCACGCTGGAAGGCCTGAGCGAGGCGGGGCTGCACCCGGTTCAACAAGGCTTTATCGATGAGCAGGCCGCGCAGTGCGGTTATTGCACCAACGGTATGATCATGACGCTGGTTGCTCTGTTTGAGCGAAACCCGCAGGCAGATGAACAAGAAATCAAAAATGAGCTGGCTTATAACCTGTGCCGCTGCGGCACCCATATTGAGATCCTGCGTGCTGCCGCCAAAGCCCGTCAGCTGTTGGCGGAAAGGGGGCAAGCATGAGCCGCCTGGAAATAACGCGCCGCCGCCTGTTGCAGGCCGGTGGCCTGGTAATGGTCAGCAGCCTGTTGCCTGTGTCGCTTAATGCCCTGGCAACGACGCCAGTGGTAGGCGGCGATCTGCCGCTCGATCGCGTGGACAGCTTTATCGGCCTGACCGCCGATGGCCGTGTCACCGCATTTAACGGCCATGTGGATCTCGGCACCGGTATTCGCACCGCATTGGCACAGATTGTTGCCGATGAAATCAGCGTACCTTTCGAGCACGTTACGGTGATTTTGGGTGACACCCAGCGCACGCCGGATCAGGGGCCGACCATCGCCAGCGCCACGATTCAGGTGACCGCTATACCGCTGCGCCAGGCAGCCGCACAGGTGCGGCAATTGCTGCTGGCGCTGGCCGCAAAGGCCTTTGCGTTACCGCTGGAGCGCCTGCAGGCTGAAAATGGCCGGGTATTTGCGAGGGATAAACCCAACGTCAGTCTGAGCTATGGTGAACTGGCCCGCGGGCAAAATTTACAGGTGGCCCTGGATAAAACCATCAGGCTGAAGAGCGTGGCGGAGAGCCGTTACGTGGGCAAGGCGGTGCCGCGGGTGGATATTCCGGCCAAGGTGACCGGCCAACTGACCTATGTGCATGACCTTCGCCTGCCGGGCATGCTGCATGGCAGAGTGGTGCGCCCGCCTTATATCGGCGCCGACAGCAGCGCCCCGTTGGGCAGCGGCCTGCTGTCGGTTGACCATGACTCCATTGCCCATTTGCCTGGCATCGTAAAACTGGTGGTGATTAACGATTTTATCGGTATCGTCGCCGAACGCGAAGAGCAGGCGATTGCCGCCATGCGGCAACTGAAAACCGTCTGGCGTCCCTGGTCCGGTTTACCCGATCTTTCGCTTACAGGATTGCATAAGGCCCTGGTGGAAAACCCCAAAACCGATCGCGTGCTGCGTGATGATGCCGGGGTCGATGCCGCTTTGGCCTCGTTGCATACCGAGGTCAATGCTGATTACGTCTGGCCTTACCATCAACACGCGTCGATCGGCCCGTCCTGTGCGGTGGCCGACGTCGGTCGCGATCGCGCAGAAATCTGGTCTGGCACGCAAAATCCTCACGATTTGCGTAAGGACATCGCTCATTTGCTCGATTGGCGGCCAGAGCAGGTCCATATCAATCGCATGGAAGCCTCCGGCTGCTACGGTCGCAACTGTGCCGATGACGTCTCCGCTGACGCTGCGCTGTTATCTCAGGCCACCGGCAAGCCGGTCAGGGTGCAGTTGATGCGTGAACAAGAGGCGGGTTGGGAGCCCAAGGGCACCGGGCAACTGATGCGAGTCCGCGGCGGGTTGGATGAGCACAATCAGGTGGCGGCTTACGAACTGAAAACCAGCTACCCTTCAAACAATGCTGTGACGTTGTCACTGGTACTGGCCGGTAAAGTGCCCAATCGGGCAGACGTGCAGCAGATGGGCGACAGAACCGCCATTCCCCAATATGAATATCCCAATATGCGGGTGGTGTGCCAGGACGCGGCGCCGATTGTGCGGGCTTCGTGGATGCGTGGGGTCTCGGCGTTACCCAATGTGTTCGCCCACGAATCCTGGATTGATGAACTGGCGTGGCGAGCCGGGCAGGATCCGATCGCGTTCCGCCTGCAATATCTGAAAGATCCGCGTGCCGTGGCGCTGATTCAAGCGTTGAAAAAGCAGGCCAATTGGCAGGATGGCCCGGCCTACCGCAGCCCGGTGTCCGGCGATCCTGAATGGGTGACGGGACGCGGCTTTGCCTATGCGCGTTATTTCCACAGTAAATTCCCTGGGTTTGGTGCCGCCTGGGCGGCCTGGGTGTGCGATCTCAGCGTTAATCGCCACAGCGGTCAGATCAAGCTGGATAAAATCTTCGTTGCTCATGACTGCGGCCGCATCATCAACCCGGCCGGGGTTCGTCACCAGGTGCACGGCAATATCATTCAGTCCGCCAGCCGGGTGCTGAAAGAGTTCGTCACCTTTGACTCTGCGTCCGTGACGTCGCTGGATTGGGGCGGTTACCCGATCCTGCGGTTTGACGAGTTACCGCAGGTTGATATCCAACTGCTGGACTATCCGGATGAACCCTCTATGGGGGCAGGAGAATCCGCCTCGGTGCCGAGCGCAGCGGCAATCGCCAATGCGTTGTTCGACGCGCTGGGCGTGCGTCTGCGAGAGGTGCCTTTTACCCCTGAGCGAGTGGTAAAGGCGTTAAAACAACAGGCTTCCGGCAGCGCAGAAAGGGATAAGTCACTATGAGCAGCATAAAGAAAATCGCCGGCTGGGGCAGTCTGACGGTCGTTGCCGCCGTGGTCATTGGGGCGATAGCCAGCTGGCAATCAGAAATAGCGCCGCTGGAGGAAAAGGATCATCACGTTTTTAGTCAGCAACAGATTGCCCAAGGGAAAGTGCTGGCCGATCTCGGCGACTGCGCGGTGTGCCATACCCGGCCCGGCGGCGAGCGCAATACCGGCGGATTGGCGATGGAGATTCCGTTCGGTACCATTTACAGCACCAATATCACTCCGGATAACGACACCGGCATTGGGAAATGGTCGTATGCCGCCTTTGAACGAGCGATGCGTCATGGGGTTGATCGCGAAGGGCACTATCTCTACCCGGCCTTTCCCTACACGGCGTTTACCCGCACCAGCGATGAAGATCTGCAGGCCTTGTACGCCTACCTGATGTCGCAACCGGCCGTGAAATATCAGCCACCGGCCACCGAATTGGGTTTCCCGTTTAACATTCGCCAGGGCATCGTCACCTGGAACTGGCTGTTCCTCAAGCCTGGCGCCATGAAGGCCGATCCGACACAAAGCGCCGAATGGAATCGCGGGGCCTATCTGACTGAAGGCCTTGGCCACTGCAGCGCCTGCCACTCGCCGCGCAACCTGATGTTTGGCGAGAAAGGCGGCGCCGAGCACCTGAGCGGCGGCGTGGCGGAAGACTGGACTGCTCCGTCGCTAACCGGCAGCTCTTTGGCACCGCTGGAGTGGACACAAGATGATTTGCTCAGCTTTATGCGCACCGGGTATTCGGCAAATCACGGCGTGGCAGCCGGGCCGATGGCACCGGTGATCGAAGAGGGGCTTTCGCGGTTGCCGGAGCAAGACTTGCAGGCCATAGCCACCTATCTGCACACTTATCATCCGAGCGAGTCTAAGGTGACGGAAGCCAAACGTTTGAATGAATGGGCCGAGTCGCGGACCGAGCCGTTAACCACGGAAGGCGCACGTATTTTCTCCGGTGCCTGTATGGCATGCCATGCTCAGGAAAAGGGGGCTCAGCTGATCGGCGTTCGACCTTCACTGGCGCTGAACACCAACCTGTATGCCGATAAGCCGGACAATGCCATTCGGGTGGTGCTGGACGGCATTCAACGGCCGGCCAATAGCAACCTGGGCTATATGCCGGCATTTCGCCATAACCTGAACGACAGACAGATCGCCGAATTGCTTAACTATCTGCGGCAAAACTATGCGGGGAAAGCACCGTGGCCCGAGCTGCAAGCGCAGGTCAGTCGCTTGCGCGATCAAACGGCGGAAAAATAGATCCATTAGCTTGAGAACCGGGGCCACCAAGGCCCCGTTATCGTCAATAACGCACAGCTCATTCCAGTAACTGAAACGGATGCTCTGCTTCAGTCGGTCATTCCACACGTAGCGTGCCATCGTTAACTCCTCCCGTGTCTGGTTAAATAAATAACAGCTCTTGCCGGCCAGGGCGAATACGTTAATTCGCTGAGCTTTTGATATTTTTGGGATAGGCGTTTCGCTTATTATTCGGCAACGAACGGTTTTAAAAATCGCGCTCAGGGTTGTTGATCACCGGCCACGCGCACGGGTTTGCTCGCCCGTACCAGCCGCCAGCCAAAGTTCATGCCCGCTGCTGCAAGCAAGATGGCGGCGGCGCCCGACAGCTGCATCAGGCTAAGGCGGTGTCCGAATACCGCCCAGTCGACGATAATCGCCACCAGGGGATAGACGAAAGACAACGCGCCTACCAGGGCAGTGGGGATTTTCTGGATGGCACTGTACAGCAGGGAAGACATCAGCCCGGTGTGCACCAGACCCAGGGTCGCCAGCAGCAACCAGCCGTTAGCCGTCGACGGCAGTTGGGCCCAGCCGGCGAACGGTGCCAGCAGCACGACGCCCAGAGTGAGCTGAATCAGCACGATCAGGTGCGGCGGCACCCCTTTCAAACGCTTGACGATCGCCGCCGCTACCGCATACATAAAGGCAGCGCCCAGCGCCAGCAACACGCCAGTGAAGTAATCGGCACTGGAATCGCCACCATCTTGTTTACCGCTAATGATCAGCAACATGCCGACGAAGGCCAGTAGCAGCCAGCCAAACTTGGCCGCCGTCATTTTTTCGCCGAAAAACAGCACCCCGAGCCCAACCAGCATAAAGGGCTGGACGTGGTAGGTGACGGTCGCCACCGCAATAGAGGCATGGCTGTAAGCGCCGAACAACATTACCCAGTTCAGCACCAGGGCGACGCCGCCCAGCACCGCAATGGCAGCCTGACGTCGGGTTAACATGTCTTTTTTAAGCAGGCCAAGCAGGGCGCAGGCGATCAGCATCGCTAGCGCGCCAAACGCGCAGCGCCAGAAAACCACCGTAGCGGGCGGTTGCCCCAGCAGCATTACCGGCCAGCCCACGGTTCCGGAAATGACCATGGCGAGGGTCATCTGTAATACGCCGCCGGTTCTTATCTTCATTTGCCTTCTCCCTGCTAGTGCGCTTGCCGACGTTGGCGGTTATCATTAAAATGAACAATTGAACATTATGATGAACACTTGACAGCTGTTCGTCAAGTCGAACAAACGAACGATATGGTGAACAATGAGCGACTTTGTCAGTAATAACGCTACGCCCATCGGCCTGCTTTCGGCCGCCATTCGCCGTGAACGCGAACGATTGGGCCTCTCGGTTACCGAATTGGCTCGCCGAGCCGGCATTGCAAAATCGACGCTTTCGCAGCTGGAAACCGGCAGCGGCAACCCCAGCCTGGAAACCTTGTGGGCGTTGGCGATGGCGTTGGATGTGCCGGTCAGCCGGTTGATTTCTCAGCCACGCCAACACGTACAGGTGATCCGTGCCCATGAAGGGGTGACCACGGTTTCCGAACAGGCCAACTACGCCGTCACCCTGTTGGCGACCTGCCCGCCAGGGGCACAGCGCGATATTTACCGTCTACAGGTTCAACCGGGCGAAGCCCGCATTTCGCGGCCGCATATGCCGGGTACCATTGAGCATGTGATTATCAGCAGTGGCAGGGCGTTAGTCGGGCCGACGGACCAGCCGGTAGAATTGAACGCAGGGGATTACATCAGTTATTCCGCCGACCGCGAGCATATTTTTGACGCTTTGGAGAACGATACTACGGCTGTCATGTTGATAGAGCAGGGTTAGGTCGGGCACACCCGGCCGAATCGGTATTTTATTGAAAACGATTCTCAGTTGTATTAGTGTGCCGCTCTTGCGCCAGTGGTCCGCACTTTATCAATGTCACTGTTATCGTTTAAAAAACTTCAAGGAACGAAGATGAAAATTGTCATCCCTTCTCTCGTGTTGGCCGCTGGACTGGCGGCGACGCACCCGGCAACGCTGTTGGCCGTGGAAGCGCCGTCGGTCGCCACCAAGGATGCCGCCGTTAGCAATGATTTCAGCTTTGTGCGTTACCGCGCGGATTATCAAGTCCATGCCAATGCCAGCAACACCAAGACCGAGAGCTATGAGGTGCTGCTCAAAACCAAGGCGGCAGTCGAGAAGTTCAGCCAAATCCGCCTGAGCTACAGCGAAAAAATGGAAACGCTGAAGGTGGTTTCGGCCTATACGCTGACGGCCGATGGACAGCGCCATGATGTCGCGCCCGATCGCATTTATACCCAGGAAAGCTACTCCAGCGCCTCTGCGCCACTGTATGCCGATCGCAAGGTAAAGGTCATCGTCTTCTCCAACCTGGCGCCGGGTTCTCGCGTGATGTATCAGGTGTTGCGCACGCAAAATACCCCGTACTTCCCAGACTACTTCGGCCTGTGGGAAACCTTCAGCGTCTTCGACCAGTTTGATGACGCCGAGGTCAATTTGCAGGCGCCGGCCAATGTGCCGATGCATGTCTTTACCCGAGGAGTAGAGGGCGCAGATAAGCCGCAGATCCGTGACGGTCAGGCCCACTGGCGCTGGCATTACCGGCGCAGTGAACCGCTGAAAGCGCAAAACTGGTCGGCGAACAGCTGGACATTCAGCCCAACCATCATGGCCAGTACCTACCGCGAATGGCCACAGCTGGCCAAAGCCTATCAACAGAAAGCCAATCAGGCGGCCAAGGTGACCCCGGCGATCCAGGCGTTGGCGGATAAAATTACCGACGGCATCAGCGACCGTCGTGAGCAGACGGCGGCGATTTATCGCTGGGTGGCGCAGAATATTCGTTATGTGGCGGTCTATTTGGGCAACGGCGGGCTGGAGCCGAATTCGGCGCAGAGCATCCTGGATAATCACTATGGCGATTGCAAGGATCATGTGGTGATGCTCGAGGCGTTGCTGGCCGCCAAGGGCATCGTCAGTTCACCGGTGCTGATCGGCATGGACCAAGGGCCGATATTGCCGAAGGTGCCGCTGCTGGGGCGCTTTAACCACGCGATTACCTACGTGCCGGAGTTCAATCTGTATCTGGATTCTACCAGCCCCTGGGCGCGATTTGGCCAACTGCCGGGGGCTGACCTTGGGGCTCCGGTCCTGCTGACGCGCGAAGCCAAACTGGCGCGTACCCCTGACAATGACGAACAGCGCAACAATACGTCGCTCAGCGTGGACTTCTACTTCGATAAAGCGGGCAATATGCGAGGCCAAACTGAACGCAAGCTGGGTGAGGTGGATGAGATCGACCTGAGAGGCTATTTCTCGCAAATCAATCAGCAGAACCGGGCGCGAGTCGAAGAGAACATCATGGCGTCCTCAGGCATTGATGGCCGTGGGGTTATCGCGATGCACGGCGATGCGTTCGATCTCAAAAAGCCGTTTGCCTACAGTTATAAATTCAAAGCCGAGGATTATGTCGATTTCAGCGTGGTGGGCGGTATGGCCGTACCGACGCCGCCCGGCGGCAAGTCTTTCCGTACGCTTTACTCGACGACGTCCGCCCCGACTAACGAAACGCCGTTCTTCTGCACCGCGCAGCAGTACGACGAGACCTATCGCCTGCACCTGCCCGCCAACGTGCCGATTATCGCCATCCCCAAGAACCAGCAGTTCAGCAATGCGGCCGGCAAATACCAGGTTGAATGGCAGCTCGAAGGGCAACAGGTGGTGGTCAATCATCGGCTACAGCTGAATGCCGTTCGCGGTAAGGACGCGCTCTGTCAGGCACAGGATTATCCTGCCTTCCGCGCATTGTTCCAGCAGGTTCGGCGCGGCTTCCGTGGCCAGGTAGTGTATGGCGAGCTGGCGAACGCCGGGGTTAATTCTGCTGTAGTCGCCAAATAGAAACAAAAAAACCGGGCGCACTTCTCATCAAGGCACCCGGTTTTTTATCGCTACTGCATTGACTATTACGGGGCCAACGCGTCCGCGCTAAGGGTAACGCGCAGTGTGCCGGTAAAATGGCCGGCGGCCTTGCTCAGCTTGGCGAACGGCAACACGTCCAGCGTCAGCGGTGCCGGGGTGCAGACCACTGGGAAGGGGATGCCGGGCAGCACCACCGGGCGGATCAGCGCGGTATTGACGCCGGTGAGGGTAATCGCCTGACCGTTATTCACCTTTTGCGGCTGATTGTTGTAGTTGAGGGTGATGCGGTAATCGATGCGATCGGCGGCGGCGGTGGCGCTGCTGCCGTCGCGGCTGACCGAGAACACATCCGCCGCGCGGCCGGCGACGTTTTGCTGATCGGCCAGCGTGACCTTTAGCCAGGGGCTGTTGCTGTTGTAACCGTCGTACAGGCACATATCGATATTGGACTGGCCGGAGACCTCGCCGCCGGGGGCGGTGGAAAGGGGCTGGGTGCGCAGGTTGAGGTCAACCCGCGGCGTGGCGCTGCCAAAGGCCGGCAGGTAAATCGCGCCGTTGTTTTTATCGGTGACGTTGAGGGTGATATCGGCGGAGAAGGTGGCGACTTTGATATAAGGATCCCACTGCATTTCGTTCAACACCAGTTTGGCTTTCCAGACGCCGCCAGTGGGCAGCTTGGCCAGTTCGGTTTGGGGAAGGTAAACCGACAACATCCTCTCGGGCCGTGCAGCATTGACGCTATTGCAAGTGTTGTAAGCAGAAAAATACATTGGGTACCAGAATGTGGAAAGCGTCGCACAATCGCCGCTCATGTACTGTCCTCTGTTATAGTTCTTCAGGGTCAACACTACAGATTGATGGCTGCGTTGTTCGGTAAAAGTTAATAAGAGAGTCCCTTCTGAATAGTTAACGAAGAATCCCTTATCAATGGCTTTTATTGGACAACTTCCCGTAGACGTATTTCCCTCCGAAAGACAGACCCAAGAGTTCCTGCTCCACAGAAAAGTGTCTTCAGAATTATAACCACCATGGGCCATATTCCAGATATAACTGTCCGCCGGCGGTGCGCTTTTATCATAGCTCAGGTTGATTACCTGGTGGTTATCCGCCGGTGGCACACGGTCTGCCAGCGCCGGGTAGCTCATCGCCATTATCAGCAGCGGCAGCAGGCCGTGTGCGATTATCTTTTTTACCCTTTGGTTCAGCATTGCCTTCATTCTGTTTTTGTCCTGTGGTTAGCGCTTGGCGGTCGCCAGCAGTTTCATCACCCGTGGCGTCATCAGCAGCGACTGCGGCAGCCCCTCGGCACCGGCGGGGCTACAGCGCGTAGCCCCCACGATTTGCAAAATATCCCGCACCGTCTTGACCCGCAGCGGGCAGCGCATCAGCTGGCCGTCGCTCATCAGCCACAGCGCCGGCACCTTCTGTTTGGCCTGCAGGGTAAAGCCGCCGTCGGCCCCCAGTGCCGGCAGCGCCTGATTCAGTACCTGTGCGTTGGCCAGCGGCAGGCCGGTCGGCCCCAGCGCCTGGCCGATATACACCCAGGTGATATTGGCGCTGACCTCGCGCACCAGTAGCCGGCCCGGCGGCAGGAAGTAACGGCCTTCGCCCGCGCCGCCGTTCACGTTGGCCACCCCACCGCCGGAGGTGCCGGTAATGTCGCGCACCGCCACGCTGGAAAGCTGGTAGCCCTCCAGCGGCAGCAGGGTGCTTTGACCAAAACCCAGCGTCAGCGGGCGGCTGCCGCCGTTTACCTGCGCGGCCGCCCCGTTTTCGTCCGCCGGGGCCACCCGCACCACCAGGCCGGCGGAAGGTTCACCGCCGCCGTTGCCGCCCCAGAACAGGCCGTCGGCGGACACGGCCATCGCCGAGGAGTACCCCCCGGTCAGTGCGCTGCGGTTACCGCCACTGCGGCGGCGGCTGTCGCTCAGCGTGCCGCTCAGGTCGCCATAGCGCCCGTTGGTACGGCCACCGACGCTGCCGCTGTAGCTTTCGTCGTTGTAGCCGGAGAAGTTCATCGCCAGCTCGCGGTAGCTGTCCTGCTGCCACATGCGGGTATGGTTGAGGTTGTAGCTGGTCTGCGCCTGCCCGCCGCCGTTGCGCCAGTCCACTCCGGCGCTGCTGTAGCTGTCGCTGCCGTCGGCCTGTGCTGCGCTGTCGGCCCGCGACAGGGTAAAACCGAGGTACAGGCCGTTATCGGTGGTCTGGCCGTTGCGGTTGCGAAAGGCCCCCAGCCGGGTGCTGACGGTGGTGCCGCCCCAGTTGAAGGCGCGGGACAGCCCCAGTTGCCAGGCGCGGTTGCGCTGGTCGGCGCTGCGCAGGGTTTGCGCGGGCACCAGGCCGTCTGCCGAGACCGGACGTTGGTAGCTGCGCCCGTTGTTTTGCGTGTCGCTGTAGCCCAGCGTGGCGCTCCAGCCGGCGAACGGCACCGAGAATGACCCGTTGAGCGAGGTGTAGCAACCCATGTCATTGCTGCGGCCGCTATCCGTCTGGCCACACTGCGCACCACCGATACGGTAGCGGTACAGGCTGGCGGAAAAACCGTCGACAAAGCTCAGTTGCTGGCTGTCGCCGCGCACGCCATTGTTGCCGGCCAGCCCGCTGGCGGCCATCGTCAGCACGCCAAAGCTGAAGGCGTGTTGCGCGTCGAGCCGGGTTTCGTTGTAGGTGGTGCCCTGGGTTTTCGCCACGCCGCTGGTCAGTTGCAGGTTGCGCCACAGCGCCAGCTGCACCCCGGCGGCCCCGGTACTTTGTGAGGTGGATTGCTGCGGGGCGGCACTTTCCGCGGCGGCTTTCCCGCCCTGAAAAAACCACTGCCAGCGGTCGCTGAAGGCGCTGCCGCCCTTGCTGAACGGCTGACTTTCGCTGCGTTGCAGCACGCCGTCCTCATACACCCGCAGCTCCAGCGGGTAGCTGCCGGGCGGAA
>Ga0308157_10007739_pt1 | contig 12409 bp, 7 predicted proteins | sample PhyBR1_FD_201035 | JGI IMG/M metagenome (GOLD analysis project Ga0308157, IMG submission 201035) | Phyllosphere microbial communities from UC Gill Tract Community Farm, Albany, California, United States - DLSLB.R1 | ecosystem: Host-associated > Plants > Phyllosphere > Unclassified | place: USA...
TCTGAACTGTTTTGAGTGAAGTATTGTTAAGCTTTTTGAATCTCCACACATAATGTAAAAAATCTTCCCGCATAATAAAAAGCTTTTTATAAATGTAATTTATTTTTTCAAAACTTCCTAATTATCAAATGGTTCAATTGACAATTCTATATAATAGTTCATTTTACACTTGAAATAAGTACAGCTTGCGAACTGAAAAAGAATAGCATCAGGCGGTTATTCTTGTGAGATGCTGAAACAAGTTCAGCATGACTGAAAGAGAATAAAAGAAAAAGGAGCAACTTTACGTTACTCCTTTGAATTATTTGATATTATTAATGATATCGTATTTTGTAATGATATGATGTTTGCCGTTTCCTAAATCAACCAAAACAGCGTTGTTGTCTTTTGTGATTAGCTTTGCAACTTCTTCTACCGTGGTTTGCAATGAAACAATTGGGTAAGGTTTGCGCATTAAATCTTTAATAGGTGTATCAGCAACATTGCTGTTGTTTACAAATGCGTTAAAAAGATCTACATCTTCCAACGATCCAACAAAACCATTGGTATCAATTACCGGAATTTGCGATATTTTATATTTACGAATTCTATCAATTGCGTGGCTTGCCAATTCTTCGGTACGAACAATTACCAAAGGTTTATCGATATGATTTTTGATTAAATCGTGCGCCGTAACAATTTCTTCTTCCAAATAACCACGTTCACGCATCCAATCATCATTAAAAATTTTACCAATGTAACGCGAACCTGAATCGTGAAATAAAACCACCACTACATCCGTCGGTTTTAACTGATCTTTCATCTGCAACAATCCTTTAATTGCCGAACCAGATGACATTCCGACAAAAATCCCTTCTTCCAAAGCTAATTTTCTACAGAAAACCGCTGCATCTTTATCGGTAACTTTTGTAAAATGATCGATCACAGAAAAATCAACATTTTTTGGAAGGATATCTTCTCCGATACCTTCTGTCACGTACGAATAAACTTCGTTCTCATCGAAAATACCCGTTTCATGATATTTTTTAAAGACCGATCCGTAAGTATCAACTCCCCAAATTTTCACATCTGGTTTTTGTTCCTTTAGATATTTACCAACACCCGAAATGGTTCCGCCTGTACCAACACCAACAATAAAATGCGTGATTTCTCCATTTGTTTGATCCCAGATTTCAGGACCGGTTTGTTCGTAATTTGCTTTTGCATTTGATGGATTATCGTACTGATTTACGTACCAAGAATTCGGAGTTTCTTCTGCCAAACGTTTAGAAACCGAATAATATGAACGCGCATCAGTTGGCTCTACATCAGTAGGACAAACAACAACTTTTGCACCAACGGCACGCAGAATATCCATTTTTTCTTTAGACTGTTTGTCTGTAATTACACAGATTAACTTGTATCCTTTCACAATAGCTGCTAATGCCAAGCCCATTCCGGTGTTTCCTGATGTTCCTTCAATAATTGTACCGCCTGGTTTTAAGCGTCCGTCTGCTTCGGCATCTTCCACCATTTGTAAAGCCATACGGTCTTTACAAGAATGTCCTGGATTAAAATATTCTACCTTTGCAAAAACCTTACAAGGCAAATCTTTTACAATTTTATTTAACTGAACCAAAGGCGTGTTTCCAATGGTTTCTAATATATTTTTTGCGTAGTTCATTACTGATAAATTTATGCAAAGATACAATATGCTTTTTAGAAAAGAAAAAAGTTGTATTACTACAACTTTAATTAAAGAAATTCCACTTCATTCCCAACCTAAAGGTTAGATCGCGGTAAGGATACGTAGGTGTGTTATAATAGTTATAGCCCGTTAACATAGAATTGAAATGATCTACGTTAATATAGATTTGAGCCGTTTTGATTTTTACATTCAGAAAGAAATCGAACATTGGGAAATTTCCGACTTTAACTTGATCTTGCACTACAAAATCGCCTAAAACCGGATGATATTCGTTGGCGTAATATTTTGTAAAATAATTAAAGATTACACCCGTTTGAAAAAACAAGGCTTTATTAAATGCATAATCCTGAAAGTAAACCGTGTTTCGTGTAACAATCTGCGGAACGTTCAAAATATTCTCGTCTTGAACAACTTGTTGAAACATTATGGTATTATCAAGTCCCCATTTGCCAAAAGTAAATTCCTTTTGACCTTTAATCATAAAATAGTTGATCACCTTCACATACTGTTTAGGCGTTACCAATAACTGTGTAAATCTGCCGTTTGCATCAACTGTCGTTGCAGTGTTACTAAAATATAGTTTATCTGTAATTAATTGATACGTTCCTTCCAGATTAATAAAAGGCGAAATAACCTTTGCATTTAACGTACTGTATTTTTCGTTAGAGAAATTATTCAGCCAGTTTAGACCAATGTATCCACTTTGAAAAAACTGATAGGTATAATCGGGAATTTTGCTTTCTAATTGATACGTAGCTTCAATTCCGTATGATTCATTTAGGTTAAAAGATGCGTTAATTTTTAAATCTGTCAGCGATCTACCCACAACGGATTGTTTAAAATAAGCATCGGCAACCACATGTTCTTTATTCAACATATAAGATCCACCAAGCGTAATGATATCGTCTTTTAACTGATTCGGGATTTTGTTTGAATTCTCATCAAAGACAATAGATTCGTATCGATGCGAAAAATTATATATTCCTGCACTTACAGCAAACAGACCAATAGCTTTAGAATCGAACGCCAAGTCAAAAGCGTTTTCTAAACGAGTATGGCGCACTTTATCGTAAATACCCGAAGCAAATGTTTCACCAAAATACGGATCTCGATCTAGAAACGGTCTTGAATTGGATTGTTGATATACGTTTGAAAAATACTCGTAAGTAATCTGATGGCGCAATAATGCTTTGTTATTTTCAGATTTATTGAATTGAAAACTATGATCGAAATATCCTCGCAAACCCTTAAAAAGTGTTTTAGCATCGGCAGTTTGCACTCTTAAATTCTCGCGATTATTAAAAGGTTCATCAGAAGATTTAAAATTGTTTGTAAATACCAAACCACCATTTTCATCGTTTGAAATATCCTGAAAAGTAATGTGATTTTTAAACTGATAACGCTTATTTTTTGTAAAGAAGCTTGAACCAATTCTAAAATTCCCGTTTGATGTAAGCTGATTTACATACTTTCCTTGCGAACGTAAAGCTCGATATCCTAAAAACACATTAAATTGTTCCGAAGTATTTATGGTAATTAATGCATCCAGATTTTGCCCTTTTCCTGTAACACTTCGGTAAAACAATTCCGATGCCGGTGTAGGAACACTATAATAACTGATATCTTCTTTGTTCAAGTAAGAAAATCTACGCGCATTGAACCCGACATTTATAACATTATTTACATTCAAAGCATTAGGATCTAATGACTGAAATGTTTGCCCGTCGTTATTAAATTGAAGCTTCCCAAAAGTATCTTCACGCAAATAATTAAATGCATACTGCTTTTTTAGATTCAGGATTGTATCAAATGTCGAAGCTCCTTTAATCTCGTTAAATATCTTATATTCGGAAATAGGCGCAACCGTATCACCAGCTTTGGTAATAATTTTCTTCACCTTTAAAGAATCGTTATCAGACAAATTCACTGACGAAAAACGATCTACCGAATTAGCAGTCCCAACTCTGGTAGTATTTAACGTATTCCCTGATTTAATTTTTTGACCTGATTTTCGTACCTGCGCAAAGCACGTAACAGAAAATAACAGCACAAAAGCCAAAATAAAACGCATAGATGCAAATTTTACACAAAAGTACATTTTTTTAGCAACTATACTATATAAATAAAAAAAGAGATGCTTTCGCATCTCTTTTTAAAATATTTAAAACTACTGATTAATAACCAGGGTTTTGTGAATCAGCTGTAAATGAATTGTTACCATTCATTTCCCCAACAGGAATAGGTAAAGTCATTTTATAACTTGTAGTTGGTAAATTACAAGCTCCGTTTACAGCACAATCTTTAGAATATCTAGTAAAACCAGGAGAACCTGCTTTAGTACCTAAACGTTTCATATCTAAATAACGATGACCTTCAAAACTTAATTCTACTCTTCTTTCATTTAAAATAGCAGCAAATGCTGACTGCTGATTAGTAATTGAAGGCATAGCAATTGAAGAAGCGTTTTTAGATCTGTTGAAACGAATTGAATATAAAATAGATTCAACACTATTATAATTATTAAGCAAATCATCCGGGTCACTAGTACCTGCCAAAAGTTCTCCTTTAGCAGCTCTAGCTTCAGCCATTGCCAACAAAACATCAGCTACTCTAAAAATGTGAATATTATTTTTCAGGTTAGCTCCATCCATTCCTAAATATTTACCAATAAGCAAAACGTCATTAGCGTTATATTCTGATTGACTTGCGGTGTCGTAATTTAGTAGTACTCTAGTTCCAGGGAAATTTGCACCAAGATTAGGAAGCAAATTCACTTCATAGCGCATGTCATTTCTACTATCTCCAAACGCTGTACCTGTTAAGGCTGGATCAAGTTTATCAAGCTCATTATACAATGATCTACCCATTTCATAAAACGGAGAACCATCTCCTCCACGTGCTCTAATTGAATACCAATTACCAACAACGCTAGGCCCTGTATTTAAAGTTACATTAAGCTTAAAAATCAATTCAGCAGATGCAGGTGGTTCTGCATAAACTTCCTGGAAATTACCTTGAGTAGTAGTAACACGGGCGAATAATTTTTTATATTCTGTAGCAGTAGCTAATCTATAGCGGTTCATGATTACCTCACCGTGTTCTAAAACTTTATCCCAATCTCCAGTCATGGCATATAGTTTAACACGTATTGCTTCAATCGTAGCTGCATTTACATAGTTACTACCGTCAGCCCAACCAACTTGTCTAATTGTACTTGCCGTTTGTAAGTCATCTAAAATAAACTTCTTAACTTCGTTTACTGTATTTCTTGGTAAAGAATAAGAATAATCATAAGGAGGTACGTGATCTAAAATAATTGCTGATTTACCTGATCCGTTTGTGTAATCAGGAGTAAAATATGCAAATAATTTGTAGTGAGCAAAAGCTCTTAATACATACAATTCTGCTAATACATTGTCAAAATCGCCACTTGCACTAGGAGTTTCCTTTTTTAAATTAACAGCTATTTCTTCTAATCTGTTAATTCTATTAATAATTGTATAATAACTTCCCCATAATGACGAAGCATAACTACTTCCGGATTCCATAAAAAAACCGTATTCACCACTAATCAATCCCTGACCACCATTATCTAAACCAATAGCAACTTCATCGGTAAATATTGATCCTAAGTTAATTTCTGTGTTTGCCGGGATTGAAGCATAAATAGCAGTAACACCTCGTGCAATATCTTGAGGAGTACGAAATGCTTCATAAGCATCATTGATCTCCCCTTTTTGCTGTATGTCATACGCATCACTACAAGAAGACACTAGTCCTCCAATAGCAAATAATAATATTAATACTTTATTTTTCATTGTAATACTTCATTTAAAAATTAAAACTGTACTTCTACACCGAACGAAATTGTTTTAGGTGTAGGGTATTGAGATTGATCAGATCCTCTACTACTTTCAGCATCCCAACCTTTCCACTTAGACCATGTAAATAAATTTTCTGCTTGAGCAAATACACGTAACCCTGATAATCCGATAAAAGTTAAATCTTGCTTTTTAAAGTTATACCCTAGAGATGCAAATCTTAAACGTACGTATGATGCATCGCGGATATTACGGTCTGAAAAATTTTGATATGGCATGTTTGTAGCGTTCACAGAAGGCATAGACGCGTTTCTATTTGTTGGTGTCCAATAATCATTCATATCGCGCGACATATTCCAATTTCCAATATTATCTGGATGAACTAAAGATGAGTAATCGTAATCAAATCTCCAAACATCTTGAACAAATGTAAACGATGTTGATAAGAACCATCCTTTGTAATCCACATCTAAACCAAATCCACCTTGATATTTTGGTATATAACTTTTTCCTGTAAATTTACGATCTGCATCAACAAATCGTTCAACTGCATTCCCATCTTTATCTAAGAATAATAAATTTCCATTATCCGGATTAATTCCTGCATATTCTACCAAATAGAATTGACCGAAAGCGCCTCCTTCTTGCATAACAGTTAAACCACCATTCCAAACAACTCCATTTTCATCAGCACCTGCCAATTCAACAAATTCATTTTTATTGTATGATCCATTAACGTTTAAAGTTACTTTTAGATTTTCATTTCTAACAATATCTCCAGCCATTAATAACTCAACTCCACGGTTTCTCATGCTTCCGATATTATCAGAAATAGAGCTACCACCATGGATTGCAGACATAGGGCGTGATTGGTATAAATCTTTTGTTGTTTTTTGATAAACATCTACACTACCACGGAATCTGCTGTTCCAAACACCAAAATCTATACCTACGTTTGCTTGTTCGATAGTTTCCCATCTAAGATTAGGATTCGGAATATTTGAAATAAAAGTTGTTGGTTGATCATTGTAAGAAAGTCCACTTAAAGAATATTGCTCTCTGAACAAAGAATTTCCGCCAAACAATCCGCTACTAACAATATCTTGATTACCTGCAGTACCGTAAGACCCTCTTAATTTAAGTTCATTAATTGTAGAATCTTTCATAAAATCTTCTCTATTAATGTTCCAACGTGCAGAAGCTGACCAAAAAGTTCCCCATCTGTTCTCTTCAGCAAAACGGAAAGAAGCATCTCTTCTTAAAGTTAAACCAACACCGTATTTAGAATCATAATCATAATCTACCATTCCAAAATAAGAGAATAATCCTGACTCGGCAACGTTTTTAGAAATATTTGGCACATAAAGATCATTATCTTCGGTATCGCCGATCCAGCCTGTACCAGCTCCTGGTGCAGAAAAATAAGGATCTAAACCATTTTGAGAGAATGAAGAAAAAGTATAGTGCGCTTTTAAATATTCTAAATAAGCACCAGCACGAATTTCATGCTTTTCATTGAAAACTTTATTCCATTTTATATTACTAGTAGAATTAAATGAAACAATTCTTGTATTATACTCTCTTTCATAACCAACATACTCTTGATTTGCTTCTCTAAACAATTCTGAATTAAATGAATATGGCGAATCAAATTGTACTTGTTTCACATCGGTATAATCAATACCTAAATTTGTTCCTACACTAAATCCTGCACCTAAATCATAATTTAAACCTCCAGAAACAATAGATTTTAATTCGTCTGAATAATTTTTAAAATAATTTAATTGGTCAATAATCATTAAAGGCGCAATTTTAACTAAATTTTGATTATTTGGACTAGCATTATATACACCTACAATAGAACCATAAGGATTGTTAATATCGTACTGATCAGGAGAGAAATAAGGTACTCCTCTTAACGCAGATAGTGCTGGGTTCAAATTCACAGATCCTGTACCTAAACTAATTGCCTGATTTGATCTAGAATAATTCCCAGTAATTGTTGTATTATAGGTTAAACGACCGCTTTTGTTTTTACCATTTAAATTATTTCTAAAATTGAAACGCTTCAAATCAGTATTCATTAATGTACCTTCATGCGCAGTATAACCAATCGAAGTAAATTGACTTAAATTACTACTACCGCTTGAAAAAGACAATGTATGATTTTGAGAAATTGCATTTCTAAAAAAGTAATCCATCCAATCTGTTTCAGCTCCTTCTCTAATCTGAGCAGCTGACCATCTAACATTGTTCTTTTGAGTTTGATTCTCAAATCGCATAAGCTCTTGCCCGCCCATCAAGTCATACTTGTGCTTTTGAAGAGTACTTACACCAGTTGTTCCAACATACTTGATTTGCAAATCTTGTGCAAAAGAAGCACGTTTAGTAGTAACAACAATAACACCATTTGCACCACGATTACCATAGATAGAAGTTGCTCCAGCATCTTTCAGAACATCAACACGTTCTATATCATTTTGATTGATACTTCTAAAATTCGCAGAAGACATTGGCACTCCGTCAATTACATAAAGCGGCTCTGTACTACCGTTGATAGATCCAATACCACGCAAAAGAACCATTGTATTTGAAGATCCTGGTTGACCAGAACCAGTTGCAATATTCAAACCAGGTACTTGACCTTGTAATGTTTGAATAAACGAAGCGTTTGGACGACCTTCGATGGTTTTTGCAGTTACTGTATTAGCCGCAACATTTGATTTTGGCTTTGAAGTAGTACGATAGGTATCTACTATTATATCGTCTAGTATAATACCTTCATCTTCAACTAATGTTACATTCAATACGCCTGAATCAGAAACAGTAACAGTAGTAGGCTTAAACCCGCTGTAAGTCACTTGTACTCTATCTCCTTTCTTAAGAACTAATGTATACTTCCCTTCATCGTCTGTATCGGTACCAAGATTAGTACCCACCAACATAACCGTTGCCCCAGGGATAGGGTCACCGTCTTGTGTCTTTACAACTCCTGTAACCTGCTTTCCTGGTTGTGCAAAACTTACTTGCATAATCAGAGCAAAGAACAGAGTTAAAATCCAAGTAAACTTTGATCTCATATTAATTTAATTTGAATTAGTTATGCACAAATCTACATCTTTTTTATCTCCTAACAAATTTTTAACAATAAAAATACTCTGCTATAACAAAAAAAACCTGTCTAAATTACAGACAGGTTTTTTTTTATAAACTTAATAAAAGTTATTTTTTTACAATTTTAATGGTTTGATTAATTTCACCATTACTTAACTTAAGCAAATAAATACCGCTGTTTAAGAAACTAATATTTACATTAGCCTCATTGGTATTATAAAACAAATCTTTATTTTCATAAACTTGTTTTCCGCTCATGTCAAAAATTTGAGTATTTGCTCCTGCAATACTTGCTAAGTCTGCTTTTAAAGTAACTATATCATTTACAGGATTTGGATAAACCACCAAATCAACAAATTGTTGATCTTTAACAGACGCGTCGACGTTTGTAATTCCATAAACTATTAATGAAAATTTCTGAGGTCCATTAGCCAAAGTACCTTTATGAGACACTCTAATAGTATATCTACCTGCAGGTGCTACTTGTGTAACTTGCCCTTTATACTCGACCACTTCAAGAGGATCCACAAGATTATCACTTTTCCATGCTGTGTAGGTAGCCCATGACGGATTTGTATCTCTTAATGTCCAAGGCATAACTACTACATTGTTAGGACGTATAATTCTTAAATCTAAATCGTTTACTAATACTGGCGTAAAATTATCAGTACCCGAAACAACACTAGCTGCAGGATCTGTCCAAGCAATAGCAGCCTTTAATGGCATGCTTCCATCAGTATCTACCTGAATTTCATAGGTTGCGCCATTTGTTAATTCTAATTCAGAAACTATTGTAGCTGGATCTGGTTGTTTTTTAGAATCACGTAATATCTCTGCTCCTCTTTTTGCATTAATCACTCCCCAACCAAAACGGTGATCAGGCCCATCGGCAACACCAGCTTCATCAGCACTAATTGCCATTAACGCCTTTACAGTTGCAGCTCTCATAGCGCCTTTAGTTGGATATAGTTTTTTAAAATATTGTTGCCATAATCCAAATACCCCAGTAACAGACGGCGCTGCCATTGATGTTCCTTGGTTTGACACAACAGCAGTTGGATCAAGCTGTCCACTTTTGGGTCTAGCATCCACAGACATTACACCTACCCCTTTAGCAGAAATATCGGGTTTTATTCTAAAATCATCTGTTGGTCCCCATTGACTGAAGCCAGACATCACAGCATCCGAAGCTTGCTGATAATCAGTTATACCTTCTATAGCCGCAACAACTACCGCATTTTTAGAAACTGCATCACCATGCATTAAATCAGCTCCTCCTTTAGCTGTATTAAAATAATACATTTGGCCGCCAACAAGATCTCCATTGCGTGCATTACCTGCTGCAAATACAGGTAAATATTTATCGGCTAAAAATGTTATTTCATCTATACCCCTTGCATCGGATCCATATCTACCAAACCCTGCAGGATCTGTATGAAGCCCAGCCGGAACATATTGTGCTCCATAAGAATGGTTAGATACCAACAACCCCTGACCTGCTTGAGAAGTCATTTCTGCGTTATCATTATTCCAATCATTTGACCACAAAAACGCTTGTGGTGCCATTCCCATTACACCGTTATTATTATTAGCAATCATGGTACCCGCCACATGCGAAGCATGATCTCCTATCGAAGTACTAGTATCTTTAGTTGTAACGCGTACTACCCCTATTGATTGGTGCCCAGCATAAACGGCTCCATTATCCCAAATACCAAGCGTTAACCCTTGTCCTTGAATATCTGATCCAAAGTCAGCAGTACCGTTGTGTAAATATTGTACTCGTGCAGTTTGAATAGAGGACTTTGTACTTGAATTATTTGACGTAATATAATACTTTAAATTTCCTTCATCATCAATTCCTTGTAAACTAAAATATCTCCCACTCTCATCTTTTCCTTCTATCTCCAACCCACGCTCTTTTGCAATTGCAACCGCTTTCTCATAACCTTCTAAGTATTCACGATTAAAACGCTCTTCTAGCGCTTTAATCTTTTCCATATCATAGTCTTTGGTGATAAGATTAGCATCTTCTTTAGATTGCTGTGCGTTTGCTGCAAACCCCGAAAGCATTAAAACTATAAATAGTTTTGTAATTTTATTTTTCATTATATATAAAAATTAATCATAATACATTTAAGATATCAAATTTATGTAAATTTGTTGTGATTTTTATTTTTTTATTAAATTATTATATTATTTAACATTTTGTTATGTTATTAAAAGCTTATAGTGACTTTCATGTGGAGGTTGGAACTGATGAAGCCGGCAGAGGTTGCCTTGCGGGTCCGGTTACGGCCGCAGCCATTCTTATTAACGATAAATTAGAAAACGAACTGATTAACGATTCTAAAAAACTGTCGATTGGCTCAAGGAAAAATTTGCGTTCTTTTATTGAAGAACACAACAACTTCTTTAGTATTGCTCATGTTTATGAACATACTATAGATGAAATAAATATTTTGAATGCGTCTATTGAAGCCATGCACAAAGCTATTTCTACTTTGAGCTTTGAACCTGAATTCATTATTGTTGATGGAAATAGATTTAAACCTTATAAACAAATTCCGTACGAAACTATTATTAAAGGTGACAGCAAGTATTTAAGTATTGCAGCCGCATCGATCTTAGCAAAAACATATCGTGATGAATATATGCTGCAACTGCACGAAGAATTCCCCATGTATGGCTGGGACACTAATATGGGCTACCCTACCAAAACACATAGAGCTGCCATTTTAGAATACGGACCATGTAAATACCATCGCAAAACATTCAGGCTTTTACCGGAACAACTGGTATTGGATTTAAATAAATAAGGAGTGAAAATTCACTCCTTATTATATTATACAAACTCGGCTTCAAAAAGCTCTTTAAAATAATGTAATATTTTTTGCTTTACTTCTTCTTCATTTACTGTTTCCACGCCCAATTCTACATTTAAAGATGCCACTGCTTTACCACGAATACCGCACGGAATAATATTATCAAAATACCCCAAATTGGTATTCACATTCAGTGCAAAACCGTGCATAGTAACCCAACGTGACGCACGCACGCCCAACGCACAAATTTTTCGAGCAAAAGGTGTTCCCACATCTAACCAAACCCCGGTTTCTCCCTCGCTTCGTTCACCTTTCAATCCATAATCCGCCAGCGTTTTAATAAACACATCTTCTAGAAAACGAAGATACTTGTGAATATCGGTAAAAAAATTATCTAAATCTAAAATCGGATATCCTACAATTTGACCAGGTCCGTGATAGGTTATATCTCCACCGCGATTTATCTTATAAAAAGTAGCGTCTTTTGCAGCCAACTGTTCATCATTCAACAGCAGATTTTCCAAATCGCCACTTTTACCTAAAGTATATACGTGTGGGTGCTCTACAAACAAAAAATAATTAGGTGTTTCTTTCGCGTTTGCTTCGTCTTTACGATTTTGCGATTTTATATCTAAAATTCCCTGAAATAATTCTTCCTGATAATCCCAGGTATCTTTATAGTCTTTTAAGCCTAAATCTTGTATTTGAACTCTTTTATTCATTTTATGCTGTGTTTATCTGTTGTATTTAGGATTATTTAATATTACCAAAGCGCCAATAACTCCCGGAACCCATCCTGCCAAAGTCAGCAGAAATACGATTATGATCGATCCACAGCCTTTATCCAAAACAGCAAAAGGCGGTAGAAAAATGGCTAATAAAACCCTCCAAAAACTCATAGTGTTTCTATTAATTATTAATCTTACAAATTTAATGAATTAAAAACAATGTGGCATTTAAAA
>Ga0308157_10007740_pt1 | contig 12408 bp, 10 predicted proteins | sample PhyBR1_FD_201035 | JGI IMG/M metagenome (GOLD analysis project Ga0308157, IMG submission 201035) | Phyllosphere microbial communities from UC Gill Tract Community Farm, Albany, California, United States - DLSLB.R1 | ecosystem: Host-associated > Plants > Phyllosphere > Unclassified | place: USA...
CCGCGCGGCATTTCATATTCGCCGGAGACACAGGTGCAGCTGGACCGCCTGCAAAAGCTGGGACGGCTGGAATACGTCAACGATTACGGCGTGGTGTTCCGCAAAATCCGCGCAGGCCGCGCCGAAGGGACGTTCGCGCCGCCGACCATCCACATCCTCAACCAGCGCCAGTTCGGCATGACCGCCAGGATGACCGCCAGCACGGTGGCCGAGTCGCCGCGCACCATGGTCGGCCTGTATGTGTCGAAGAAAGTACCCAGGGAAGCGGTGCAGCGCTATGCGGACGCGATGCGCTCCATCGTGGCCGATGGCACCATGCAGAAATTCTACGAACGCTATATCGGTGTCGAAGTCACGCACCGGCTGTTCCACGATGGCACGCGCGATATTCTCGACGCGCTGCCGCCACCGCGCTAACTGGGCGAAAAAATAATTTTCGAAAACCCTTGCAGAAGTGAATCGGCCTCCGATAGAATACGGCCTCGTTCAGCAGTTGTGACAAACGCTGATAAGTTTTCTGGGTGCTTAGCTCAGTTGGTAGAGCGGCGCCCTTACAAGGCGTAGGTCGGGAGTTCGAGCCTCTCAGCACCCACCAGCAAACTTATGCAGGACGAATTGGAGCGGTAGTTCAGTTGGTTAGAATACCGGCCTGTCACGCCGGGGGTCGCGGGTTCGAGTCCCGTCCGCTCCGCCAATATTCAGAGAAAGGCCCGATGTTCGCATCGGGCCTTTTTCATTTCCGCCTCAGTATTTCAATGTATGCTGATTGGCAATGAAGACTTCCTATCTCCGCTTTCGCCTCCGCCTCGCACGGCATGCGCTGCTGCAGTTCGCGGTCAGTCTCCGCAGTTCGCTTGAATATATCCTGCTGGGTTTTGCGCCGGTGATTTTCGGCCTGCTCGCCTGCGTTGCCTTGCCCGGTTTGTTTGCCGCCACACAGCCGTGGCCGGAAGCACTGGGATTATTTGCCGGCCAGGTCATGCTGGCCAGCGCGCCGGTCTGGCTGCTGCGCAAGCGCCTGCATCCTGCAGCCGTATTGATGTGGAGCCGGACCTTGCCGGTGCCGGCCCGCGACAAATGGCTTGCCGATGCGGCGGTCGCCGCCCTGATCGTCGGGCCATTGACCTTGGCCTATGCCACTTCGACCGCCATCTGGCTGTATCAATGGCCGGACTGGCTACGGCCTGTCGCGCCCCAGGCGCTGCTGCTGACGGCGGCCTCGCTGCTGCTGGCCTGGCTGTTGTCCACGCTGACGCTGGCCCATCGCGCCCGCACGCCAGCCGCCCAGCGGTCACGCCACAATCGCGCCGCCCCCAGTGCCTACCAGCCGTCGTGCGCCGTGCGCAACACCGCCAACGCGGCCGGCATGGTCCCGCCATCCGTAGCGGCCACGGCATCCGGCGCAGCCAAAGCATTGGGCGAGGCCACAGCCTACGGCGCGGCCGGCGCGCCCGGCAGCGCCAGCCACGCCAGCAGCAAGGCCGGGCTGCCCTATTTCTGGAAGCAGCTGTTCTGGCTACCGTTCTGGCGCGCTGAAAACGTGGTCGGCATCCAGCAAACCTTGCTGCTGGCCGGCGCCATCGCCAGCATCGGCGCCTGGATGTGGCGCCCGGCCATCGTCCCGCCGGCGCTGTGGGCCGCCGGCGCAGCGCTGACTACCATGCTGCTCACGGATCGCGGCGACAAGGCCGTCGCCGAACAGATCGCCCTGCTGCGGCCCGTCGCCGCCGGCTGGCCGCTGAACACCGAACGCCTGTACCGCCTGGCCATGCTGTTCACGCTATTGCCCGCCGCCTGCGTGCTGGCCTGGTTCGCCCTGCTGACACTGGGCCGCCAGGCCGACGGCTACAGCCACACCGTCGCCATCGTCTGGCTATGCTTCGCCGCCATCGCGCAAATCGCCGTGGTGGCACTACGCCGCCTGAGTACGCGCGGCCGCGTCGGCCTGGTCATCGGCGCCATCATCATCCTGACTGCCATCGGAAGCGAATTATGGAATTAAGAATCGAACAGCTGGACTTTGAATACGCCAGCCATCCGCTGTTCCAGCAATACAGCCTGGCGCTGCAAGCCGGCGTCACCTGGCTGCGCGGTGAAAACGGCGCCGGCAAGACCACGCTGCTGAAACTGGCCGGCGGCGCGCTGACGCCGCACAGCGGCAAGATCTGGCTGGACGATATCGACATCCACGCCCAGCCGCTGGCCTACCGCCTGCGCTGCTACTACTGCGGCGGCGACACACCACAACTGCCATGGCTGAGCGTGCGCGAGATGCTCGACCTGCACATCGGCCTCTATCCAGGCACGGATGAAGCGCAGCTTAACGCGCAGTTGGCCGCCTTCCATTTGATGCCAACGCTGGATCAGCCAGTCACCACGCTATCGCTGGGCCAGCACAAGAAGATGCAACTGGCGCTGGCACTGTCATTGCCGGTGCACCTGTTGCTGATTGATGAACCCTTCAACGGACTCGATGTCGATGCGGTAGCCTACCTGCGCCAGCAGCTATCCGCGCCACAGCGCCTGGCCAGCCAGTTGATCCTGCTGACCAGCCACCTCGACCCGCAGCTGCCGCTGACACACACAGTGCAGCTTTAAGCGGCAACCTTGCGCAGCGCAGCGCTGAGACGATCCACCTCCGCCTCCAGCGTGAAGATCGACGGCGTCGCGCGCACGCAGGCGCCGCCCGCCAGGCCGTCACGCTCCACCGTGAACACGCCATGCTCCTTCAGCAGGCGCCGCGCCAGGGCAACGTTGTCCGCCATCGATGTGCGGCCGCGCAAACGGAATGCAGCAATCGCGCTGCTCAGCCGTGGATCGTCCGACGCCAGCAGTTGAAGTCCCGGCACATCGCGCACCGCATCCAGCCAGCGCTGGCGCAACCGCGCCAGGCGTGCCTGTTTGTACGCCACGCCCACCTGCTCATGCAGGTCGAGCGCCAGCGGCAAAGCCAGGTAGGCGGCAAAATTGAGCGTGCCGGTATGCACACGCGTGCGGATATCACCACGGTCCGTCTCGCCCATGTAAGGATCGATATCCTGCACCCGGCCACGGCGGATATAGATCGCCCCCACGCCGATCGGCGCACCGATCCACTTGTGCAGATTGATGCCGGCGAAGTCCGCCTGCAGGTCAGGCAGGCGCATGTCCAGCTGGCCGAAGCCATGCGCGGTATCGACGATGGTATCGATGCCGCGCTCGCGCGCCATGCGGTTGATTTCGGCCACAGGCAATACCATGCCGTTGCGGTGATTGACGTGCGTGAGCAGCATCAGCTTCAGCTTCGGATGACGCGCCATCGCCTGCGCATAGCAATCGATGACCGATTGATGGGTGAACGGTTCCGGCATCGCAATCGACACCACTTCCACGCCGCGCCGCTGCTTCAGCCAGTGCAGCGTGGTGATCATATTGTCGTAGTCGATATCGGCGCACAGCACCACGTCGCCCGGACGCAGCTTGTTGTAGCTGCCGATCAGGATCTGCAAGGCCTCGGTAGCGCCGCGCGTGAAGACGATTTCGTCGGCCGACACGCCGAGCGCCTCGGCCGCGCGTCGCCGCGCCGCGCCAAACGCTGGCGGGAATTGCGTGCGGCCGTAGTACGAGTTGCCACGATTGACCTCGGCCACATGCTGTTCATACGCCGCCAGCACCGGGCGCGACATCGAGCCCCAGAAGGCGTTGTCCAGCATGGCGACTTCGTTGGTGATGTCGTATTGCGCGGCGATTTGCCGCCAGTACGATTCATCCGCCGCCACCTGCTGCGGCGTACCGGCCGGCCGCGCCGGCATGACCGGCAGCGCGGGCGCGGCGGCGATGGCAGTCGCGCCGGCGTAGACCGTGGCGGCCGCAGACGCAGTCGCGGAGCTGGTCGCCGCCGCCAGCGCCATTGACGGCGCCAGCGGCAGCAGGGCGCCGGCCTTCAGCCAGGCGCGGCGTTGTGAATCAGCTGCACTCAAAACTTCACCGTGTACTCGACGTACATATTGCGGCCATCGGTGTCGTATGGCGCGTTACGCGAGTAGATCAGGCCACGGCTGGCCTGGAACACAGCTTCGTCCGGATACTTGTTCAGCACATTGTCGACGCCAAAGCGCAGCGACTGCTTGTCGCCCAGCTTGACGCTGGCAGCCAGGTCGAGGAAGCGCATGGCGCCAAAACGCTGGAAGATATCGCCGGTGGCGTTGCCGGTGCTGTCGGTCCAGCCGCCGTAGTAGCGCATGCGCGCCAGCGCATTCCACGCGCCCTGGTCATAGGCTGCGCTGAAGGTCGCCTTCTGGCGTGGCAGGCGCTCTTCGAACACCACGCGCTGGCTTTCGTTGGTGGCGACGCTGGATTTGCCGCCATCGATTTTGGTGTCGTTGTGATTGTACGCAGCGGTCAGGTTCAGCTTGCCGGCGCCGAGACGGCTCAGGTAGCTGCCGACCACATCGACGCCCTTGGTGGTGGTGTCGAAGTCATTGGTGAAGTAGCTGACCGAGGTGTAGCGCAACGGGTTAGGCGTGCCGGCCGGTACCGCGAACGAGGCCGAGGTGCTGAAACGGTCGCTCAGCCTGATGCGGTACATATCCACCGAACCGGACAGGCCGCTGGCATCTTTCCAGGTCAGGCCTAGCGACAGGTTTTTGGACTTTTCCGGTTGCAGCGGCTTGGCGCCGAGCGCCACCGCCAGCGGGTCGTTGTTGGCCAGGCGGCCGGTGGTGAACACCAGCAGCGTCTTGGTGTCCAGGCCCTGGCTGGTGCTGTTGGTGTTCAGTTGGCCCGGCGTCGGCGCGCGGAAGCCGGTCGAATACGAACCACGCAGTGCGAAGTCCTGCGTCACCTCAAAGCGGCCCGACAGCTTGCCGTTGACGGTGTTGCCGAACTCGGAGAAGTCTTCATAGCGCACCGCCGCGCCGATCGAAGCCTGCTTGCTCAGCGGGACTTCGATATCGGCATAGGCGGCATAGCTGTCCTGATCCCACTTGCCGGCCTGGATATCGCTGAAGCCAGGCGCGCCGTTGGAGTTGGCGTCCAGCCCAGCCGAGGCGCCAGGGCCGACAGCGTACGATGCCGGATCGCCAGCCTTCACCGCATAGCTCTCGTTGCGGAACTCGGCGCCGAAGGCAACGTTGACCGGTTGCGACAGGCCGGCCACTTTCCACTCATAGGTGAAGTTGGCGTTGACCAGTTTTTCTTCCTGCGTCAGGCGGCCCAGGTTGAACGAGGTTGGGCTGTTCGGGCCGAGCGAGGCGTTGATCGAGTTGTGCAGGCCATAGTCGATGGCGTTGCGGCCATACGAGGCGCTGACATCCCAGCCCAGCGCTTCATTGATTTGGCCGCGCAGACCAGCCATCAGCTGCATGTCGTTCTGCTTGTTGGTGTACTGCGGGCTGAAGCCCAGCGGGAAGATGCTGCGCACATCCCAGCCAGGGAACACTGTGGTCGGCTTGTAGACCGAGGTGCTGGTGTCCGGGTTGCGCCAGTTGAAGTCCGAGGTGCCTTCGCTGTGCGCGAACAGGCCGTAGCTGTAGGCCACCGTGTCGCCGCCCAGGTCCCAGTTGGCGTTGAAGCCGGCGCGCTGGCTTTCCAGGTCTGGCTGGCCCCAGCGTTGTACCGGGTTCGGCACTTTCAGTTCCGGGTGCGCGGCCTGGAAGGCGATAGCGTCCGGACGCTGGCGCGTGCGCGAGGTCGGATCGGATTGCGATGCCTCGGCAAACAGCGTCACGCGGGCATTCTCGCCCAGCATGAAACCATATTTGGCGCGCAGCTCGTTGGCCTTGCCGTCGCCTTCGCTATACTGGCCGTGCTGGGCGCTGATCTCGCCGCCCAGGCTGTCGTCCAGGATGATGTTGATGACGCCGGCAATCGCATCCGAGCCATACTGCGCCGAAGCGCCGTCACGCAGCACTTCGATGCGCTTGATGGCGCTGGTCGGGATTTGCGCCAGGTCGGGCGCCTGCGCACCGCGCGCACCCAGCAGGGCGCTGCGGTGGAAGCGACGGCCGTTGACCAGCACCAGCGTCTGGTCCGGCGACAGGCCGCGCAGCGTGGCCGGGCGGACGAATACCTGGCCATCGGCCATTGGCAGACGCTGCACCACATACGATGGCACCAGCTGGGCCAGCACATCGTTCAGGTCGGACGATTCCACCGCGCCGATTTCCTCGCGGGTGAACACGTCCACTGGCGCCAGCGTATCGAACTGGGTACGGTTGCTGGCACGGGTGCCGGTAACGATCACCGATTGCTGCGCTTCAGCGGTGACGGCTGCTGCTGCGCTCGTGTTCTGGGCGTGGGCTACGGTCAGCGCCTGGCAGGCGCACAACAGCGCTGCTGCGCTGGCAATTTGGCTACGTTTCATATTCGCTACTCTGTGGTGGTTGTGGGAAGTGGCGAGCGGTAGCTTAATGCGGCAGTATGTCAAGGGTATGACTTTGCAAGTTACTCCCCTGCCGACGATGTGCGACAATCAGTGTTGTCGTCTTATTTATATTTTTTCAGGAGCGCGGTTAATGTTCGGCCTCTTCAAGTCACCTGCTCTATCCCCCCGTTTGCTGCGCTTGAAGGAATCGGCACTGTTCGCCTCATTGACACCGCTGGAACTGAAAATCGTCGATGGCCTGATGCACGAACGCCGCTACCAAGCCGACGAGATCATCTTCGACGAAGGCGAGGAAGGGCAGGCGCTGTATCTGGTGATGTCAGGCCGCGTCATCATCAGCCGGGTGCACGGCGCCGGGCGCGAGGTGGTGGCCGAGCTGTCGGCCGGCTCCTTCTTCGGCGACCTGGCCTTGCTGGACAACTCGCCGCGCAATGCGCAAACACGCGCGCTCGACAACTGCGAGCTGGCGGTATTCTTCCGCGCCGACTTCATGGGGCTGATGGAAACCGATCCGGTGATCGGCTACAAGATCTCGCTGGCCCTGGCGCGCCACATCGCCCGCCGGCTGCGTGACTGGATGACCGGCAAACCGCAAATCGAGGCGCTATGAATCTGCTGCCGACACAACAACGCGGCGGGCCGGTGGTGTGGAGCGGCATCATCGCCGCCACCTGCTTGCTGCTGTTCCTGTTGCAGCACACGCTATTCCTGGCGGTGCCGTTCTTGCTCGGCATTGTGCTGTACTACATCCTGCAACCGCCAATGCAGCGGCTGACGCGCATGGGTTTCAGCCAGAATGCCGCGATCATGCTGGTGGGGAGCGTGTTCGTGCTGCTGGTGGCACTGGCGATACTGGCGGCGATCTTCTGGAATTCGACGCCAACCACCTCGTGGCAGGACAAGCTGGGCATCTATCTGGCTGGTGGGCTGGAGTTCGTGCGCGGCACGCTGGTGTCGCTGGAGGAGCAGTTCCCGCTACTGCGACAGGTGCAGCTGGCCGATACCGTCAACCAGCGCATGAGCGAGTTCACTGGCGCTTACATCCAGTCGCACCTGACCGACATTTTGGTATCGATGGCGGCGTGGCTGCCGTCACTGCTGCTGGCGCCGTTCCTGACCTTCTTCTTTTTGCGCGACGGCCTGCGCTTCAAGAAATTCCTGGCGCGCGCGGTGCCGAATGCGTTCTTCGAGCGCACGCTGTGTCTGCTGCATGAAGTCGACCAGACCGCGCACCGCTACTTCCGTGGACTGATACGGCTGACCATCCTGGACACGGCAGTGCTGGCGTTCGGCTTGTGGGCGATCGGCGTATCGTCGCCGCTGATGCTGGGCCTGATTGCTGCGGTGCTGGCGTGGGTGCCGTATGTCGGCTCGATCGTTGGCTGCATGCTGGTGGTGATGGTGGCGTCGACCGACGCGCCGGCAGACCCGTCGGTGGCGTATCTGGCGATAGGCGTGTTCATCTGCGTGCGTCTGCTGGATGATTTCGTCTTCATGCCGTTGACGCTGGGCCGCAGCCTGCACATCCATCCCTTGATTACCGTGCTGATGATTTTCATCGGCGGCTCGGTGGCTGGTGTGGCGGGGCTGATGCTGGTGCTGCCGCTGTTGGGCGTGGTGATGGTGATCGGCGAAACGCTGGGCCGGCTGATCACCGATCCGCGCCTGCGCGCGCGCCACCGCAACGCCATGCAATTACGTGCCCGCCAGGCCAGCCAGGACCTGAGCACCTAGACCTGCATCAAACGTGCGCCGCCACTCACGGCGTACACTGGCCTGATACCGATACGGGAGGCCATGATGAGATTCGACAACCTTACCTCAGAAGAAATCCGCGAAATCTGCCAGCGCGTAGACGAAGACATGCGCGCCGAGCGCGCAGGAAAGCCACCACGCAAGCGCTTTTTCGACGACTGGCCCAGTGCCCAGTTTACCGATGAAGAAATCGTCGCCGCATTCGACGCTGCGTGGAAAGCGGCGTTTAGACAAAAATGAGTAACGATCATGCCAGCCATGTATCAGTTACTCTCACAGGAATGTGACAACGAAGTACTCGCCATCTTTGCCTATATGGTGTACAAGCGCCATAAAGCCGAAGCGCTTCAGGCTATTCTTGACATACACGCTGGCCCGCCAACCCGGCAAGAGCTGGAAATGTTTTATCTCACAGCATGCACGCCACTGATGCGCAATATGTACATCCAACAAGCGCAAGTTCTGATGAAGCGGTTAGTCAGCAGCACGCTGGAACAGCGTCAGCGCGAGCTGGAGCAAGATTTTTTTGCAACTAAGATTGGGGAACAACTGGCAGCAGTGCAAGCGCATCAAAAAGCGAAGCGGACGTGGAGAGGTTGGCTGGCGGATGTCAGTGGCAATCTGGCGGTGAACTTTGTGACGATATTGGTGATTGCTGCGCTGCTGTTTGGTTTCCGGGGACTGGATACCATGCTCGGAGTATTCGGGCGGGATTCTGGCGTGCTGCACAAATAAAAAAACGCGTGTGGCAATGCGACGATCTTAAGCGTCGCATGCCCACACGCGTTTTACTTTAGGCCGTCAGCGCCTGCTTTTCTGCCGACTCTTCCACCACTTCCGCATCATCCGAACGGATCAGGTGGTCGAAGGCGGACAGGGCGGCCTTGGCGCCTTCGCCGGTGGCGATGATGATCTGCTTGTACGGCACGGTGGTGACGTCACCCGCAGCAAACACGCCTGGCAGCGAAGTCTGGCCACGTGCATCGACTTCGATCTCGCCGTGACGCGACAGCGCAACCGTGCCTTTCAGCCACTCGGTGTTCGGCACCAGGCCGATTTGCACAAACACGCCTTCCAGTTCCACCTTGTGCGACACATTGGTGTTGCGGTCGGTGTAGCTCAGGCCGTTGACGATCTTGCCGTCGCCGTGGATCTCGGTGGTCTGCGCCGAGGTGATCACGGTGACATTCGGCAGGCTGCGCAGCTTGCGTTGCAGCACCGCGTCAGCGCGCAGTTCCGCGCCGAACTCGATCAAGGTCACGTGCTTGACCAGGCCAGCCAGGTCGATCGCCGCTTCCACACCCGAGTTGCCGCCGCCGATCACCGACACGCGCTTGCCCTTGAACAGCGGGCCATCGCAGTGCGGGCAGTAAGCCACGCCGTGGTTGCGGTATTCCTTCTCGCCCGGCACGTTGATCTCGCGCCAACGGGCGCCAGTCGCCAGGATCACCGACTTGGCTTTCAGCACCGCGCCAGAGGCGGTCTGAATTTCCACCACTTTGCCAGCCTGCACCAGCTTGCTGGCGCGCTGGGTATTCATGATGTCGACGTCGTATTCCTTGACGTGCTGTTCCAGCGCCAGGGCAAACTTCGGTCCTTCGGTCTCTTTCACCGAAATGAAGTTCTCGATCGACAGCGTGTCCAGCACCTGGCCGCCGAAACGTTCGGCCAGCACACCGGTGCGGATGCCTTTGCGGGCAGCGTAGATCGCCGCAGCCGCGCCGGCAGGGCCACCGCCCACCACCAGCACATCGAACACCTCTTTCTTGCTCAGCTCGGCAGCCTGGCGGACGCCGGCGTTGGTGTCCAGCTTGGCGAGGATTTCCTCAACCGAGGTACGGCCCTGGCCGAAATGCTGGCCGTTCAGGAACATCATCGGCACGGCCAGGATCTGGCGCTCTTCGACTTCCTTGGCGAACAGGCCGCCGTCGATCGTCGTCACTTTGATGCGTGGGTTAATCACCGACATGGCGTTCAGCGCCTGCACCACGTCCGGGCAGTTATGGCAGGTCAGCGACATGAAGGTTTCGAATTCGTAATCGCCATCCAGGTTGCGGATTTGCTCGATCACGGCTTCGTCAAATTTGATGGTGTGGCCGCCGACTTGCAGCAGCGCCAGCACCAGCGAGGTGAATTCGTGGCCCATGGGAATCGCGGCGAAACGCACGGCGATATCGGTGCCTGCACGGTTGATGCTGAACGACGGTGCGCGCACGCCAGCTTCGTTGCGCTCGACCAGCGTGATCTTGTCGCTCAACTCGCTGATTTCGAGGAGCAGTTCTTTCATCTCACGGGCCTTGGCGCTGTCATCGAGAGAAGCGACCAGCTCCAGTGGGTGAACCACTTTTTCCAGGTAGGCTTTCAACTGGGTTTTGAGGGTTGCGTCCAACATGATTTTCTTCCTTTACACAAATATTTAGGCGTATGCCGGGCCGGACGCCCGGTCCGGCATCGCGGTAACTACTTGTTTGCTGCTTTGTTGTTCAAGCTAAGCCGGGCTTAGATCTTGCCAACCAGGTCCAGCGATGGGGTCAGGGTAGCTGCGCCCTCGGTCCATTTAGCTGGGCACACCTGGCCTGGGTGCTCGGCAACGTATTTCGCTGCTTTCACTTTGCGCAGCAATTCCGAAGCGTCGCGGCCGATGCCGTTGTCATGCACTTCCATCACTTTGATGAAGCCTTCTGGATTGATGACGAAGGTGCCGCGCAGTGCCAGGCCTTCTTCTTCGATCATGACTTCAAAGTTACGCGACAGTTTGCCGGTTGGGTCGCCGATCAGCGGGTAGTTCACTTTCTTGATCGCGTCCGAGGTGTCGTGCCATGCTTTGTGCGCGAAGTGGGTGTCGGTCGACACGCCGTAGACTTCCACGCCCAGTTTGGCGAATTCAGGTTGGAAATCGGCCAGATCTTCCAGTTCGGTTGGGCACACGAAGGTGAAGTCGGCTGGGTAGAACATCAGAACGGACCACTTGCCTTTCAACGACTCGTCGCTAACGTCGATGAATTTGCCGTCTACGTAAGCGGTGGCGTTGAATGGCTTGATTTGGGTATTGATCAGGGACATTGTGGTTTCCTCGTTGGGTTGTGAATCATTGAGACGCCAGTTTAAGGCTTTTTGCACCATTTGCAAAATTGATTGTTCCAATAGTTTCAATTGGATTTGACTATCGGTCCTGTAATGGGCATAGCATTATCGCGCAGGAAAGCATCGAATTGCGCGGCGGGCATCGGCTTGGCGAAGAGGTAGCCCTGGCCGTAGTCGCAGCCGGCGGCGGCCAGCAGGTCGCGCTGTTCCGGCGTTTCGACGCCCTCGGCGATGACATTCAGCCCGAGCTTGTGGGCCATGACGATGATCGCCTCGGACAAGGCCATGTCGCTGGAATCCGGCGCCAGGTTGCGGGTGAAGGAGCGGTCGATCTTCAGGTAATCGATGTCGAACTTCTTCAGGTAGGACAGCGATGAATAGCCGGTGCCGAAATCGTCCAGCGCCACCTGGATGCCGGCGTCGCGCAATTGCAGCAGGCGGTTGCTGACCGCGCTGCTGGCGTCCAGCAGCAGGCCCTCGGTGATTTCCACCACCAGCGATTGTCCGGGCAGCGCCAGCGATTGCAGGTGTTGCAGCCAGCCCTGGTAGGAGCTGCCCTCGCGCTGGAATTCCAGCGGCGACTGGTTCACGCTGATCTGGAATTCCGCATAGTGCTCGCGGCGCCAGCGCTGCACCCAGCGCGCCGACTCGCGGAACACCCATTCGCCGATATCGATAATCAGGCCGCCGGCCTCGGCCAGCGGGATGAATTCCAGCGGGCTGACCAGGCCGCGCTGCGGGTGATTCCAGCGTATCAGCGCCTCGGCCTTGTGAATGGCGCCACTGGCCAGGTGCACAATCGGCTGGACGTACAGCTCGAACTGCTCGCCCTTGAGCGCGCCACGCAGATCGTTGGTCAGGCGCATGCGGTTCAGCGCCGCCACCTGCAAGGTCGGCGTGAAATAGCTGTAGCGGTTGCGGCCGGCGCCCTTGGCCGCGTACATCGCCTGGTCGGCATGCTTCAGCAGGTCGTCGATGTCAAGCGCGTCGTCCGGGTACAGCGTGACGCCGATGCTGGCCGAGACGAAAGCCTGTTCCTGCCCCAGCGCGAACGGCTGCAGCAGGCGGTTGAGGATGGCCTGGGCAATGCGTTCCACATGGTCCGCCGCTTCCAGCTCGGTCAAGATCACGGTGAACTCGTCACCGCCCAGCCGCGCCACCGTGTCCGACTTGCGCACGCAGGCGCTGATGCGGCGCGCGGCATC
>Ga0308157_10007741_pt1 | contig 12406 bp, 9 predicted proteins | sample PhyBR1_FD_201035 | JGI IMG/M metagenome (GOLD analysis project Ga0308157, IMG submission 201035) | Phyllosphere microbial communities from UC Gill Tract Community Farm, Albany, California, United States - DLSLB.R1 | ecosystem: Host-associated > Plants > Phyllosphere > Unclassified | place: USA...
TCCACTTCGGTCCGCAGACGCTGGGCACGTTCTCGGGTCCACCGGTGCCGAACCAGAAGTACGAAGCCAAGACGTCGGCCGACCTGGCCTTCACGTGGGCCTTCACCGAGAAGACCCGCCTGACGGTGGGCGGCACCAACATCTTCGACGTCAAGCCAACCGTGCAGGATGCGAACGAGACCGACAACGGCTTCAAGTACGAGAGCGTGCAGTTCGGCCTGAATGGCGCAGCGCTGTTCGCGCGCCTGGCGCACCGGTTCTGATCTAATCTGGCCGCGCGGTGAAACAACGGCCTGCAAGCGATTGCAGGCCGTTGTCGTTTACAGCCGCTGCAGCGGCCTGCGCCTGCGCGCCGCCAGCCACCCCGCAGCAGCAATGCCGCACAGCGCCAGCGTCCCCGGCTCCGGCACCGTATTCGGCACCGTAGGGGATGCCGTGAATGCGTCCATGGCCCACTGCGTACCGCTGCTGTTGTAGATCGTGAGCGTGTCGATGCCGCGCCAACCGAGTTCGATCCACTGCGGCGCGAACGTGTCGATCCCGTACGACACGCCGGTCGCGAACAGCAGCTGGCCGGCACGGCTGCCCTCGAACGAGAGTTCCTGTTCATACCAGGCCGACGTGAAGAACGCGCCGATGAAGTCGAAACCGGCCGCATTCGAGATCGTGACGGTGCCACCCGCATGGTTGAAGGCGACGTTGGCCGCCGAAACCACGCCGTTGGCAAAGCCGCTGTCGGGATAGGCATCGGCGCCGATGACGCCAGCGCCGGTCCAGTTGAAGCCCGCATAGCCGTCGGCGATGACCGCGGTCTCGCTGCTGGCCAGGTCGTCAAAACCAATGACGTCGGCGTGCACACTCGCGCAGCAAGCCGCCAGCAGGAACGAAAGAATACTGTGTTTCATAGGGTGCTCCTTGATGTGTGGAGATAGAGGCGTGGCGGGTTACTGGCGCACGAGCGCCGCGATGTCGGCGTCGCTCAGTGCCGAGCCATAGATGCGCAGGTCGTCCATCGCGCCCCGGTATGGCGCATCCCACCAGTTCACGCCCAGCGCAAACACGCCGCTGGTGCCGGTGAACACGTTGGGAAAACCCGCGCCGCTGAATCGCTTGCTGCCATCGACATACACATTGACCGCGCCGTTTCTCACGGTGAAGGCCACGTGCGACCAGCGGCCGACAGGGATCGTCATGCCAAGACCGGCGTCGTACCAGGCCGTACCCGACCACAGCATCGATGCGCCGCCCACGCCCCCATGGCCCATCGGCAGCAGGCTGACCCAGGATTCGGTCGTGCGCGCCCCAAAGAAGGTCGTGGAAAACGCTGTCAGCGCCGCCGGCTTGAGCCACAGCGCCACGCTGTAGTTCTGGCTCGCGATGAGGCCATTGGGCAGCCGCACGCCGCTCGCGCCGTCAAAGACGGCCGCCCTGCCCTTCACGCCGGCCTCGAAGACGATGCTGCCGCCTGGCGCGTCGATCCGGTTGCCGGTCACGCTGCCGGCGCCGAAGACGCCGTTCGCGTCGGCCAGGTTGCCATCGAAGGTGTAGTGGGCCAGCAGGCCGCCGGCCTTGCGCACGGTGACGACAAAGGTCTTGTTAACCGCCGTATTGCCCTTGGCGATGCGCGCCGTAAGCGTGACATTGACGTCCCCGCTGGCCGGACTGGTGACCACTCCGGTGTTGCTGATGACGGCCGGATTGGACGACGTCCAGGCAATCACCGCGCCGCGCGTGCCGCGCGTGGGCAGCGCGAGATTGGCCGTGACGGCGCTCGTGTTGCCCAGGCTGAGTTCTGCGGCGACGGCATTGACCACCTGCGCCTCGGTGCGTGGCGTCAGCCGGCTGCCGAACAGTGAAACGCCCTCGCGCGAGACCGCCGAGAAGGTCATCGCAGGGCTTTTGGCTGTTTCATCCCAGCCGTTGATGAAGACTCCCTTGTACGGCGAGGCGCCGGGCAGGCGGATCTCGATCCCGTTGCTGCCGGTGAGCAGCCAGCTGCCGCCCACGGCGCCTGTGATTGTGCCGTCGGCGTTGAGTGCGATGGGCTGCGACTTCTTGATGGCGGCCGAGATGTCCTTGCCATGGTTGACCAGCATGTAGTCGCCCTGCACGAATTCGCGCCGCACGGCGCCCAGCGTCTCGCCCGTGTAGCGGCGCGGCGCGACGACCGGCCAGCCGTCCGCATTCATGAACAACTGGTGCGTGCGGATTTCATGCTGCTCGCCGCGCTCTGGAAAGCGCGCATGGAAGATCAGGAAGTGCTTGCCGCTGGCCGGATCGACATACGCCGAGTTGTGGCCCGGCGAGACATAGCCGGTGCCGATGCCGGTGCCCGTATCGCCCAGGCTTCGCTCGAACAGGAAGCTGCCCATCAGCTTGACGCCGTAGGGCGCGATCGATGCGTCGTCGAACAGCGGCTTGGTGGGATCGGATTTGACAGCCGCCATGTCGTTGCCCTGGGCGTCGGCGTACGGCCCGTCCGGATTGAGCGAGCGCGCGACGCGCAGATTGTAGCCACCGGTCGAATCCAGGCCGCCGAAGGACGTGAACAGGTAGTAGTGCGACGTGACTGGGCTGTACATCACGTAGGCGCCTTCGATGCGTGCGTGGTTGCCGCCCATCAGGCGCTTGCCGTAGCCCTGCCCCGGCAATGGCATGCCGGTCGAGGGATTGAGCGCCAGGATGAAAATCCCGCCCGAATACGAGCCGTACACCATCCACAGTTTGCCGGCACGGTCCGAAAAGACGTGCGGATCGACGGCATTCGGGTGCTTCAGTGCGTCGTAGATCGTGCCGTCATGGCTGGGCTGGCCCCACATGCCCGATTTTAAAATGATGCCCTTGTCGACATAAGGACCTTCGATATTATTCGCTACCGCAATGCCCAATGCGGAACGTGGCGAATCGCCCTTGCAGGCGTTGTAATACATATAGAATTTTCCGTCCGGCATACGCTTGACATCGGCCGCCCACAGTGTGGACGACTGCGCCCAATTGAATGTTTCGGCCAGTTCGGTGAATACATTCGATGCGCCATTGAGAAATAATGGATTGCTTGCAGTGACACCGTCGCTGACCTGCTGCCATTTCATCAAATCACGCGATTTGGCAGCCGCCAGGTGCGAGCCGAACACATAAAACATGTCGTCCACCTTGATGACCGACGGGTCGTGCACGGCGGCATTCTGGAAGACGATGGGGGTGGGCGCGGCCTGGGCAGCGACTAACGAAGGAAGCATGGCCGATGACAATACGGCCCATGTTCCAAATGAGGAAAGGGTGTGATGCACGCTGGTCTCCGTTATATTTATTTGAATGTGCATTCTGATGATCGAATGCCGGAAACGAGAATGCGATATTTTTAACGTGTTTGCAACCGGATTGCATACGCTTGTTCAGCGCGTTTCTCGAGATAAATATTTGCGATAACTTAAATAGTGCAATTTCTTATAAAAGCGATTGAAAGCATATCGCAGCCATTTCTGCGATATGCTTTTTTCGCCGGAATCGTTTTAAATCCACGAAAAAGTAATCGCCTGGTTTTTCACGCAAGAATGGCTGTTGGCGCCGTACCACAGGGTATTCGGGCACGCGATGTGTCAAAATGCCCGCTTTACAGCGAGAACACCATGCACAAACTGATTGCCGAATTGATGCGGCTGTATCTTCCAGCCGATGTGCTGTCATCCGACGTCCTCGCGCTGCCGGTCAGCCTGACGGACGGCGACGGCAAGACGCGCGCGATGATGATCCCGTTTCGCAAGACCAAGGGCACCGACAGCGAAGCGCACTGGACGCGACTGTGCGAGGTGGCCAATGCGCTGCAGACGACGCTCAAGCTGCCCGCGCCCGCGGTGAGCATCTCGGGTGGCGACGCGTATTATTTGTGGCTGTCGCTCGCGACGCCGGTGCCGGCCGAGCGTGCACAGGCTTTTCTCGAACGCCTGCGCGACGCGTACTTTCCCGAGGTCGAGCTGGCGCCGGACGCGGTGCGTGCGCCGGTCGCCCTGCCGCCCTGCCTGCACCCGCGCACCGGCAAGTGGGCTGCCTTCATCCACCCGGGCATGGGCGCGTCGTTTGCCGACGAGACCGGGCTGGACATGCAGCCGCCGCCGAACGGCCAGGCCGGGTTTCTGGAAGGGTTGGAGAGTATCGATGCGGAGCAGTTCGAGCACGCGTGGCGCCTGCTCGAACCGGCTGCGGTGAATGTGCCGGTGCCTGCTCCGGCGCCCATCCCTGCGCCTGCGCCTGCGGCAGGCTTGCTGCTGAAAGACGCGACGCTGGAGGACATCGTGCGCCACCTGCACGCGAAGAATATCGAGCCGACTTTCCGGCACCTGATAACTGGTTAAACGCGTGGACGGCGCAGCCGTCCACCCTACTTGGTCACCGTGATCAAGGAGCGCTTGCCGCCCTTGAACCCGTACAAGGTGATCGTCCCGTCACGCACATCGCCGCGGGCATCGAACGCCACCGGGCCGGTCACGCCCTTGTAATTGGCTTTGGCCAGGAACGGCAGGTACTTGGCTGGCGCGGCCGATCCGGCCTTGACCATCGCGTCGGCCATGACCATCGTCGCGTCGTACGCATACGGCGCGTTGATCTGCACGTCGATGCCGAAGCGCTTCTTGTAGTCGGCGCGGAACTTGTCCATACCGGCCTTGCCTTCACCGCGCACGCCGCCCGCTTCCGCGCACACGACCTGGCCGTCGACCATGGTGCCGCCGGAGAGCTTGAAGATCTCGTCGGAGCAGATGCCGTCGCCGCCCATCATGCGCACGTTCATGCCCAGCTGCTTCATCTGGCGCAGCATCGGGCCGGCCGTGGCGCTCAGGCCACCGAAGAAGACCATGTCCGGCTTGGTGGCGCGGATGCGGGTGACGATGGCGCTGAAGTCGGTCGCCTTGTCGTTGGTGAATTCGCGCGCGACGATCGTGCCGCCCTGCTGCTGCAGGCTCCTGGAAAACTCCATCACCAGGCCCTGGCCGTAGGCCGTGCGGTCATCGACGACGGCCACGCGGCGCACCTTCATGGCGCCGGTCGCGTAACGGCCCAGGGCCTGGCCCAACTGCACGTCGTTCGCGATCGTGCGAAACGCCGTATTGAAGCCCTGCTGCGTGTATTTCGGGCTGGTGCTCGATGGCGAAATCTGCGGGATGCCGCCGGTGTGATAGATCTTCGACGCAGGAATCGTGGTGCCCGACGTCTGGTGCCCGATCACGCCATTGACCTTGGCGTCGACCAGCTTCTGCGCCACGCTGGTGGCCTGTTTCGGGTCGCCCGCGTCGTCTTCGGCCACCAGCTGGAACGTCACCTTGCGGCCAGCGATCGTGGTGCCGCGCGCGTTGAGGTGTTCGATCGCCATGCGCGTGGCGTTCTCGGTGTCCTTGCCAAAGTAGGCCACGGGCCCGGTGATCCCGGCCACATGGCCGATCTTGACGATGTCCTGGCTTGACGCCAGGCCAGCCGTTGCCGCCAGTACGCTGGCGGCCAATATGTTCTTGTTCATGAGTTCCCTGGTAAGCAGACAGGCGGCCAAAAAGCCGCCAAACCGGTTATTTTACCGTGAGTATGGACACCGCGCAGGCGTGACAATTGACGCTATTTTGCCCCTGCCTGCTGCGGTATCCTGCCTGGCTTGACAGCACGGCGGCGGCAGACACCATGTACACCATCCCATTCAGAATCCAGGCTGCCTTCACTGGCACGCTGTTGTTGCTACTTGCCTCGCTGCCCGCGCATGCGCAACTGCCGGCGCCCAGCCGCACGATCTACAAATGTGAGGTGGCTGGCAAGATCGCCTATACCGACGTACCGTGCCTCGGTGCGAAGCGGCTCGACGTGGTGCCCGCGCGCGGTGTCGACAAGCTGTCGGGCACGTCCCGCGTAGGCGCGACAGTCGCCCGTGAATATCACCAGGAGAACATGGCCCGTATCTGGAAACCCCTCCTGGGCATGAACGAGCAGCAGTACGCCACAGCAGTGCGACGTCAAGCGCTGGATGCCAGAGCACAGCGCGAATGCCGCGCACTCGAAGCGGCGATCGTCGACCACGAACGCATGGAGGAGCACGGGCTCGCGCGCGATTCAAGGGAGACGCTGGCGCATGACACCCTCAGCCTGCGCCAACGCTATCACGAGCTGCGCTGCTAGAGGCTTGTCTGTACCGGCGTTTTGAACGTGACGGTCGCCATCAAGCCCCCCAGTCGCTCGGACGAACCCAGGGTTAGCACCGCGCCATGGCGCTCGGCGATTGCCTTGATGATGGCCAGGCCCAGGCCACTGCCGGCGGCCTCGCTGCCGGCCACGCGGTAAAAGCGGTCGAACACGCGTTCGCGTTCATCCGGCGGGATGCCCGGGCCGCTGTCTTCCACTTGCACCGCCACCGTGCCGGCGCCGCTGAGCACCGAGATATCGACGGTACCGCCGCCCGGGGTGTACTTGACGGCGTTATCGACCAGGTTGCGCAGCAGGATCTGCAGCGCGTCGGGCTGGCCGTCGATGCTGGCCGGGTCGGCCTGCTGCAGGCCCAGGTCGACGCCCTTGGCGGCAGCCACGCTGGCCAGGTCGGCGGCCGTGCGGCGCGCCAGGTCGGCCAGGTCCACCGGCCGGGTCTTGGCAGCCGTGCCTTCGGCGGCGGTGGCTTCTTGCCGCGCCAGGATCAGGAGCTGCTCGACCAGGCGCGTGGCGCGGTCGATGCCGGCCGTCAGGCGCCCCACCGCGACCTGGCGCGCTTCGGGCGTGTCGGCGCGGTCCAGGCTTTGCGCCTGCAGGCGCAGCGCCGCGAGCGGCGTGCGCAGTTCATGCGCGGCGTCGGCCACGAAGTTCTGCTGGGCCTCGAACGCGGTGCGCACGCGGCCAAACAGCAGGTTTAGTTCTTGCACCAGCGGGCGCACTTCGTCGGGCAAGCCGGTATCGGATACGGGCGACAGATCGTCCGCCTGGCGCGACGCCACCTGCGAGCGCACGCGCGCCACCGGTTGCAGCGAGCCACTGACGACCCACCACACGACCAGCATCAGGATCGGCATCATGACCGCGATGGGCCCCAGCGTGCGCAGTGCCAGGTTGCCGGCCATATTGCGGCGCACGGCCAGGTCTTGCGCGACCTGCACGGTTTGATTCGAGGTCTGGATCGAGAACACGCGGTAGGTCGTGCTGTTGGCGCGCACGTTCGAAAAGCCCAGCACCGCGCGCTGCGGCAGGCGCGCGCGAGAGACGCTGTGGAACATCTGGGCGCCGTCGGGAGACCACATCTGCACCACCATGTCGTCGTTGCCGCCGGCGCTTTCGGCTTCCTGCCGCGCGCGCGCTTCGTCGTTCGACAGCGGTGTGCTCGAGCGCAGCGACAAGGCCATCTGCTGCATGTGGTAATCGAAGATCTGGTCGGCGTCGTGCAGCGCGGTGCGGTAAGCGATCGTCGCCTGCGCCACCGCCGCGATCGTGATCGCCGCGAGCAGGAACCAAAGCAGGCGCCCGCGCAGCGAGTGCGTCATCTTCATGCTTTCGGCACCATGTAGCCGACACCGCGCACGTTCTGGATCAGGTCACTGCCCAGTTTCTTGCGCAGGCCGTGGATATACACTTCCACCGCATTGCTCGAGACTTCATCGCGCCAGCTGTACAGCTTTTCTTCGAGCTGCGCGCGCGACAGCACGGCGCCGGGCCGGGCGACCAGCGCTTCGAGCACGGCCCACTCGCGCGCCGACAGCGACACCTGGGTACCGTCGACCATGATTTCGCGCGTGACCGGATTGATCGTGATGTTGCGGTATTCAAAAATCGGCTCGGCGCGCCCGGCAGCACGCCGCAACAGCGCGCGCAGGCGCGCCAGCAATTCGTCGAGATCGTAGGGTTTGAGGACGTAGTCGTCGGCGCCGGCATCCAGGCCCGCGATACGCTGGGCCACCGAGTCGCGCGCGGTGGCGACCAGCACCGGGGTGCGGTCCTTGCGGGCGCGCATCGAGCGCAGTACTTCGAGGCCATCCTTGCGTGGCAGCCCCAGGTCGAGCAGCACCAGGTCGTAGTTCTGGTTCTGCAGCAGGGCCGTGTCGGCCATTTCGCCGTCCTTGACCCAGTCGACCGCGTAGTGCTCGGCCCTGAGCAGGTCGAGCACTACTTCGCCGATCATCGTATCGTCTTCCACCAGCAGCAGCCGCATACATCCCCCGTTGTAAAAGTGCGACCCGAGGGCGCTACGCTATCTTAACCAATTAACCGATCCGCACCGGGATGAAGATCTTGTCGCTGCCGCGCTGGATCAGCAGCGCCACCGACTTGCTGGCCTTGCCCACCATCTCGCGCACCTGCGCCACCGAGTTCACCGGCCGGCCGTTGACCGAGATGAGGACGTCGCCCGGTTCGATGCCCGCGATCTCGGCGGCACCCGAAGCATCTTCGATCAAGAGGCCTGCCGCGATGCCGCTCTGGCGACGCTCGATCGGCTCAAGTGGCCGCAACGACAGGCCCAGCTTGGCGCTGTTGTCGACGACGCCGGCCACGTCTTCCACCTGGCCGCGGCGCGGTTTCTCGGCAGCGTCGGCCAGCGTCGCATCGATGCGCACCAGCTTGCCGTCACGCCAGACGTCCATGGCGATCTTGTCGCCCGGTTTGGCCATCGTCATCATGGCCGGCAGATCGCCCGACGAGACGATCGGCGTGCCGTTGGCCGTGCGAATCACGTCGCCGGATTTCAGACCCGCACGTTCGGCCGGGCTGCCACGCTCGACGTTGCTCACCAGGGCGCCCTCGACCGATTCGAGCTTGAACGAATCAGCGAAGCTCTGGCCGACCTCCTGCACGCCCACACCGAGCTTGGCATGCTGCACCTTGCCGGTGGCGACGATCTGGTCCTTGATGCGCACCGCAAGATCGATCGGGATCGAGAACGACAGACCCTGGTAACCGCCGGTCTGGCTGTAGATCTGCGAGTTGATCCCGACCACTTCACCGCGGGTGTTAAACAGCGGGCCACCCGAGTTGCCGGGATTGACTGCAACGTCGGTCTGGATAAACGGCACGCTGCCGTCCGAGATCGAACGACCGGTGGCGCTGACCACGCCAGCCGTGACGGTGCTTTCGAGGCCATACGGCGAACCGATGGCCAGCACCCACTCACCCACCAGGACCGATTTCGATTTGCCGATCGGCGCCACGGGCAAGCCCTTGGCATCGATTTTCAACACAGCCACGTCGGTGCGCGGGTCGGAGCCCAGGACCTTGGCGCGAAACTCGCGGCGATCCTGCAGCTTGACCGTGACTTCGTCAGCGCCCTGCACGACGTGTGCGTTGGTAAGGATGACGCCGTCCGGGCTTACGATAAAGCCCGATCCAGCGCCGAAAACGGGCGCTTCACGACCACCGCGCTCACCACCGGAGCGCGGGTCCTGAAACTGCTTGAAAAACTCATACAGCGGATGGCCCGGGTCGAGGCTTGGCATGCCGCCTGCACCGGCGCCGCCACGGGCAGCCGTCTTGGTGCCGCCAACGACGCGGATATTGACCACTGCCTTGCCTTTTTCAGCAGCGATGCGCGTGAAATCGGGCAGCGCCACGGTCGACGACGGGGCGCCCACGGCGGCAGCCGGTGCGGCGCCAGGAGCGGCCGCGACGACGGCCGGCGTGTTGGGCGCAGCGGCGTTGGCAGTAGCGTTATTGTGATTGACAGCGATGGCACCGACCGCGCCGCCGATGACGCCCGCGGCACACAGGGCCAGCGTCAGGCGTTTGGCAGTGATGGCAGTAACGGCACTTGGGTTCGACATGGATGTGCTCCTGATGAAAATTCGGTAAATCGGTAATCGAGATTCGATGAAGCTAGTGTCGCGCAGCCGTCTTAGACCATACTTAAGTTGACCGGCAACACCCCTTAGACATGGCTTAATGCACACGGTTTGAGACTGAACAGACACGAAGTTCGCCAGATATGACAAGGGCGCCCCAATGCTGCAGGCGCCCTCCGTTCAAACCGTTACTGCATCATGTGCGCCAACTCAGGCAGCGCGCTGTTCCAGTGCCTGGACGTTGTCGCCGCTGATCGTGGTGCCGGCAGCATCGCCAATGGCGATCTTGCGCGGCTTGAGCGCCTCGGGCACTTCACGCACCAGTTCGATGGTGAGCATGCCGTTGTCGAACGACGCCGTGGTGACCTTCACGTGGTTGGCCAGCTGGAAGCGCTGCTCGAAATCGCGCGCTGCGATGCCACGGTGCAGGAAGGTGCGCTGGGCGTCATCCTTTTGCTTGCGGCCGGTGACGTGCAGGCTGTCACGCTCGGTGATGATCTCGACTTCGTCGCGGGTGAAGCCGGCCAGCGCCATCACGATGCGGTATTGGTCTTCGCTCACCAGTTCGATGTTGTACGGCGGGTAGCTTGGCTGCGACTCGGCGCGTTGCTCGAGCAGGCTGGCCAGGCGATCGAAACCGATGGCGGAACGGTAGAGAGGGGTCAGGTCGTAAGTACGCATGATGTCTATCCTTGTAAAGTTAAGCGATAAGGGTGCGGACCTCAGTTGAGCATCCGCTGGTACCAATCTAATGCCATCGATGGCGAAATCAAGACAAGCAAAATACGGAATTTTAAATATTTTTCCAAATTTTGTTTATATGATGTAGTAGGGAAAATCCTGCGCTACGGGCGGTGCTACACTCCCCGGCTTCCCTTCCCTGCCTTTTCCCATGACCGCATCCCGCACCTTCTTCACACGCGCTGCCCGTCCGGCGAGCGCCCTGATTCTTGCCCTGGCGCTGGCCCTGCCTGCCTCGGCCCAGCTTCCCGCCGTCGGCGACGCGCCGTATCCGGGCACGATCACGCTGCATGTCGACGCGAGCAATCTGTCGCAACAGGTCTTCAGGATGCGCCTGTCGATGCCCGTACAGGCTGGCCCGATGACGTTGCTGTACCCGCAGTGGGCGCCGGGGAACCATGGCCCCAACATCCCGCTGACCCAGCTCGCCGGCCTGAAATTCCGTGCCGGCGGCAAGCCGGTCGAATGGAAGCGCGACCCGGTCAACGTGTATGCGTTCCACGTCGTCGTGCCGGAAGGCGCGACCACGCTCGACGCCGAATACCAGTTCCTGTCGCCGCTCGATACGACGCAGGGCCGCATCACGATGACCGACGATATCCTGGGTGTGCAGTGGCAGTCGGTGGCGCTGTACCCGGCCGGCTACCAGGCGCGCCGCATCACCGTGCAGCCGACGCTGCGCCTGCCCGCCGGCTGGCAGTTCGCCAGCTCGCTGGCGGTCGAAGAACGCACGGGCGACGAAGTACGCTTCAAGCCGCATGATCTCGACACGCTGGTCGATTCGCCCCTGTTCGCGGGCCGCTACTTCAAGCGCATCGACCTGGCGCCGGGCGCGAAGCAGCCGGTGATGCTCAATGTGGTGGCCGACAATCCCGAAAACCTCGAGGCCAAACCGGACCAGATCAAACTGCACCGCGCGATGGTCGACCAGGCGCTCAAGCTGTTCGGTTCGCACCACTATCGCCAGTATGATTTTCTGTTTGCGATCTCGGACGAATTCGGCGGCATCGGCCGCGAGCACCAGCAGTCGAGCGAGAACGGCGTCAAGCTCGGTTACTTCACCGAGTGGAACCGCAACGAGGCCGGGCGCGAGCTGCTGCCGCACGAATTTGTCCACTCGTGGAACGGCAAGTTCCGCCGGCCTGCGGGCCAGGATGTCGCCAACTTCAACACGCCGCTGCAGAACGAGCTGCTGTGGCTGTACGAAGGCCAGACCCAGTTCTGGGGCAAGGTGCTCGCCGCGCGTTCGGGCCTGGTCTCGCAAACCCACGCGCGCGATGCGCTGGCGGCCGACGCGGCGCGCTACGACGCCACCCAGGGCCGTGACTGGCGCGCAGTGCAGGACACCGTCAACGATCCGATCATCAACGGGCGCCGTCCGATCGGCTGGGGCAACTGGCAGCGCAGCGAGGATTACTACACCGAAGGCATGCTGATCTGGCTCGACGTCGACACGATGATCCGCGAGATGTCGGGCGAGCAGCGCGGCCTGCAGGACTTCGCGCGCGCCTTCTTCGGCATCGACAACGGCAGCACCCAGACCACCTACTACACGTTCGACGACGTGGTGGCCGCCCTGAACAAGGTGCAGAAATACGACTGGGCCCCGTTCCTGCGCGCGCGCCTGGACGGCCACGGCCCGGGCGCCCCGCTCGATGGCCTCAAGCGCGCCGGCTGGAAGCTGGTCTACGGCGACACGCCAAGCGACGCGGCGCGCGGCGCGGAAGATCGCAGCAAGACCACCGACTTCACGTACTCGCTGGGCTTCCAGGTGCGCGCCGACGGCGGCATCACCGGCGTGATCTGGGACGGCGTGGGCTTCCGCGCGGGCCTGGCGGCCAACACGACGATCGTTGCGGTCAACAACCGCGTCTACAAGGGCG
>Ga0308157_10007742_pt1 | contig 12406 bp, 8 predicted proteins | sample PhyBR1_FD_201035 | JGI IMG/M metagenome (GOLD analysis project Ga0308157, IMG submission 201035) | Phyllosphere microbial communities from UC Gill Tract Community Farm, Albany, California, United States - DLSLB.R1 | ecosystem: Host-associated > Plants > Phyllosphere > Unclassified | place: USA...
GCGAGCTGATCTTCCGGCTGATCCAGCAGTACGCCAAGAGCAAACACCCCGTCAAGCGCCTGTGGCTGCAGTCGATGACGCCGGCGGCCATCCGCGACGGCTTTGCCGCGCTGCGCACCGACGCGCAAATGCTGCCGCTGGCCGACGCGGCGCGCTGCCGCTCCGAGGCCGATTGGCTGGTCGGCATCAACGGCACGCGCGCCATGACGGCTTTCAACTCGCGCGACGGCGGCTTCTTTCTGACCACCGTCGGCCGGGTGCAGACGCCCACGCTGTCGGTGGTGGTGGAGCGCGAGGAAAAAATCCGCAAGTTCGTTTCCCGGGACTACTGGGAAATCCATGCGCTGTTTTCAGCCGAGGCCGGCGAATACCCCGGCAAGTGGTTCGACCCGAAATTCAAGCGCGCCGCCGCCAACGCCGCCAACGGCGAAGGCGCCGAGCCCGACCCGGAACTCAAGGCCGACCGCCTCTGGAACGCGCGCGACGCCAAGGCGATTGCCGACGCCGTGCGCGGCCAGACCGCCACCGTGACCGAGGAGTCGCGGCCCGCCACGCAGGCGCCGGGGCTGCTGTTCGACCTGACCTCCCTGCAGCGCGAGGCCAACGGCAAGTTCGGCTTTTCGGCCAAGACCACACTGGCCATCGCGCAAAGCCTGTACGAGCGGCACAAGGCGCTGACCTACCCGCGCACCGACTCGCGCGCACTGCCCGAGGACTACGTGCCGGTGGTCCGGCAGACCTTCGAGATGCTGGCCGCCAGCGGCATGGCCCACCTGGCGCCGCACGCCGCCACGGCCCTGAAGGGCAACTACGTCAAGCCGACCAAGCGCATTTTCGACAATGCCAAGGTCAGCGACCACTTTGCCATCATCCCGACGCTGCAAGCGCCCAGCGGCCTGTCCGAGCCCGAGCAAAAGCTCTACGACCTGGTGGTGCGCCGCTTCATGGCGGTGTTCTTTCCGAACGCCGAATACCTCGTCACCACGCGGATTTCGGTGGCCGCCGGGCACAGCTTCAAGACCGAGGGCAAGGTGCTGGTCAAGCCGGGCTGGCTGGCCATCTACGGCAAGGAAGCCGCCGCCGAGGTGGCGGATGCCAAGGACGGCGACAAGGGCCAGAGCCTGGTGCCGGTGAAACCCGGCGAGCGCGTCGGCGTCGAATCGGCCGAGGTCAAGCCCCTGAAAACCCGTCCGCCCGCCCGCTACAGCGAAGCGACGCTGCTGGGCGCCATGGAAGGCGCGGGCAAGACCATCGACGACGACGAGCTGCGCGAGGCCATGCAGGAAAAGGGCCTGGGCACGCCGGCCACGCGCGCCGCGACCATCGAAGGCCTGATCGCCGAAAAGTACATGCTGCGCGAAGGCCGCGAGCTCATTCCCACCGCCAAGGCGTTCCAGCTGATGACGCTGCTGCGCGGCCTGGACGTGCAGGAGCTGTCCAAGGCCGAGCTGACCGGCGAGTGGGAACACAAGCTGGCGCAGATGGAGCAGGGCAAGCTCAGCCGCGACACCTTCATGGCCGAGATCGCCGCCATGACGAAAAACCTGGTCGAAAAAGCCAAGGGCTACAGCCGCGACAGCGTGCCCGGCGACTACGCCACCCTTGAGGCGCGCTGCCCGAACTGCGGCGGCGTGATGAAGGAAAACTACCGCCGCTACGCCTGCACCGGCGCCGACGGCCGGGGCGAGGGCTGCGGCTTCAGCTTCGGCAAGACGCCGGCCGGCCGCACCTTTGAGCTGGCCGAGGTCGAGCAGTTCCTGCGCGACAAGAAGATCGGCCCGCTCGACGGTTTCCGCTCCAAGGCCGGCTGGCCGTTCAGCGCCGAGATGACGCTCAAGTTCGACGAGGAGGCGAAGAACTACAAGCTCGAATTCGACTTCGGCGACGACAAGAATCTTGATACCGGCGAGATCGTCGATTTCGGCGACCAGGCATCCTTGGGCGCCTGCCCGAAATGCGCCGCTGACGTGTACGAGCTGGGCAAGAACTATGTCTGCGAAAAATCCGTGCCCACCCTGGCCCAGCCCACCCCGAGCTGCGACTTCAAGACCGGCCAGGTGATCCTGCAGCAGCCCATCGAGCGCGAGCAGATGGCAAAGTTGCTGGCCAGCGGCAAGACCGACCTGCTCGACAAGTTCGTCTCGATGCGTACGCGCCGCGCCTTCAAGGCGCACCTGGTCTGGGACAAGGAAGCCGGCAAGGTCAATTTCGAGTTCGCCCCGTCCAAGTTCCCGCCCAAGCCGGGCGCCGCGCCTCGGGCCGGCGCCGGCACGGTGAAGACGCCGTTCGGCAAGACCGTGGCCGCCAAGGCGGCGCCGGCGGCCAAGAAAGCCGCCGCGAAGAAGGCGCCGGCCAAGAAGGCCGCCGCCACCGACGCGCCCAAGGCGGCGCGCAAGGCGCCCGCGCCCGGCGCCGGCCGCCAGCCCAGCGAAGCGCTGGCCGCCGTGATCGGCAACGAGCCGATGGCCCGGCCGCAGGTCATCAAGAAGCTGTGGGACTACATCAAGGAAAAAGGCCTGCAGGACGCGGCCGACAAGCGCACCATCAACGCCGACGACAAGCTGCTGGCCGTCTTCGGCAAGCCGCAGGCGACGATGTTCGAGCTGGCCGGGATTGTCGGCAAGCACCTGGGCTGAGGCTTGGCCGGGGGCGGGTAGCTATCTTTTTGATAGCTTCCTGCGCAGACGGGGCGTGCGCTGGGGCGGGTTTTGATGCTGAAGTCAGCTTCAATTGGAATCTGGCCCCGATTTCACAATGTCTTGACGAAAATTACGCTGAATTCGGATTCAACCGGTTCATAAGTTGCCGGGTTTCGCGCTATTTTTAATGAAGCAAACTATTGAAGGGAGACAAGCGCAAATGCCAGTTTTTATAGTTAAAGTTGCCACGCTATGTCGCAGTATCTTGCGGGATACATTACGTTAAGCATCGCCAATATGTTCATCGAATCGCTGCAACTCCGTCAGGTGCCTAACCCTTCAATCAACCGGACATATCCGGCAAGCCGAGTCATGACGGTTATTAAAAACGTTAAATCGCATGGAATACACCTTATCCAAACTTGACGCCGCAGTAGACCAACTTGATTGGGCGATCAGACTGTTCTTGGACAACAAAGCCTATGTCTCCGCAATTACTCTGGCAGGCGCGGCCGAAGAAATCCTGGGGCAAATGCTTGGCGGCAACTCCGCCTTCGCGCAACTGAAGCAGCGCATTACTGCTATGTCAGGGCTGCCCGAGAAAGTTGTCACCCAACTTCATTTAAATAGAAGCAAAAACTGGCTGAAGCATTGGCAGGATCGTCGCGATGAAGAAATAATAAACATTGAGTTGGAAACTGAAGCCATTCAATACATTCTTCGAGCCCTCGCGAATCTAGTTGGTCATGATCGTTCCTTGCCGAGCGAAGGGCCTCGCTTCTTTAGCTGGTTACGCGTGAATAGGGCGGAGCTCTATGCGCCTTAACCCGTTGGCCCAGTCGCGACAGCCTACGGCTGCCGCTAACCTCCAACGTGTAATGAGGGTCAGATTTCAATTAAATCTCAGCGATGGGCTGGCAGGCGTGATTGGCACCGAGCAGGTCGCGCGCCCACAGGTCATCAAAAAGCTGTGGGACTACATCAAAGCCCCAAGGCCTGCAGGACGCCTCCGAGAAACGCACCATCAACGCTGACGCCCGGCTGCTGGCGGGTCTTTAGCAAGCCGCAGGTGACGATGTTCGAGCTGGCCGGGATTGTGGGCCGGCATTTGAGCTGAGGTTTGGGTGGAAGCAGGTTGCTATCTTTTTGATAGCTGCTTGCGCAGGCGGGGCGTGCGCTGTGGCGGGTTTTGATGCTGAAATCAGCTTTAAATGGAATCTGACCCCGGTTTCATTTTTTAACCTCGATCTGCTGAACCCACGTTTCGATCATGAACGCGATAGCGGGTGAATTGAAACTGCGCACTGTCGCAACTTCACCGGCTATACTTTTCCCCCAAGTCCTCGCCATCGCGCGGGGCCGAGATTGGACTCTCGTGTAAATTCTGCGACGAAAGCCGCAGCCTCTCTGCAGAACCTGCGGCTTCAACATTTTTGCCTCCAGTTTTTGGCGGCTCGAATGGGGGAGCCTCGGCTCCGCCGGTTTCGCAAGAATTTCCCGGTAGTCCAACCCGTTCGAGCTGCCGCCCCCGCTTGGACTCGGGTGCGTCAGTTTTTGCAAACTGAAATTCTTGGAGGCCATTCATGGCTCACTCTTTCGCACACCCGCGCGTGGCATTTCACGGCGCGCTGCTTTTCCCCTTTTCCCGCCAAGGCGGTGCCGCATGAGCGCCAGTCTGGGCCTTGATCTGGCCGCGCGGCTCTGGCGCTGCGCCCTGCCGCGTGGCGCGTCCAAGCTGGTGCTGCAGTGCTTTTGCCACCATGTCAACAACGCCTCCGGCCTGTGCTGGCCGTCCATCGGCCGCGTGGCGCTGATGTGCGGCCTGAGCGTGCGCGCCGTGCAGGGCCATGTGCGCCGGCTGGTCGCGGCGGGCATCCTGCGGCCCCGGCTGCGCGCAGGCCACGCCACGCGCTACACGGTGGACCTTAGCGGCTTGACGCCACTGGCGTTCGCGTCCGCGCCGGGCGCTGGCGTCGTCGCCGCGCCAGATGCGCCGTGGCAAGGCGCGGGCGCGGCGGTGCATCCAGCCCCGGCCCCGACCACCGCAGCGTGCGCCGCTCCCCCCGCAGAAAACGACGCGCCACCCCCGCAGGTTTCGACGCCGACCCCCGCAGCATCTGCACCCGGAACTGTTTTCAACCTTCAACAGAACCCCGAAGGAACCGGCGCGCGCCCCTCGCCCGTGGCGCTGACGCAGGTCGAGGGCGTGGACCCGCGCGTCCTGGCCGACTTCGCGGCCATCCGCCGGGCCAAGCGCACCGGGCCGGTCACGGCGGCGCTGGTCGAGGCGCTGGGCCAGCAAGCCTGCCTTGCCGGCTTGACGCTGGAGCAGGCGCTGCAAATCTGCTGCGACCCGCGCCGCCGCTGGGCGCGGTTCAAGGCCGGCTGGCTGCAGGCCGCGCCCGCTGGCGGTGTCATCCGCCCCGCCACCACCACGGCGGCAGGGCCCGCGTCCGCGCTCTGGAAACCACCCGAACACCCGCCCGCCGCGCCCGAAGTCGTGGCTGCTGGCCGCGCGCGCATCGCCGCGCTGCGCCAGGCCACCGTGGGCGCCGGGCTGGACGGCAACAAGGGCTGCGGCTGGGCGCACGCGGCCCTTGAAAAGCACCAGTCCGGCCAGCCCGTGCGCCGCGCCGTGCTGCGCGACGCCTGCGCCGTACTCAAGGTGAACCCGGCAAGTTTGGGTGCGGGTCGGATGCATTGAGCGCAGCAGCCGTCTACGCCCATTGGGATGGATGATTGGCCGCTCGCAGCCTCAGCCCAGTGCCCGGCCCGACTTGGCCGCGGCCACCGCGCCCAGGAAGTCCTTGAGCACCGCCGCGTCGTCGATGGTGTCCGAGCCGGGCTTGTGGAACTCGGGGTGCCACTGCAGCGCGGCGATGTAGCTCTTGGCCGGGTTCTTGCGGCGGATCGCCTCGATGATGCCGTCGGTCACGCTGAAGGCCTCGGCCTCGAACTCGGGCGAGAGGTCCTTGATCGCCTGGTGGTGGATGCTGTTGACCCGCACGCGCTCCACGCCCGGGTAGAGGCTGGACAGGCGCGTGCCGGGCACGATGTCCACGCTGTGAAAGTTCAGGTCGTAGGTGTCGGCGTCGCGGTGGATGAACGAGTCGGGCACCTGCGTGGTGATGTCCTGGTAGAGCGTGCCGCCAAAGGCCACGTTGAGCAGCTGCAGCCCGCGGCACACGCCGAACACCGGCTTGCCCACGGCCTCGAAGGCGGCCACCAGCGCCATGTCGTACTCGTCGCGCACCCGGTCGCCCGACCAGCGGTCCTCCAGCGGCGTCTCGCCGTAGCTGCCGGGCCAGACGTCGGCGCCGCCGTGCAGCACCAGGCCGTCGAGCCACTGGGCGTAGTGCGCGTAGGTGACGTCGCCGCGCTGCGTGCTGCCGGTCGGGCAGGGCACCATCACGACCATGGAGCCCGAGGACATGAGCCAGTGGGCGATCGACTGCTCGACGTACTGCAGCGTCTTGTTGGAAAACAGCGAGCGCGTCGGGTCGGCGTGGGAAAAGCAGGCCGAGAGGCCAATCTTCAGGCGGCTGGAGGCGGGCATGGTTTTTTGGGCGGCGTTGAACGAAAGACAGTTGTAACAACGACCGGCGCCCGGGCGGTATAGGACGGGGCCCCGTCCGGTGCGCCGGCAGGCGGCAAGCGGCCGGCCGGGCGCTATCGAAAAAGGAGCGCCACGCCCACGCCTGGCCTGGGCCGGAAGGCTTTTGGCCTGGAAAATCCGTGACAGCCCGCGCGCCCCGGCCCTGCCCGCCGCCCGGCTTCAGGAGGCGCTCATGCCGACGAAGCGCACCGTCACGCGCGTGCCGGGCAGTTGCGGGTGGCCCGGCAGGTCGGCGTCCTCGAGGGTGATGGAGGCGCCGTGCTGCTGCGCGATCTCCAGCACGATCGCCAGCCCCAGGCCCGAGCCGTCGACGTTGGTGCCCAGCGCGCGGTAAAACGGCTGGAACACCAGCTCGCGCTCGGACTCGGGGATGCCGGGGCCCGAGTCCTCGACGATCAGCACCAGGATGCCGCTGAACTTGTCCACCATCAGCTTGACCGTGACGTGGCCGCCCTCGGGCGTGTAGTTGATGGCGTTGTCCAGCAGGTTGCGCACCAGCTCGCCCAGCAGCGTCGGGTTGCCGTGCAGGCAGGTGCAGGGCTCGCCGGCGTCCGGGCCGTCGTAGCCCAGGTCGATGCGCTTGTCCAGCGCGCGCGGCACCGAGTCGGCCAGGCTGCTCGAGACGATCTTGACCATGTCCACGCGCTGCTTGGCCAGGGCGCGGCCGGTGGTCTCGGCCCGGGCCAGCGCCAGGAGCTGGTTGACGGTGTGCGTGGCGCGGATGCTGGCCTGGCCGATGTGGCGCAGCGAATTTTTCAGCTGCTCGGCGTCGGTCTCGCGCTGGGCCAGGTCGGCCTGCATGCGCAGCCCGGCCAGCGGCGTCTTGAGCTGGTGCGCCGCGTCGGCCAGGAAGCGCTTTTGCGTGGACAGCGACACCTTGAGCCGGCTGAGCAGGTCGTTGACCGAATCGACCAGCGGCACCACCTCCTCGGGCACGCCGCTCTCGTCGAGCGGACTCATGTCGTCGGGCTTGCGCGCGCGGATGCGCTTTTCCAGCTGCGCCAGCGGCTTGATGCCGCGCACCAGCGCCAGCCACACCAGCAGCACCGCCAGCGGCAGCGTGACGAACTGCGGCACCATGGTGCCCTTGACGATCTCGGTGGCCAGCGTCTTGCGCTTTTCCAGCGTCTCGGCCACCTGCACCAGCACCGGCCCGGCCGCCGGCCCGCTGCTCAGGACGGAGGCGGGCGCGAAGGCCGGCGCGATGCCCTTGACCTCGACGTTGATCCAGGTGTAGGCCACGCGCACGTCCTCGCCCAGCACCACGTCCTGGCGCAGCCGCACCTCGCCGTCGCCGGGCTTTTCCTCGTCGGGCGGCGCGGGCAGGGCGTGCTCGCCGCTGAGGTATTCGCCGTGCGTGCCCATCACCTGGTAGTAGATGAGGTCGGTGTCGTCGGCGCGCAAAATCTCGCGCGCCGGCCCGGTCAGGTTGAACTGCACCTGGCCGTTTTTCACCACCAGCAGCTTGGCCAGCGCCTGCACGTTGTACTCCAGCGCCCGGTCGAAGGGCTTGCCGGCGATGTTTTGCGCCACCAGCCAGGTCAGCGCCATGCTGATGGGCCACAGCAGCAGCAGCGGCGTGAGCATCCAGTCCAGGATTTCGCCGAACAGGCTGCGCCGCTCGCGCTGGAAGATTCGAATGGCCACGCCGGCGCTTGCCCCGTCAGCCGGGGATCTTTTCCAGGCAGTAGCCCAGGCCGCGCACGGTGGCGATGCGCACCGGGCCTTTTTCGATCTTCTTGCGCAGCCGGTGGATGTAGACCTCGATGGCGTTGTTGCTCACCTCCTCGCCCCACTCGCACAGCCGCTCGACCAGCTGGTCCTTGCTCACCAGGCGCCCGACGCGCTGCAGCAGCACCTCCAAGAGGCCCAGCTCGCGCGCCGACAGCTCGACCATGTGGCCGTCGATGGTGGCTACGCGGCCGGCCTGGTCGTAGACCAGCGGGCCGTGCTTGATGGTGCTGCTGGCCCCGCCCACGCCGCGGCGCACCAGCGCGCGCACCCGCGCCTCCAGCTCCTGCAGGGCGAAGGGCTTGGCCATGTAGTCGTCGGCGCCATAGTCCAGGCCCTTGACGCGCTCTTCGACGCTGTCGGCAGCGGTGAGGATGAGCACCGGCAGCGTCGAGCCGCGCGCGCGCAGGCGCTTGAGCACTTCCAGGCCGTGCATGCGCGGCAGGCCCAGGTCCAGGATCAAGAGGTCGAACTCGGTGTTGGTCAAGAGCGCCGCGTCGGCCTCGGTGCCGCTGGCCACGTGGTCGGCGGCGGCGCCCGAGGCGCGCAGCGTGCGCAGCAGGCCATCGGCCAGCACCTGGTCGTCTTCGGCTATCAAGATACGCATGGTTTTGTCTCCCGGGAAAATCAACCGCATCGGAATGAGCGGAAATGAAGGCTGTTTTGTCGGTGGATTTTAGGTCTCGGCCAGGGCGGCCACAGCAGGTTTACCCGCAGCCCGGCGCGCGCCGTTCACGGCATGGCATAGGCCTCCAGGCCCAGCGCCACCACGGTGGCCACGTCGCTGCCCACGGCCTGGCTGAACTCGGCCTCGGCCTGGACGACGGCGCGGCGAAACGCCTCCAGCCAGGCCAGGCCCGAGGCGGTGAACAGCACGCGCCGCGCGCGCTTGTCGTGCGGGTCGGGTTCGCGGCGCACCAGGCCCCAGGCTTCGCACTGGTCGACCAGGTCGCCCATCGCCTGCTTGCTCATGCCGGCGCTTTGCGCCAGGTCGGTCAGGCGCGAGCCGCCCACGGCCAAGTGGCGCGTGATGTGCACGTGCGCGGCGCCGACCTGGTCGCGCGCGGCCAGGTTGGACAGCGCCAGCGGCACCTCCACGCTGCCGGCCATCAGCGCCAGCACGCGCGCGTCGAAGCGGCGCAGCGCCTCGCCCATCAGCCGGCCCAGGTGGGTGAGCCGCCAGGCGGTGTCGTGGGGCGCGGCATCGGAAAAATCGGGCGCTTGCTGCACGGTGGGGCGGCCTTTCGGGGGTGGGTCGGCAGGCGATTCAAGGGGTGTTATTTGATCAGGCAAACTGACCAAAAACAAGGTTTATTTTATTCAACCCGCCTATAAACTACTGTTCATGCACCCAGTACCGGCCCCACAAGGCCGGCTGAAATTTCGGTGAAAAGCATGTGCAGGGCTTTTCATCCCATTGATTTTCAAGGACATTTTCCATGGACGCACTGAACAGAGCCCCCGCCGCACTCAACACCGAAAAAGCCAAGGCGCTGGCCGCCGCGCTGGCCCAGATCGAGAAGCAGTTCGGCAAGGGCACCATCATGAAGCTGGGCGCCGGCGAGGTGATCGAGGACATCCAGGTGGTTTCCACCGGCTCGCTCGGCCTTGACATCGCCCTCGGCGTGGGCGGCCTGCCGCGCGGCCGGGTGGTCGAAATCTACGGCCCGGAATCGTCGGGCAAGACCACGCTGACGCTGCAGGTGATTGCCGAGATGCAAAAGATCGGCGGCACCTGCGCTTTTGTCGACGCCGAGCACGCGCTGGACATCCAGTACGCGCAAAAGCTGGGCGTGAACCTGCAGGACCTCTTGATCTCGCAGCCCGACACCGGCGAGCAGGCCCTGGAAATCGTCGATTCGCTGACCCGCTCGGGCGCGGTCGACCTGATCGTCGTGGACTCGGTGGCCGCGCTGACACCCAAGGCCGAGCTCGAAGGCGAAATGGGCGACTCGCTGCCCGGCCTGCAGGCCCGGCTGATGAGCCAGGCACTGCGCAAGCTGACGGCCACCATCAAAAAGGCCAACTGCACGGTCATTTTCATCAACCAGATCCGCATGAAGATCGGCGTGATGTTCGGCAGCCCCGAAACCACGACCGGCGGCAATGCGCTGAAGTTCTACGCCTCAGTACGGCTGGACATCCGGCGCATCGGCTCGCTCAAGAAGGGCGACGAGGTCATCGGCAACGAGACGCGCGTGAAGGTGGTGAAGAACAAGGTCGCCTCGCCCTTCAAAACGGCGGAGTTCGACATTCTGTACGGCGAAGGCATCAGCCGCCTGGGCGAGGTGCTGGACCTGGGCGTGGCCAACCACGTTGTCGAGAAGGCCGGCGCCTGGTACGCCTACCGGGGCGAGAAGATCGGCCAGGGCCGCGACAACTCGCGCGAATTCCTGAAGGAAAACCCGGCGCTGGCCATCGAGATCGAGAACAAGGTGCGCGAGGCGCTGGGCGTGCCGCTGCTGCCGGTCGATGCGGCCCAGGCGGCGCCCGAGAAGGCGCCCAAGCTCGAGAAGGCAGAACGGCCGGCGCGCGCGCTGGCCGACAAGCCGCTGGCCGCGCCCGCCGCGCCGCTGGTGCCTTGAGGCGGTTTTGATGCCAAATCGGGCTTTTGCGCACGCAGCGTGTGTGCAGGCAGCTATTGAAAACATAGCAAGTCCGCATTGCTCGGGCGCTGGCTCGGCGGGAGCTTTGCGGTGAGCGGCGATCAATCCGCTCCCCGCGCTCGCGGCGCGGGCTTTGGCCTGTCGCTCAAGGGGCGGGCGCTGCGCTACCTGGCCGCGCGCGAGCATTCGCGTGCCGAACTGGAGCGCAAGCTGCGGCCGCATGAGGAAACGCCGGGCCAGCTTGCGCAGGTGCTCGACGAGTTGCAGGCCAAGGACTTCATCAACGAAGGGCGCGTGGTCGAGTCGGTCATCAACCGGCGTGCCGCGCGCTTTGGTGCCTCGCGCATCCGGTACGAATTGCAGAACAAGGGGCTGGGTGCCGAGGCCGTGGCCGACGCGGTTGCCAGCCTCAAGGACAGCGAGCTCGACCGCGCCCGGGACATCTGGCGCAGGAAGTTCGACGGGCCGGCGCCGGACGCGGCGGGCCGCGCCAAACAGATGCGCTTTCTGGCCGCGCGCGGCTTTGGCGGCGACGTGATCCGCCGCGTGGTGTCGCAGGCAGGCGACGACTGAGGGCTGGAAATTCAAGCCAAAACAGGCTCTTGCGCAGGCCCCGTCAGCGCCGGGCGCTATCAATTTTGATGATGAACGCTCCCCTGTCGCGCCGGCTTACAGCCCCAGCATCAGCTTCAGGTTCTGCACCGCCGCGCCCGAGGCGCCCTTGCCCAGGTTGTCCAGCCGCGCCACCAGCACTGCGTGGTGGTAGCGGTCGTTGCCGAAGACGCGCAACTCCATCTTGTTGGTGTCCTTCAAGGCCAGCGCGTCGAGCTTGCCCGATTCGGGCGCGGCGTGGACCGTCACCCATTCGCTGCCGGCGTAGTGGCTGGTCAGGCAGTCGTGCAACTGCGCGGCGTTGGGCTGGCCGGGCAGCAGGTCCAGGTGCAGCGGCAGTTGCACTAGCATGCCCTGGATGAAGTTGCCCACCGACGGGACGAACACCGGCCGGCGGCTCAAGCCGGTGTAGTGCATGATTTCCGGCAGATGCTTGTGCTCCAGGCCCAGGCCGTAGAGCTCGAAGGCCGGCGCGGCGCCCGCTTCGTAGGCTTCGATCATCTGGCGTCCGCCGCCCGAGTAGCCGCTGACCGAGGGCAGGCTGAGCGGGAAATCGGGCGGCACCAAGCCGGCATCGACCAGCGGGCGGATCAGCGCGATCGCGCCAGTGGCGTAGCAGCCGGGGTTGGCCACGCGCTCGGCGGCGATGACGGCCTCGGTCTGGCCGCGCACCAGCTCGGGAAAGCCGAACACCCAGCCAGGCGCCGTGCGGTGCGCCGTCGAGGCGTCGATGATCTTGGGCTTCCTGCCGGGCAGGGCGTCGATCATCGCCACCGACTCGCGCGCCGCGTCGTCGTGCAGGCACAGGATCACCAGATCGACCTGCGCCATCAGCGCCTGCTTGGCGGCCGCGTCCTTGCGCAGCACGGGCGCGATGCTGACCAGCTCGATGTGCGGCATGTCCTGCAGCCGTTCGCGTATTTGCAGGCCGGTGGTGCCGGCTTCGCCGTCGATGAAAATTTTGGGCATGGGTGTCTTTCGAAAAAACGAAACCAAAACGTAATTATTTATTTCGGAGCCGGGCGCCTGTAAGGCGCGCCAAAGGATTGTGCGCCGCACCATGATACAGTTCCGCCTTGCTGCCCGCAGTAACCGCAAACACGCTGGTTTTGAGCCGATATGGCCTGTTTTTGCATTCCAACAGCCTTGCCCAAATCCCTGTTGCACCCCTCTTTTACCGAATCCTGAAGGTTTTTTCATGA
>Ga0308157_10007743_pt1 | contig 12404 bp, 8 predicted proteins | sample PhyBR1_FD_201035 | JGI IMG/M metagenome (GOLD analysis project Ga0308157, IMG submission 201035) | Phyllosphere microbial communities from UC Gill Tract Community Farm, Albany, California, United States - DLSLB.R1 | ecosystem: Host-associated > Plants > Phyllosphere > Unclassified | place: USA...
GCAGCGCGTCAAGCAGATCCTGCAGGAGGAGCTGCCGCATGCCTTCGTCTCGGCCTCGCACGAGCTGTCGCAGGAGTACCGCGAGTTCGAGCGCGTCTCCACCGTGGTGGCCAACGCCTATGTCGGCCCGCGCGTGTCGCAGTACCTGGGCCAGCTGGAGACGCACCTCTCCGACAAGGGCTTCGAGGGCGACTTCTATGTCGTGCAGTCCACCGGCGGACTGTTCCCGATCGAGCATGCCCGCGTCGGCTGCGTGCGCATGCTGGAGTCGGGCCCGGCGGCCGGCGTGATCGGCGCGCAGGCGATCTGCGCCCAGCTGGGCATGGGCGACGCCATCGCCTTCGACATGGGCGGCACCACCGCCAAGGCCGGCGTGATCAGCGAGGGCCGGCCATTGACGACCGGCTCGGCGCTGATCGGCGGCTACGAGCGCGCGCTGCCGATCCAGATCCCGATGATGGACATCCACGAGGTCGGCACCGGCGGCGGCTCGATCGCCCGCGTCGAGACCGGCAACGCCCTGCGCGTGGGCCCGCAGAGCGCGGGTTCGATCCCCGGCCCGGTGGCCTATGGCCGTGGCGGCAAGGAGCCGACCGTGACCGATGCCAACCTGGTGCTCGGACGCCTCGACGCCGACAACTTCCTCGGCGGCGAGCTCAGGCTCGACATGGCCGCCTGCCAGCGCCAGATGGCCGAGCGCGTGGCCACGCCGCTGGGGCTCGAGCCGACCGAGGCGGCCGACGGCATCCTGCGCATCGCGGTGACGCAGATGTCGCATGCCGTGAAGGCCGTGACCACCGAGCGCGGCCTGGACGCCGGCAGCTTCACGATGGTGGTCTATGGCGGCGCCGGACCGCTGCATGCCTCGGCGATCGCCCGCGAGATCGGCATCCGCAAGGTGCTCATCCCGTACGCGCCGGGCTACTTCTCGGCCTACGGCATGCTGTTCTCCGACCTGCGCTACGACTACGTGCGCTCGGTGTTCCGCAAGTTGAACGATGTCTCGTTCGACGAGATCGAGGCCGCCTACCAGTCGATGGAGGACGAGGGCCGCGCCGCGCTGGAGCAGTCGGGCGTGCGGGCCGATGGCGTGGTCATCGAGCGCGCCGCCGACATGCGCTATGTCGGCCAGGAGCATGCCGTGACGGTCGACCTGCCCCTGGCCTACTTCGAGGGCCGCGACCGCTCGGCCATCAAGCAGCAGTTCGACGAGCTGCACAAGGTGCGCTATGGCACCTCGGCGCCCAAGGAACCGGCCGACCTGGTGAGCCTGCGCGTGACCGTGCTGGGCACCATGAAGAAGCCGCCGAAGCATCGGGTGGACGAGGGCGCCTCGCAGCCCGAGCCGGATGCGCGGCGCACCGTCAAGCCGGTGTACTTCCGCGCCGGCGGCTGGGCCGACACGCCGGTCTACAAGCGCGACCTGCTGCGCGCGGGCAACCTGATCTCCGGTCCCGCGCTGATCGAGGAACACGCCTCCACCACCGTCGTGCAGCCCGGCGACGAGCTGCGCGTGGACGAACTCGGCAACCTGCAAATCGCCATCGGGAGCGACCGCTCATGAACGACACCTACACCACCCCCACGCCGGCCGCCGGCGGCGCCGACGTCGCCGCGATCGATCCGATCACCGTCGAGATCATCCGCAACGGCCTCTATGCCGTCACCGAGGAGATGAAGACCAACCTGACGCGCACGGCCTACAACCTGATCATCTACGAGGCGCTGGACTTCACGGTCGGGCTCTTCACGAAGGAGGGCGACACGGTGTCGATCGGCCTCGGACTGCCGATGTTCATCCGCGGCATGTCCGAGACCGTCAAGGCCAAGATCCGGCACTTCGGCTACGAGAACATATTGCCGGGCGACATCCTGGTGACCAACGACGCCTACACCACCGGCAGCCACCTCAACCACTTCACCTTCACCATGCCGGTGTTCCACGAGGGCCGGCTGGAGGGCTTCACCTGCTGCATGGCGCACTGGCTGGACGTCGGCGGCACGCTGGGCAACGTCACCACCGACATCTTCAGCGAGGGGATCCAGATCCCCATCATCAAGTACCAGCGCGAGGGCGTGGTCAACCAGGACCTGATCGACATCATCGCCATGAATGTGCGGCTGGCCGAGCGCGCGCTGGGCGACCTGCGGGCCCAGATCACCGCCATCACCACCGGCGAGCGCCGCTATGTCGAGCTGCTGCAGCGCTATGGCGCCGATGCCGTCAATGGCTCGATCCGCCAGATCATGGATTCGTCCGAGGCGGTGGCGCGCAAGAACACGCTGTCGATCCCCGATGGCGTCTACGAGGCCGAGTCGTACATGGACGACGACGGGCTGGAGATCGGCAAGCGCATCCCGATCCGCGTCAAGGTGACGGTGGCCGGCGACGAGATGACGGTGGACCTGTCGGATGTCAGCAAGCAGGTGCGCGGTTTCTACAACTCCGGCTTCACCACCGGCATCGCCTGCGCGCAGGTGGCCTACAAGTGCCTGACCACGCCGACCGACTATCCCGTCAACGACGGCAGCTTCCGCTCGCTGAAGGTGGTGATGCCGATGGGCACGGTCATCAGCGCCGAGCGTCCGTATCCGATGCGGGTCTGGATGACCTTCCCGATGACGGTGATCGACACCATCTTCAAGGCGCTGGCGCCGGCCATCCCCGACCGCTCCATCGCCGGCCACCATGCCGACCTGGTGTTCCCGAACATCCACGGCATCTCGCCGGAGGACGGCCGGCTGTTCATCGTCGGCATCGGGCCGCTGGGCGGCGGCTGGGGAGCCAAGAGCAACGAGGACGGCGTCTCCGTCACCGTCTGCATCAACGACGGCGACACCCACAACAGCCCGACCGAGCAGCTGGAGGCCAAGTACCCGGTGCTGGTGGAGAAGTACGAGATCAGGAAGGACAGCGCCGGCGCCGGCCAGTACCGCGGCGGCCTGGGCGCGGAGATGGTGGTGCAGGCGCTGTCGCCCTTCACCGTGACGACGCGCATCGACCGCGTGCATTGCAAGCCCTGGGGCCTGGAGGGCGGTGGCGACGCCATGGGCAACGGCCTGGCGGTGCGCCACAAGGGCGAATGGAAGACCGATCACCAGAACGCCAAGATCTTCAACGTCCGCCTGGAGCGCGGCGACGCCTACCGGATGCTCTCGGGCGGTGGCGGCGGCTTCGGCGATCCGCTCGAACGCGACATGGACAAGGTCGCCGAGGACGTGCGCGAGGGCTATGTCGGCGCCGAGGTGGCGCGCGAGGTCTATCGCGTCGCGCTCGACGCCAGGGGCCGGGTGGATGCCGAGGCGACGCGCGTGCTGCGCTCGACATCCGGGACCGCGCGCGCGGCCGCGTCGGTCGATGTCGCCTGGGACGGACAGTGAGCCTCGCGATGGCCGATGACGTGGCGCAGCGCGCCGGCCGGCTGCAGCGGCTGTGGAGCGAGCTGGCCGTGCGCCATGTCGCGCTCGGTTCGAGCTGCGGCTGCGGCGCCGGCGGCGTCAGCCTCCAGCTGATCGACTTCGAGCTCGACATCGTCGACTACCTGGAGGACGCGGGCCTGCGTTCGGGCGTGGCGGAGGTCGAGGCCTTCTTCCGGGCGCGTCCGACCGCGCAGGCCGCCGGCCTGCCGCTGCAGGGTCTGCTGGAGGACCTGGAGCGCGATGCCTTCGATCCGCTGGCCAGCCAGTGGCTGCTGGGTCGGCTGGAGAAGACCCTGAATTCCTTCGCCGAATTGCACGGCGGGCCGCGGCAGGGCGGGCGATGAGCGGCCATTTCTCCTCGCTGGTGGCGCGCGACGCCGCAGCGGCGGGCGGCCGCGCCCGGATCCCGGTGACGGTGCTCACCGGCTTCCTGGGCAGCGGCAAGACGACCCTGCTCAACCGGCTGCTGCGCGCGCCCGACCTGCACGGCACGGCGGTCATCGTCAACGAGTTCGGCGAGATCGGCATCGACCACGACCTGATCGCCAGCACCACCGAGGACACCGTGCTGCTGGCCAATGGCTGCCTGTGCTGCGCGGTGCGCGGCGACCTGGTGGCGGCGCTGGTGGCGCTTGGCGCGCGCGACGAGCCCGACGCGCCGGCCCTGCGCCAGGTGCTGATCGAGACCAGCGGCCTGGCCGATCCGGCGCCGATCCTGCGCACCCTGATGGGCGACCCCGCCGTCGTCGAGCGCTTCGCGCTGGCCGGCGTCTGCTGCACGGTCGATGCCGTGCTGGCCCCGGGCACGCTCGATCGCCATCCGGAGGCCGAGCGCCAGATCGCGATGGCCGACCGGCTGCTGTTCACCAAGACCGACCTGCTGGACGGCCCGCTCGCGCCCGCATTGGTCGAACGCGTGGCGCGCCTGAACCCGGCCGGCACGCGCCACGCGCCCCCCGAGGACCCGGTGGCGGTGCTGTGCCGGATGCTGCGGACCGGCCGCGAAGCCGTGGCCGACGGTGCCGGCGCCGATGCCGATGCCGATGCCGATGCCGATGCCGACGCCGTGGGGCAGGGCCTGTACTACCGCGCGCCGCCGGCGGCCGCGCAGATGCAGGCGCGGGCGGAGGCGCCATCGACGCACGCGGGCGGCATCCGCTCGTTCGTGCTCGTGCGCGACGAGCCGCTGCCGCGAGATGGCTTCGAAGCCTGGCTCGACACCGTGATCGCGATGCGCGGCGAGGACCTGCTGCGCGTCAAGGGCATCGTCAACCTGGCCGAGACGCCGGAGCGGCCGCTGGTCTTCCATGGCGTGCAGCACCTCTACCAGCCGCCCGAATCGCTGCCGGCCTGGCCGAGCGCGGACCACCGCACGCGCATCGTGTTCATCACGCGCGGCGTCGATGCCGAGGCGCTGGACGAGTCGCTGAGCGTGTTCGCGCGCCGGCGCCGCCCGCGCCCGGCCGCCACGCCCGCCGTACCACCGGATTCATCGGAACCCACAACGGAGACATCATGAAACGACTCGGATTCATCGCCGCCTGCGCCGGGCTCGCGCTCGCGCCGGCCTGGGCCCAGACCGATACGGGCAAGTACCCCGACCGGCTGATCCGCATCGTCGTCCCCTTCGCCGCCGGCGGCGGGGTCGACAGCGTCGCGCGATTGCTGGCCAACCAGCTCCACACCCAGCTCGGCGGCGTCTCGGTGATCGTCGAGAACCGGGCCGGCGCCAATGGCGTGCTCGGCGGCCAGGCCGTCAAGGCGGCGCCGGCCGATGGCTACACCCTGCTGTTCTCCGCCGCCACGCACGTGCTGGCCAAGGAGGTGATCAGCGCGCCGCCCTACGACCCGCAGACCGACTTCGCGCCGGTCGCCCGCGTCGCCGAGGCGCCGCTGATGCTGGTGATCGGCCCGGCGCTGGAGCCGCGCAACCTGAAGGAGGTGCTGGCCGCCGCGCGCAAGGAGCCGGGCCGCTGGACGGCGGCGATCCCGGCGGCGGGCGCGCCCAGCCATCTGGCCACGCTGCTGCTGGCCAAGCAGGGCGATGTCAGGTTCACCTACGTGCCCTACAAGGGCACGCAGCCGGCGGTGGTCGATGTCGCCGGCGGCCATGTGCAGCTGCTGCTGGACTCGATGATCTCGCTGCTGCCCCTGGCCAAGGCGGGCCGCGTGCACCCGATCGCCATCAGCTCGGCCCGGCGCAGCCCGCTGGTGCCCGACATCCCGACCGTGCAGGAGAGCGGCCTGCCGAACTTCACCTATGGCTCCTGGTACGGCGTGTGGGCGCCCAAGGGCACATCGGCCGAGCGCGTGCGCGTGCTCAACCAGGCCATCAATGCCGCCATGGCCGAGCTCGGCCGCAGCGGCGCGCTGGCCAGCCTGGGCGTCGAGCCCGTCACGCAGGATGTCGAGCAGTTCCGCCGCTATGTCACCGGCTTCGTGGCCCAGAGCGCCGAGCTGCTGCGCAGCGCCGGCTTCAAGCCGGAATGAGCCGGCGCCGGATGCTCACATGCCCACGTAGTTGGGTCCGCCGCCGCCCTCGGGCGTGACCCAGACGATGTTCTGCGTCGGGTCCTTGATGTCGCAGGTCTTGCAGTGCACGCAGTTCTGGGCGTTGATCTGCAGGCGCTCCTTGCCGGCGTTGGCCTCGTCGGGCACGTACTCGTAGACCCCCGCCGGGCAGTAGCGCTGCTCGGGGCCGGCGTACTCGGGCAGGTTGATGCGCGTGGGCACCGTCGGGTCCTTGAGCGTCAGGTGCGCCGGCTGGTTCTCCTCGTGGTTCGTGTTGCTGATGAACACGCTCGAGAGCTTGTCGAAGGTCAGCTTGCCATCGGGCTTGGGGTAGACGATCTTCTTGCACTCGGCCGCCGGCTTCAGGCGCTTGTGGTCGGCCTCGGTGCGGTGGATGGTCCACGGGATGTGCCCGCGCAGCACCAGCTGCTCGACGCCGGTCATGATGGTCGCGACCGTCAGGCCCTTCTTGAACCACTGCTTGAAATTGCGCGCCTTGTGCAGCTCGGTGTGCAGCCAGCTGCGCTCGAAGGCCGCCGGGTAGTCGGTGAGTTCGTCGTGCTGGCGGCCCGCGCCGAGCGCGGCGAAGGCGGCATCGGCCGCCAGCATGCCGGTCTTGATCGCGCCGTGGCTGCCCTTGATGCGGCTGGCGTTCATGTAGCCGGCCTCGCAGCCCACCAGCACGCCGCCGGGGAACACCGTCTTGGGCAGCGCCAGCAGGCCGCCGGCGGTGATGGCGCGCGCGCCGTAGCTCAGGCGCTTGGCCGGCTTCAGGCCCTTGTCCTGGCCCTCGAAGTACCAGCGGATGTTGGGATGCGTCTTGAAGCGCTGGAACTCCTCGAACGGGCTCAGGTGCGGGTTCTGGTAGTCCAGGCCGACCACGTAGCCGATGATGAGCTGGTTGTTCTCGGCGTGGTAGATGAACGAGCCGCCATAGGTGTCGGACTGCAGGGGCCAGCCGGCCGTGTGGATGGCCAGGCCCGGCTCGTGGCGTGCCGGGTCGATCTCCCAGAGTTCCTTGATGCCGATGCCGTAGCTCTGCGGGTCCTTGCCCTCGGCCAGGTTGTACTTGGCGATCAGCTGGCGTCCCAGGTGGCCGCGCGAGCCCTCGGCGAAGACGGTGTACTTGCCGTGGAGCTCCATGCCCAGCTGGAAGGCGTCGGTCGGCTCGCCGTCCTTGCCGATCCCTAGGTTGCCCGTGGCCACGCCACGCACCTTGCCGTCGTCGGTGTAGAGCACCTCGGCGGCCGGGAAGCCGGGGAAGATCTCCACGCCCAGTTCCTCGGCCTGCTGGGCCAGCCACTTGGTGACATTGCCCAGGCTGACGATGTAGTTGCCGTCGTTGTGGAAGTTCGCCGGCAAGGCGAAGTTGGGCGTGCGGGTGGCGCCGCGCTCGCTGAGCATCAGGAAGGTGTCGGCGGTGACCGGCTGGTTCAGCGGCGCGCCGCGCTCCTTCCAGTCGGGGAACAGCTCGGAGAGGGCGCGCGGGTCCATGATGGCGCCCGAGAGGATGTGGGCGCCGGGCTCGGAGCCCTTCTCCAGCACCACCACCGAGACCTCCTTGTCGTAGAGCGCGGCGAGCTGCTTGAGCCGGATCGCCGTGGACAGTCCGGCCGGGCCGCCGCCCACCACGACCACGTCGTATTCCATGGCTTCGCGCGGGCCGTACTGGGCGAGGATTTCTTCTGGGGTCATGGGGGATCGTGGGGTCGATGTGGATGGGATCGGCGCCACCGACAGTGCGCGGCGCCATGCGTCGTGGGTTATCTCGTGTTGGTGTTATGGCACGGCCGCCCGACATTTTATGTACGCCGATATCGACAGCTGCGCGCTCCGCCATTGTTGCCGCTGGCGCCGCCGGGGCCTGTCGGCCAGGCGACGCGCGCCGCCATGCCCTCAGGCCGGCTGCAGGACGATGCGCGCCTCGAAGCCGCGCGGGCGGCCCGGTGGCGGCGATGCCAGTTCGAGCCGGGCTTCGTGCTTCTGCACGATGGTGGCGACGATCGACAGCCCCAGTCCGTAGCCGGTGCGCTCCCGCGTGTGGCGCACGTGGCGCTGCGCCAGGGTCGCGAGCTCGGTCCCGCTCACGCCCGGGCCGGCATCGCGCACCACCAGCACGCCCTCGGGCCGCACCTCGATCTCGACCGGGTTCGCGCCGGCATAGCGCAGGGCGTTCTCCACCAGGTTGCGCAGCGCGATCGCCAGGCCGTCGAAATCGCCCAGCACGATGGCGCCGTCCTGGCATTCGGGCACCTGCAGGGCGAGCCGGTCGAGCACCCGGTCGTCCTGCCAGAAGTCCTGCGCCACGGTGGCCGCCAGCTTCACCAGGTCGACCCGCGCGCGCGTGAGCGATGCGCCGGACTCGGCGCGCGAGAGCTGCAGCAGCCGCTCGGTGCGGTGGCTGAGCATGCGCAATGCCTCCAGCGCGGCGACGACGTCCTCGCGCCGCAGGTCGGCGTCGAGCGCGGTCTGCAGGCGCAGTCGGGCGGCGGCCAGCGGCGTGCGCAGTTCGTGGGCGGCATTGGCCGCGAGGGCGCGCTCGACGTCCAGCGACTGGGCCAGCCGGTCGAGCAGGCGGTTGACGTGGTCGCCCACCAGCTGCAGCTCCTGCGGCAGGCCGGGCAGGGCGATCGGCTGCAGGTGCGTGCCGTTGCGCTGGCCGATCTCGTTGGCCAGCCGGCCCAGCACGGCCAGCTCCTGGCGCGCGATGCGGCGCAGCAGCCAGGCCAGCAGCGGCAGCGCCGCGCCCAGCGGGATCACCAGCCCGAACAGGGTGCGGTTGAGCGCGAGGCGGCGCTCGTCGAGCGGGTCGGCCACCTGCAGGAACAAGGGCCGCGTCGGGTGCTGCACCGTGTAGATGCGCCAGGCGGTGTTGGAGGCGAAGCCCGGCGCCACCGGCACGTCGAAGGTGCCGGCCGGCGTCTCGGCCGAGCGCACCAGCACCCGCTCGCCGCGATCGAGGACCTGGTAGATCACGGCCGCGTCCTCGAAGGTCGGCGTCGGCGCGATCAGCGGACCGCGCGCCTCCGCGTCCTTGACGTGGGCATCGACATCCTGGATCGCGATGTCGAACATCCGGTGCGAGACCTCGATCAGCTCGTTGTCGAAGTTGTGGTTGATCTCGCGGTCGACGTACCACACCACGCCCAGCACGCCCAACAGCCACACGCCGCCGATCCACAGGATCAGGGTGCGGATCAGGCGCCCGGCGAGCGTGTCGACCGGATTCGCGCCGCGCCCGGGCGTCGTCGTGGTCACCCGAAGTCCCCGACGTTCTGCACCAGCCGGTAGCCCATGCCGCGCAGCGTCTGGATGTGGGCGCGGCCGAGCTTGCGGCGCAGGCGGCTGATGAAGACCTCGAGCGTGTTGCTGTCGGCCTCGTCGTCGAAGCCATAGAGCGCGTTCTGCAGGCTCTCGCGGGTGTGGATGCGATCGGGCCGCGTGGCCAGCACGCGCAGCAGCGCCCATTCCTTCTGCGTCAGGGTCACGGGCATGCCGCGATCGCGCACCACCTCGCGCGCCAGGTCGATCTGCAGGGTGCCCAGCATCAGCACCGGCACGTTGGCCGCGCTGCGCCGCCGCTCGACCGCGCGCAGCCGCGCCAGCAGTTCGCCCGGGTCGTAGGGCTTGACGAGGTAGTCGTCGGCGCCGGCGTCGAGGCCGCGGATGCGATCGGTGACCTGGTCGCGCGCGGTCAGCACGATCACGATCGGTCGCTCCTTCAGGGCCCGGACCTGCGGCAGCAGCGCCAGGCCGTCGCCGTCGCCCAGATGCAGGTCGAGCAGCACGGCGGCGTACTGCGCGCCGCGCAGCGCGGCATTGGCGGCGGCCAGACTGGGCACGGCATCGACCACGAAGGCCTTGGCGCGCAGGTAGCCGCACACGGCTTCGGACAGGGCGACATCGTCTTCGACCAGCAATACGCGCACGGGGAGGTCCTTGGGCAGAAGAGGAGAGGATGGAAGAAGGAATGAAGGAAGGGCGGGCACGGCCGGCGGCCGCGACGGCGAGTTTATCGACCGCCGGGCACCCGGCCCTCCAGCTTCAGGCTGCGTTAAGTGAATGTGCCTAGTCTGGGAGTTTTCGGAAAACATTGCATTGACTGATTCGTCCGGCGCCTCGGATCGCCTTCTGCTCGCCCTCACCGCCCTGGCGCTCGTGCCGATCGTGCTGTGGGACCTCTCGGGTCTGGATCTCGCCATGGCGCGGCTGGCCGGCGACGCCGCCGGTTTCGCGCTGCGCGACAACCGCCTGCTGGTCCTCGGACTGCACGAGATCCCGCGCTTCCTCGGCATGCTCGGCGTGGTGGCATTGGTGGCCGCCGTGCGCTGGCCCCTGGGCGTGCTGCGGCGGCTCGATGCGCGGGCCCGGCTGCAGCTGGCCCTGAGCGTGCTGGCCGCGCTGGCGGCGGTGTCGCTGCTCAAGAACACCAGCCGCAGCAGCTGTCCCTGGGACCTGGCGGAGTTCGGTGGCGTGGCCAGCCATGTCTCGCACTGGAACTGGCGCCTGCGCGATGGCGGCCCGGGACGCTGCTTCCCGGCCGGCCACGCCTCGGCCGCGTTCGCCTACCTGGCCGGCTGGTTCGTGTTGCGCCGGGTCGCCCCGGGCGCGGCCATGGCCTGGCTGCTCGCCGCGCTCGGCGCCGGCCTGGTGCTGGGACTCGCGCAGCAATGGCGCGGCGCCCACTACATGAGCCACACGCTGTGGACCGCCTGGGTCTGCTGGAGCGTGGCGCTGGCGATCGATGTCGCCTGCCGCCGCGCGACGCGCCGTCGCCTCGCGCCAGTCTGAACGAATCCTGAGTGGATTGTTCAGACCCACTTCAGTCCGGCTGCGGATCATGAGCGGGTGCCCGATGCCATCCAACCGATCCTGCCGCCACCGCCCAGCGCCGTGGCCTCCGCCGCCACCGCCCCGTCGCCGTTCGAGCCGCCGCCCACGGGCTGGCACGCCCTGCGACGCTGGCTGTCGCGGCCACGCTCGCCCCGCTTCGTCGTCGGCGTCCTGAGCCTCTACCTGCTGCTGGCGACCAACTGGCCCCTGTGGCGCGAGCTCGCCCGCATCGGCGGCGCGCCGAGCCTGTACATGCATTCGATCGCCACCATGGCGATGCTGGTCGGCTTCGGCACCGCCGCCGCGCTGACCCTCACGGCCTGGACACGTGGCATGAAGCCGGTGTGGTGCGCGCTGGTGCTGGTCGCGGCCGTCGCGCAGCACTACATGCTGACCTACCGCGTCGTGATGGACCCGACCATGGCGGCCAATGCGCTGCAGACCGACATGCACGAGACGCGCGACCTGCTCGGCTGGCGCATGGCGTTCGGGGTCGCGCTGGTCACGCTGCCGGCGATCTGGTGGATCGCGCGCGTGCCGCTCCTGCCGATGCGCGCCTGGGGCCAGATCTGGCGCAACGCGGTGATGCTCGTCGTGGCCCTGCTGGTGGTGGTGGCCAGCGTGGTCGTCGATTCGCGCGACTTCGCGCCGCTGATGCGCAATCACGTGACATTGCGCTACATGGTCAATCCGCTCGCCAGCCTCTACTCGACCAGCCGGGTGGTGCTCAAGCCGATGTTCGCGCACACCCGCAAGCTGGTCCCGACCTCGGCCGGCGCGGCCCTCGGCACCAGCTACGCGACCGGGGCCAAGCCGCCGCTCTTCGTGGTGGTGGTGGGCGAGACGGCGCGCGCCGACCACTTCGCGCTCAACGGCTATGGGCGCGACACCACGCCCGAGCTCGCCGCGCGCGGCGTCGTGAGCTGGCGCGACGTGCATTCGTGCGGCACCAACACGCTGGCCTCGGTGCCCTGCATGTTCTCGCCACTGGGCAAGGAGGGCTACGAGAGCGCCAGGGACGACCACGAGAACCTGGTCGACGTGGCGCAGGCCGCCGGACTGGCCGTGCTGTGGATCGACAACCAGCCCGGCGGCTGCAAGGGCGTGTGCGACCGCGTGCCCCATGCGGCCGCCATCGACGGGCTCGACGCCGCCGCCAGGGCCGCGCTGTGCAGCGATGGCGAGTGCCTGGACGATGCCATGCTGGTCGGCCTCGACCGCCGCATCGAGGCCTTGCCGCCGGAGCGCCGCGCGCGGGGCGTGCTGCTGCTGATGCACCAGATGGGCAGCCACGGACCGGCCTACCACAAGCGGTCGTCCGACGACATGAAGCGCTTCACGCCCGAGTGCCGCACCAACGTGCTGGCCGACTGCAGCCATGCCGAGCTGATCAACGCCTACGACAACTCGATCGCCTACACCGACCGCTTCCTCGGCCGCACCATCGACTGGCTCAAGACCCGCTCGCCGAACTACGCCACCGGGCTGCTCTACCTGAGCGACCATGGCGAATCGCTCGGCGAGTTCGGCCTGTTCCTGCACGGGCTGCCCTACCAGATGGCGCCGGAGGTGCAGAAGCACATCCCGATGGTGGCCTGGTTCGACCCTGGCCTGGCGACACGCGACATGCTGTCGACCGC
>Ga0308157_10007745_pt1 | contig 12400 bp, 11 predicted proteins | sample PhyBR1_FD_201035 | JGI IMG/M metagenome (GOLD analysis project Ga0308157, IMG submission 201035) | Phyllosphere microbial communities from UC Gill Tract Community Farm, Albany, California, United States - DLSLB.R1 | ecosystem: Host-associated > Plants > Phyllosphere > Unclassified | place: USA...
CGGACGCGGCCGCCCGCGCGCTCGACCACGGCGGCCTCGTCGGTAGCGGCTTCATCGGCGGGCCACACGGCATAGGCGTCGCGGATGGTCTTGAGTCGAAAGGCCTGCGGCGTCTGGGCGCGCCACAGGTTCTCCCGATCGACGGCGCCGCTGACCATGCCCTCACGCCACCGGCGCAAGCTGTCGGCGACAGGCAGGCCGGGCAGGACGCCGTCGGCGTCGACGAGACCCGCCAGCAGGCGCGCGATCACTTCGGCGCTCAGGAAGGGGCGGGCGGCGTCGTGGATCAGCACCGGCTCGTCGTCAGCGCCGCCCAGAGCCGCGAGGCCGGCGCACACCGACGCGGCGCGTGTCGCGCCGCCGAGAACCGCGCGCCATCCGTCCAGACCGGCCAGGGCCGCGTCGGCCTCTTCGCGGGCGTCAGCGGCGATCACGACGACGACATCGCGCGCGCCGGCGTCCAGCAGCGCCTCGACCGACCAGCGCACGACCGGCTTGCCGGCCACCCTGCGCCACTGTTTGGCGCCGCCCGCCCGAGAACCCGAGCCGGCGGCCACGACGATCGCTGAGAATCCCATGCGGGTCTTCTAGGCGTCCCGGTTCCGCTTGACGAGAGGGGCCTTCTTCGGTGCTAAGGAGCCTCATGACCATCGGGTTGCAGATTGGCGATGTGAAGATCGCGGGGCGGGTGCTGATGGCGCCCATGACCGGGATCACGGATTTGCCGTTCCGTGTGCTGGCGTCAAGGCTGGGCGCCGCCTATGTGGCGACCGAGATGGTGGCTGCGGCCGAGCTGGCGCGCGCCCGTCCCGACGTGGTGCGCCGCGCCGCCGTCGGCGGTGGCCTGCCTCTGACAGTGATCCAGCTGGTCGGAGGCGATCCGGCCGCCATGGCCGAGGGCGCGCGCATGGCCGAGGCGGCGGGCGCCGACATCATCGACCTGAACTTCGGCTGTCCGGCCAAGGAGGTCACCGGCGCCGCCTGCGGCTCGGCCCTGATGCGCACGCCGGATCAGGCGGCGCAGATCATGGAGGCCGTCGTTCAGGCCGTCAGCCGCCCGGTCAGCGTGAAGATGCGGCTGGGCTGGGACGAGAGCAGTCATAACGCCCCTGACCTGGCGCGCCGGGCCGAAGACCTGGGTGTCGCCGCCGTCACCGTGCATGGCCGCACCCGCAAGCAGTTCTACACCGGCGTCGCCGACTGGGACGCGGTGGCCGAGGTCAAACGGGCGGTCGCCATACCCGTCATCGTCAACGGCGACATCATCACGGCCGAACAGGCGCGCGAGGCGCTGAGCCGATCCGGCGCCGACGCGCTGATGCTGGGGCGCGGGGTTTACGGGCGGCCGTGGCTGGCGGCGCATCTGGAGCGCGCCCTTGCGGACGGGACGCGCCTTCGAGAGCCGGATCGCGAAGAACGACTGGCGATCGTCATCGAGCATCTGCGAGCGTCGGTCGCCTTCTATGGCTTACCGCTGGGTCTCAAGATGTTCCGCAAACATCTGGGCTGGTACATCGAGCAGGCCCCCTGGCCGGCCGATCCAGCCCAGCGTCGGGCCGCCAAGGCCAGCCTGTGCCGGCTGGAGACGCCGGACCAGGTCGAAACGGCGCTGGCGACCTTGTGGCGAGATGTGACGTATTTGGGCAACTTCGCTGTTGAAAACGAGACACAGGTGTCCGAAGTTGCGGCGTAATGTCGGACACGCCCGTCGCCCCGGTTGAAGAACAGGTCTCAGAGCGCTCGCTCTGGGGGCGTCTCGCTGACGGTCGGGCGCGGGCCTTGTTCGGAACCGCCTATGTCGTCGCCTTCCTGGTCACGGCGGCGGCCATCTGGCTGGTGGCCATTGCGCCGGGAGCCGCCGCGGGCGGGGACGCCCGGACTGCGGCCAGTCGCGCGGTTCTTTATGTTCTTCTGGCCAACCTGGTCCTGATTGCAGGACTCGCGACAGTGATCGGCGGGCGAGTGCTGCGCCTGACGCGCAATCGGAACGATCCGGGCGCGCGTCTGCATCTGCGGTTCGTCACCCTGTTCTCCCTCGTTTCGGTCGTGCCGGCGGTGCTGATCGCCCTGGTCTTCGGCCTGCTGGTCAACCGGGGGGTGGATCAGTGGTTCAGCACCAACGTCCGTTCGGCTGTCGAGAACGGGGCCGAGATCGGCCGCGCCTATGTCGCGGACGTGGGCGCCGGGCTTGAGGTGGACCTGGAGACGATGGCGACCGAGTTGGGCGGCGTCCGGGATCTGTTCGACAATCGGATCCAGTTCTCGCGCGCCCTGTCGCAGATCGGCGACTTCTTCGGCTACCCGGCCCTCTATATTCTGGATGAGCAGGGACGCGTCCTGGCCAGCGGCGAGCAACCGGGCGCGCCGCCCTATGTCGCCCCGCCGCGCGAGGCTTTCGAGACGGTGGCGGGCGGCGAGGTGGCGCCGACGACGGTGACCGAGAACCCTGACATGGTGCGGGCGCTCTATCCGCTCCCGGATTACGGTCACGCCTATCTCTACGTCGTGCGGCCGCTGGCGCCGGGCCTGATCCAGCGAATGCGCAACGGCGAGGAGTCCATCACCGCCTATCGTGCGGCCGAGGAAAGCCGCGCCCGCATTCAGGGAGCCTTTGCTCTCAGCTATCTGGAAACGGCGCTGCTGGTGCTGGTCGGGGCGGTCTGGCTGGCCATGTCGGCCGCCAGTTCGATCTCGGCGCCGATCGGTCGGCTGGTGCGGGCGGCGGATCAGGTGGCGGGCGGCGACCTCGATGCGCGCGTCGATAACGACGGCGCGCCGTCCGAGATCATCGTCCTGTCCGAAGCGTTCAACCGGATGACCGAGGACATCAAGACCCAGCAGGCGGCGCTCAAGACCGCTTCGGACGAAGCCCAGGGACGCAGCCTCTTCATCGAAACGGTCCTGTCGGGCGTCAGTGCGGGCGTGATCGGCCTGGACCGCCAGCGACGGATTTCCGCCATCAACGACAGCGCCAGTCAGTTGCTGGGCCTCGATCCGGAACAGGTCCAGGGCCGGCGTCTGGCCGAGGTGGCGCCCGAACTGGGCGAACTGTCGGAACGGGGCGAAGCCCATATCGAGGAGGATATCGACGTCAGCCGCGACGGCGAGGCCCTGCGCCTGCGGGTCCGCATCGAGGGCGGGCAGGGCGGCGAGATGGTGCTGACTTTCGACGACATCACCCGCCTGGTCACGGCCCAGCGTAATGCGGCCTGGCGTGACGTGGCGCGCCGCATCGCCCATGAGATCAAGAACCCGCTGACGCCGATCCAGCTCTCGGCCGAGCGGCTGCGCCGCCGCTATCGCGAGCGGGTGGGCGATGATGTCGAGGTGTTCGATCGCTGCACCGAGACCATCATCCGTCAGGTGGGCGACATCGGCCGGATGGTGGACGAGTTCTCGTCCTTCGCCCGGATGCCGGCGCCGCGCTTTTCAATGGAGAATCCTGCGGAAATGCTGCGCGAGGCGGTTTTCGCCCAGCGTGTGGCCATGCCCGACATCGGCGTGGATCTGATCGAACCTCTACCGGAAGTCGTGCTTCAGTGCGACGGTCGCATGGTCGGTCAGGCCTTGGCCAACATTCTGAAGAACGCGGGCGAGGCCGTAGGCGCCAAACGTGCGCTCGAGCCGGTGGCCGAAGGGACGCTGGGCGTCATCGCCCGGCTGGATGTCGAAGACGGACGCGCCGTCTTCGTGATCGAGGACGACGGCGTCGGCCTGCCGGCCAAGGATCGCGACCGGCTGACCGAACCCTATGTAACCACGCGCGAGAAGGGCACAGGCCTCGGCCTGGCCATCGTCAAGCGCATTTGTGAGGACCACGGCGGCGAGCTGCGGCTGGCTGACGCGGAGACATTGTCGGGCGCGCGCGTATGCCTGATCTTCCCCCTGACCCAGGACCACAAGTCCGCCCATCGCGCCTCTGGCGTGGCGGCTGCGGCGAGTTAAGCGAGGCGTCATGCGTAATACGGGTGCTGATATTCTGGTCGTCGACGACGAGGTCGACATCCGCGAACTGGTGTCCGGCCTGCTGGAGGACGAGGGCCATTCGGTCCGCACGGCCGCCAATTCGGACGAGGCGCTGGCCGCCATCCGCGCGCGCAAGCCTTCCCTGGCCGTACTCGACATCTGGATGCAGGGCGGCGGGCTGGACGGGCTGGAACTGCTCGATGTCGTGCGCGAGCTGGATGAGGACCTGCCGGTCGTCATGATCTCGGGCCACGGCAACATCGAAACGGCGGTCAGCGCGCTGAAGCGCGGCGCCTATGATTTCATCGAGAAGCCGTTCAAGTCCGACCGCCTGGTCGTGGTGGTGGAGCGGGCCCTGGAAGCGGCCGCGCTGAAACGCGAGAACCGGCGCCTGCGCGCCCAGACGCTGACGCCCACCGGACTGATCGGCAAGTCGGTCGCCGCCCAGGTGCTGCGCACCACGATCGCCAAGGTGGCGCCGGCCAACAGCCGCGTCCTGATCTCGGGCCCTCCTGGTTCGGGCAAGGAACTGGTGGCCCGGCAGATTCACGAAGCCAGCCCCCGGGCCAAGGCGGAGTTTGTCGCCATCTCGGCCGCCGGCATGACGCCCGAGCGCCTGGACGTCGAATTGTTCGGCGAGGAGGGCGGCGACGGCCGCCCACGCAAGATCGGCGTCTTCGAGCGGGCCCATAACGGCACCCTCTATCTGGACGACGTGGCTGACATGCCTCGCGAAAGCCAGAGCCGCATCCTGCGCGTCCTGGTCGAACAGAGCTTCCGCCGCGTCGGCGGCGAGCAGGACGTGCAGGTGGACGTGCGCGTCGTCACCTCCACCGCCCGCGACCTGCGCACCGAGATCGCCGAGGGGCGTTTCCGCGAGGACCTGTTTCACCGGCTGAACGTTGTGCCGATCCGCGTGCCGCCGTTGTCGGAGCGACGCGAGGACATCGCCGAATTGGTCGAATACTTCGTCGACAATCTGTCGGCCTCCCAGGGCCTGCCGCATCGTCGCATCGCCGACGACGCCCTGGCAGTGCTGCAGGTTCATCCGTGGCCGGGCAATGTCCGCCAGTTGCGCAACAACATCGAACGTTTGCTGATCCTGGCCACCGGCGGGCCGGACGAGCCCATCACCGCCGATATGCTGCCGCAGGAGGTGGCTTCATCCGCCAGCCCCGCCTCGCTCAGCGCGGACCGCATCATCGCCCTGCCGTTGCGTGAGGCGCGCGAGGTGTTCGAACGGGAATATCTGTCGGCCCAGATCATGCGGTTCGGCGGAAATATCTCGCGCACGGCCGCTTTCATCGGCATGGAGAGATCTGCGCTGCATCGCAAGCTTAAGTCGCTGGGCGTATCGCCTACACGCGGCGGAGACGAGGAAGGAGAGGGCGCCTGATGTCCAGGGTCGCCTATGTGAACGGCGTCTATCAGCCGCACGGCCAGGCCGTGGTCCATATCGAGGATCGCGGGTTCCAGTTCGCTGACGGCGTCTATGAGGTCTGGTCGGTCTTCGACGGCAGGCTGGCCGATTATCAGGGGCACCTGAGCCGGCTGGCCCGCAGCCTGACCGAGCTGCGGATCGACATTCCCATGTCGGCGGAGTCGCTGGGCATCGTCCTGCGCGAGACGATCCGCCGGAACCGGGTGCGCAACGGCATCGTCTATATCCAGATCACGCGCGGCACGGCGCCCCGCGATCACGCCTTCCCGACGGACGTGGCGCCCAGCGTCATCATCACCGCCAAGTCGATCGACCTGAGGAAGGGCGAAGCTCTGGCCGCCAGGGGCGCGGCCGGCGTCACCCACCCCGACATGCGCTGGGGCCGCTGCGACATCAAGACGGTCGGCCTTCTGCCCAACGCCCTGGCCAAGCAGGCGGCGCGTGAACGTGGCGCTTACGAAGCCATCCTGTTCGATGAAATGGGCATGGTGACCGAGGGCTCCTCGACCAACGCCTGGATCATCGACGAGAACGGCAAGCTGCGGACCCGCGACACCCAGGCCAACATCCTTCGCGGCATCACCCGCGCGGCGATCCTCAAGCTGGTCGAGGCGGAAGGTATCGAGCTGGAAGAGCGCGCCTTCAGCGTCGAGGAGGCCAAGCGCGCGCGCGAAGTCTTCGTCACGGCGGCCAGTTCCTTCGTCATGCCGATCGTTTCGCTGGACGGAACCCGCGTCGGCGACGGCAAGCCGGGCCCGGTTGCGACCCGTCTGCGCGAGATTTATCTGGAACAGGCGCGTCGCGAAGCCATTTAAGGCGTTGCCGCACCGGCGGGGGCTTGGCTAAGGTCGCGGATGCGGGCGATGTTCCGCCTCGCGGCCATTCCGCCGCTGATGAAAAAGACCAAGAACAGGATCAACCTGCCATGTCGCAAGACAAACGACAGAACCTCCAGGACACCTTCCTGAACAGCGTCCGCAAGACGAAGACCCCGCTGACCATCTTTCTGGTGAACGGCGTCAAGCTTCAGGGCATCGTCACCTGGTTCGACAACTTCTGTGTGCTGCTGCGTCGCGATGGCCAATCGCAGCTGGTCTACAAGCACGCCATCTCGACCATCATGCCGTCCGCGCCCGTGCAACTGTACGAGCCCGACGCCGAAGAAGACTGATTGACCTCCAAACTCATTGACCACGCCGTCCCGCTGATCCGGGCCGTCGTCATCCATCCTGACCGTCGTGGCGACAATGCGCGCCATGCGTCTGAACGCCTGGAAGAAGCCGTGGGCCTGGCCCAGGCGCTGGACCTTGACGTGCGGGCGCAGGAAATCGTGCGCCTGCGTTCGGTCACGCCCGCCACCCTGATCGGTCGAGGCAAGCTGGAAGAGATTTCGGCCCTGATCCTGGCCGCCGACGCCGAGGCGGTCGTCGTCGACGACCAGCTGACGCCGGTGCAGCAGCGCAACCTGGAACGTTTCTGGGACATCAAGGTCATCGACCGCACCGGTCTGATCCTGGAGATCTTCGGCCGCCGCGCTCGCACGCGCGAGGGGCGGCTGCAGGTCGAGCTGGCGCGGCTTGAGTACGAACGCTCGCGCCTCGTCCGCACCTGGACCCACCTGGAACGCCAGCGCGGCGGGACGGGCGGAACGGGGGGGCCCGGCGAAACCCAGATCGAGCTGGACCGGCGCATGATCGCCGACCGCATCGTGCGGCTGAAGGCCGAGCTGGAAGAGGTGCGCCGCACGCGCGGCCTGCACCGCAAGGCGCGTCGACAGGTTCCGTTCCCGTCGGTCGCCCTGGTCGGCTACACCAATGCGGGCAAGTCGACGCTGTTCAATCGGCTGACCGGGTCCGAGGTGCTGGCCAAGGATCTGCTGTTCGCCACGCTGGACACGACCCAACGCACCATTCGTCTGCCCCAGGGGCGGCCGGCCATCATCGCCGACACCGTGGGCTTCGTCTCCGACCTGCCGCACGAACTGGTGGAGAGCTTCCGCGCCACCCTGGAGGAAGTCGGCGAGGCGGACCTGATCCTGCATGTGCGCGACATCGCATCGCCCGACAGCGCGGCCCAGGCCAAGGACGTCGAGGCGGTGCTGGAGCAGATTCCAACGCCCGAGGGCAAGACGCGCCGCATCCTGGAAGTCTGGAACAAGATCGACCTCCTGGAGCCTGAAACCCGCGAGTCCATCGTCGGCCAGGCCGAGCGTCTGGCGCGCGACGGTCAGGCTGTCGCCGTGTCCGCGTGGACGGGCGAGGGGATCGAGACCCTGCGCGAGACCATCGCCGGTCTGATCGACGACGATCCGGAGACTCATCTGACGGTCGAGCCGCATCGCGGCGACCTGCTGGCGTGGCTGTACGCCAACGGCCGTGTGACGGAGCGCGAGACGGATGATGACGGTCGGGTCCATCTGACGGTCCGACTGCATCCCGCCGCGCTGGGGCGACTTGAACGGCTGTATCCGGACGTGATCGACTGATCCCGTCATGCACCTGATCGAGACCATCCTCTTCCTGTTGCTGGCCGTGGTGCTGTCAGGGTGGTTGGCTCGGATCACGCGCATCGCCCTGCCTCTGGTGCAGATCGCGCTAGGGGCGGGGGTGGTGCTGATCACCGGCGAGTCGGTCGATCTGAAGCCGGATATCTTCTTCCTGCTGTTCCTGCCGCCCCTGCTGTTCGTGGACGGCTGGCGCATCCCCAAGGAGGCGCTGTTCCGGGACAGGGTAGTGATCCTGGAGCTGGCGCTGGGACTGGTGGTCTTCACCGTCCTGGGGCTGGGTTTCCTGATCCATTGGCTGATCCCGGCCATGCCGCTGGCCGTGGCCTTCGCCCTGGCGGCCATCCTGTCGCCGACCGACCCGATCGCCGTCCAGGCCATCGCCGGGCGGGCTCCGATCCCGAAGCGGCTGATGCACATACTGGAGGGCGAGTCGCTGCTGAACGACGCCAGCGGCCTGACCTGCATGCGGATCGCCGTGCTGGCGGCGACGACCGGCGCCTTTTCCCTGAGCAGCGCTTTTGGAACCTTCGCCTGGCTGGCCTTGGCCGGCGTGGCCGTCGGCATCGTCGTGACCCTCGTCATCGGCCTGGTAAAGGCCTTCATCAGCCGTCGCTGGGGGGAGGACGTCGGCGGGCAGATTCTTATCAGTCTGCTGATGCCCTTCGCGGCCTATCTGGCGGCGGAAGCCATCCACGCCTCGGGCATTCTGGCGGCGGTGGCGGCGGGCGTGACGATGAGTTTCACCGAGCGTCAGGGCTCGGCCCTGGCCGCGACCCGCATTCGGCGCGCCGTGGTGTGGGACACGGTGCAGTTCGTCGCCAACGGCCTGATTTTCGTCATCCTGGGCGAGCAGATGCCGTCCATCATGGCGCGTGCGGCCGAGGTGATCCGTTCCACCGATCATGACGAGATCTGGTGGTTGGGCGTCTATGTCTTCGCCATCGTCGCGGCCCTGGCGGCCTTGCGCTTCGTCTGGGTGTGGACGTCGCTGAAGCTGACCCTGTTCCGTCGAAAGGGCCGCAGCGCCCCGCCCAAGGTCGGGCTACGATTGGTGGCCGTCATGTCGCTGGCGGGGGTGCGCGGGGCTATCACCCTGGCGGGCATTCTGACGCTGCCCTTCTACCTGAGCGACGGTTCGCCCATGCCGGCGCGGAACCTGGCCATCTTCCTGGCGGCGGGAGTGATCATCGTCTCCCTGGTGCTGGCCACGATCGCCCTGCCTCGTCTTTTGAGGGGCGTGCAGCTTCCGCCGGAGGATGACCATCAGGCCGAAGAGAACCGATCCCGCGTCGCCGCCGCTTGGGCCGCGATCCGAGCCATCGAGGACGCTCAGCACGCCATGGCCGAGGGCAAGGTCGATCCCGACTTCTATGCCGAAACCGCTACGCGAGTGATGGAGGTCTATCGCCACCGCATCGACATGCGCGCCAGCATGGAGGAGGACGCCGTGGTCCAGGCGCGCCGCGCCGATGACATCGAGCGCCGCCTGCGCCTGACCGGCCTTGCGGCGGAGCGTGAGGAACTGGTGCGCCTCGGCCGCCAGCGACTGATCGACGAAGAGACGGCGCGCAAGCTGATCCGCGAGATCGATCTGCAGGAATTGCGCTACGTCTAGGCCGTCTCGGCGATCCAGCCTGCCAGGTCGGCGTAGCTGTCGAACACCTGGTGCGCGCCGGCCTGTTTCAGACGTTGAGAGTGATCGCCTCGGATATGCCCGCCCGCGCACAGGCCGACGATTGTCATGTCCGCCGCCACACCCGCCAGCACGCCGGTCGGACTGTCCTCGATCACCAGGGTGCGCTCCGGCGCGGCCTTCATCGTCTCGGCGGCGTAGAGGAACAGGTCGGGATGCGGTTTGCCCCGGCTGACATGAACGGCGGCGCTGAAGATCGGGCCGCCGAAGACGTCATGAGCCCCCGAAATGGCGCAGACCCAGCTCGATCCAGTCGGGCGGACTGGAGGAGGCGATGCAACGCGACTCCTCGCGTCCCGCCAGGAAGGCGTCGAACCCCGCGACGGACGTCAGGTCGCGCCGGGCGCGATCGTGACAGCGCCGCGTCCATTCGTCTTGCAGGCCAGGCGGGCAAGGCGTGCCCAGTCGTTCCGAAATAAGCGCTTCGCAGTCCAGCCAGCGCTTGCCCAGATAGGTCGCCAAGGCGTCGTCCAGCGTGGTCGGCAGGCCGATTTCGCTGAGCAGTTCGGCCATGACCGCATTGTTCAGCAGTTCGCTGTCGGCGACGACCCCGTCGTAGTCGAAGATGATGAGGTCGAACGGACTTCGGTTCACGCCCGCTCGGCAGCCTTGGCGGCGTCCCACAGGGCGTCCATTTCGGACAAGTCGGACTGCTCCGGCGTGCGGCCGTCTTTCTTCAGTTCGGCCTCGATGAACTCGAAACGACGAACGAATTTGGCGTTGGCGGCGCGCAGGGCGTCTTCCGGCTCGACCTCTAGCTTGCGGGCCAGATTGGCGACGACGAACAGCAGGTCGCCCAATTCCTCGCGGGCCTTCTCCTTGTCGCCGGCGGCGATCTCGACGCGCAGTTCCTGAACCTCTTCGGCCAGTTTGTCGAAGACTTCGTCGGTGGAGGGCCAGTCGAATCCGACACGCCCCGCGCGCTTGGTCAGTTTGGCGGCGCGGGTGAGGGCGGGCAGGCCGACCGGCACGTCGTCCAGCACGCCGTGCTGTTCCTTGGCCTTGCGCTCGGCGGCCTTGATGTCTTCCCAGCGGTCCTTCTGGGCCGGGCCGGTGGCCTTGGCGGCTTCGTCGCCGAAGACGTGCGGGTGGCGGCGGATCAGCTTGTCGGCCATGGCCTCGGCCACGTCCTCCAGCCGGAAATGCCCGGCTTCCTCAGCCATGCGCGAGTGGAAGACGACCTGGAACAGCAGGTCGCCCAGTTCCACCCTCAGTTCGTCCATGTCGCCGCGCTCGATGGCGTCGGCGACCTCATAGGCCTCCTCGATCGTATAGGGTGCGACCGTCTGGAAGGTCTGCTCCACGTCCCAGGGACAACCGCCGTTCGGATCGCGCAGGCGAACCATGATGTCCTTCAGGCGGTCGACAGGGTGGGTCATTCAGGCGTGTCCGGCGTCTCTTTGCGCCAGGGCGGCGCGGATTTCATCGTGCCTGCGTGCGGTCAGGGGATAGCCCTTCAGCACCCAGGCCGTGGCCGCCAATAGCAGGCCCGGCACGGCGATGAACAGGATCTGCAGGATCAACAGCGAGAAGTCGCTATTCCCCTCCGGCCCCGGCAGCGCCTTGAACCCCACCAGCGGCAGGATGGCGTAAGGAAGCAGGGCGAAGACGTGACCCATCTTGGTCGTGGCCGACAGGATGGAGAACATCAGGCCGGTGCGATCCACGCCGGTTTCCAGCCGCACCTCGTCGCCCGCATCCGCCATCATGGCGCGCAGCAGGAACAGACCCGCCGCATAGGGCAGGCCGGCGATGAACATCGCGACCGCTGTCAGGGCGAAGTTCCCGCCGGGGACCAGGGTGGCGCCGACGTAGAAGACGGCGAAGATCAGGCTGGCGACCGCCAGGGCGCGATCCTTGCCGATCCTCGTCGCCAGCCAGGCCCAGACCGGCGCCCCGACCAGGCCGGCCATGAAGTAGATCAGCATGAACAGCGACGCCTGGGTGTGGTCGTAGCCCTTGATCTGGCCGAAGAAGAAGAACAGCAGCGATCCCGTAATGCCCGGCGCGATGCCCAGCAGCAGGTCCGCGATCAGCAGCTTGCGCACCGTCTTCATCCTGAACAGGGCCAGATAGGCGCGCGGCCCGCCGTGCGGCGCGGCGCCCGCATTGACGGGCTCGGGCACGGCGACCATGGCCAGGCCGATGGTGAGGGGCAGGGCGATGATGATGGCCCAGCCCATGATGCGCACCCCGTCGACGTAGTTCCCCAGGCCCGTCTTCACCACGATGGTCGGCAGGATCAGGATCAGGATCACGCCGATGATGTTGAACACCTGCCACCAGCCGTAGACCCGGCTGCGCTGGTCATACTGCGGCGCCAGAACAGCGGCCCAGCCCAACTGCCCCAGCGTGCCCATCGAGAAGCCGAGGTAGAGCACCAGCAGCCAGGCGAACAGATAGATCGGCCCCGCGCCCGGCTGGACCGTCACGAACATCATCAGCGCCGCCAGCATCAGGATCGGCGTCGCCACCGCCATCCACGGGCGATAGCGGCCCAGGCGCGTGCGCGTCCGGTCCATGCCCCAGCCGATGAAGGGATCGAACAGGATGTCGATCAGTCGCACTGCCATGAAGACCGCGGCCACCATGCCCATCTCTATGCCGACGTGGGTGGCGTAGAATTCCGGCAAGGTGACGGGCAGGGCCACGCCGAAAGCCGCCAGCGGCAGGCAGGGGCCTGAGAAGGCGGCCAGGATGGCGTTGGAACGGCGCGGCGCGTCGGGCGCGGCGAGGGCGGACGAAGGCGCTGCGGTTGCGGTCATGCGGTCACGGCCTGTTCGCGGCGCGAGTC
>Ga0308157_10007746_pt1 | contig 12400 bp, 12 predicted proteins | sample PhyBR1_FD_201035 | JGI IMG/M metagenome (GOLD analysis project Ga0308157, IMG submission 201035) | Phyllosphere microbial communities from UC Gill Tract Community Farm, Albany, California, United States - DLSLB.R1 | ecosystem: Host-associated > Plants > Phyllosphere > Unclassified | place: USA...
ATCGCATTTCCTTCTCTGGCCTTAATGGAGCCTTGGCTTCTGTCGGTGCCGCATTCGGCGCAAAGGAATTGGCAGCTTATGCCGATGAATGGACACGGGCCGGAAATCTAATCCGCTCGGCTGCCACATCATCCGGCGTCGAAGTTCGTTCACTCAATGAACTGAAGGATAGCGCAAATGCGGCCCGAACGAGCCTCTCCGATTATACCGACCTTTATGCCCGCCTGATCCGATCTGCCTCAGCTGTCGCCCAGTCTGAAGGTGAAATTGCGCTGGCAACTGACCTAGTATCGAAAGCTTTCAAGGCTGGTGGAGCCTCTGCACAGGAACAGGCTGCCGGTATTCTTCAGCTCGGTCAGGCGCTTGGTTCTGGCGTTTTGCAGGGCGACGAGTTGCGTTCGCTTCGTGAAAACGCGCCAATTTTGGCAAAAGCCATCGCTGACGAGTTCAAGACGACAATTGCCGGGCTCAAACAGTTGGGTGCGGATGGAAAACTGACTTCGGATCGGGTGTTCCGTGCAATCCTCAATGCACAAAAGCCGATTGAAGCGCAGTTCAAAGCTACCAATGCGACCATCAAAGATGCCTTCACGCAGGTCAATAATGAATTCTTGGCTTACATTGGCAATGCTGATGCTTCCGCAGGTGCAAGCGCGAAGCTGGTTGCTGCACTTCAGTATGTCGCAGACAATTTCAAGGAAGTGGCAGACGTTGCCGCCACTTTCGCCACGGTCATCATAACGGCTCTCACCGGGCGCGCAATTGGTGGATTGGCTGCAAGCCTTGTCACGGCCCTCGGCTCTTTGGGAAAGTTCCTGACAGCACTCAGAACCGGCGTTCCTATCGCAACCAGCTTCGCCGCCGCTCTTGGCCCTATCGGCTTGCTTGCGGGTGCTGCTGCCGCTGCCGTTCTTTTGCTCTACAACAACATGGCGAGCGGCGACACAGCCGCTCAGTCTTTCACGAGCGCAGTAAAGGGCAACGAAACAGCCCTTAACAATGCTGCTTCGGCATCAAGAGCCTACCAAGCGGAACTCGTTAAACAGATCAGCTTGCAGTTGGAAGCTGCCAAGTCCGCTGAAGCCAATGCGCGCATGACTTATGATAACGCGGCATCACGCGCGAAGGGCTTCAAGGACCTAACTGGCCTAGAGTTTGAGCCATTTGAATACGCGGCAAACCAAGCAGACAAAGAACTTGGCAATCTCACTGTGGCTGTGGACAAGCTTCAACTCCAAAAGGAACGCGCCGAGAAAATCCTTGCTTCCACGCCTTCAGGGTACGGTGGCGGCATAGCCACAACGCCTGACGACAAGAAGAAGGGCCGGACGAAGAAGACGCCAGCGGAAAAGTTCGACCGGGATTTGCAGAATATCACGGATCGGACAGCGGCACTGGTGGCCGAAACTGAGGCAATGCGTCAGCTTAACCCGCTGATCGATGATTACGGCTATGCGATTGAAAAGGCGCGCACCGAACAGGAATTGCTTAATGCAGCTCAAAAAGCTGGCGTTACCATCACTCCTGAACTTCGTGCCCAGATTGCCCAGACAGCTGAACAATGGGCGCTTGCCAGTGCTGAAGCAAACAAGCTGGCAGAGGCTCACGACAAGATCAGACAGCGGGCCGAGGAATGGCGTGATGCCGAAAAGGACGCGGTTCGCGGCGTAGTCGATGATCTGATAGCCGGCAAGTCGGCTGCTGAAGCTTTCGCGGATGCTCTCGATAAAATTCTGTCCAAACTTCTCGATTTCGCCTTTGACGGTATCTTCGACAGCATTGGGAAAGGCGGTGGAGGTATCTGGGGCGCAATCGGTAGCATTATCACCGGGAAATACGCCAACGGCACTAATAGCGCTCGCGGTGGTCTTTCTCTGGTTGGTGAGCGCGGGCCGGAATTGGTCAATCTTCCTCGTGGCGCTCAGGTCATCCCAAATCACAAGCTTACGGCTCCCACACTGCCAAGCATTCAGGCTTCGCGCCAATCGGCATCGTCTGGATCAATGCGGGTTGATGTCGGCGTGAGTGTGGACAATGACGGAAAGCTTCAAGCCTACGTCCAGAACGTCTCTCGAAAGACCAGTCAGGGCGCCATTCGGTCTTATGACAAAACAGGGCCTGCGCGCCTGAAACGTGACAGCAGACAAGCCAATTTGCGGGGGATGGTATGATCGATCTTGTTTCGACGGTTCGTTTCCTGCCGTCCTATCCGCAATTGCACAGCCCGGTCAGTATGTCCAAGTACGGCAATCGGGCAATTTCATTCGTTGAATATGCTGACCCTTATCGAACAATCGATATGGAAACCGTGCCAATGAAGGCCAGTGAAGCTATCGCGCTTCAGGCTTTCATCGCATCGGCTCGTGGCGGGATGGAAACGATTATCTATCGCCCGACACATATCTGCATTCCGCAGGCCTACTGGGGCAATCCAAACGATCCGCACATCACCGGCACCGCATCGCGTGGAACCGTCACAAACGGCAGGCAGGTGCAGCTTACAAGCTTGGTCCCTGGTCTCACTTTGATGCCGGGCGATCTCATTTCGTTTACGAGCGGCACCTATCGCCAAATGGCACAGATCACAGTAGGCGCTACGGCGGCAAGCACACAGATGACGGTTACAGTCGATCAGCCGATTGCTTCCTATATAGCGTCGGGTGCTGTTGTCAGGTTCAAGAAGCCTGAGCTGAACACCCGCGTTGTGCCGGGATCGTTCCAGATGAGCCGTGGGCCTCGGCCTACCGCATCTTTCCAGTTGATGGAGGTTCCTCGCTGATGGCTTTCCCAACACGACTTCAACAGCTTCTGGGTGAAGGTCGCATCATTATTCGTTCGATGGGCGATTTCATGTTCGGGACAGGTGCCTGGTATATGTGGAACGGCATGTCGGAACTGGTCTGGAACGGCAATACCTATATCCCGAACCAACTTATAGCCATCGAAGAACCGCCCTATCAGATGGGTTCCGAAGCGCTTCCGATCACCATAACGATGCCGGTCGCTACCGACTTCGGGATCACGCCTGACAAACTCGCACAGATTGAAAGCGTCGATTACAAGGGCAGAACTGTCATTCTGTACGATGCATATTTCGATCCAGACACGCGCGAACTGCTGCACGTTGAGCCGATGTATCGGGGTTATATCGATACTATTGATCACGCCTTCGATAATGGCGAGTTCATGCTCAAGGCGAACATCGAAACGACTGCGCTGGAAAACCATCGGGACGGCTATCGCACCGCCTCTCATCAGGATCAGCAGTTGATTTCACCCGGTGATAAGTTCTTCGAATACGCCTCTACCGTCCGACGCGAAAACTTTCACATCACAGCACCGTAAGGATCGCCATGCGACATCCAGAATGGGAAAAACGCCTCGTGACTGTCACGGAGGCGCATCTAAGCACGCCTCTGGTCTGGGGTCAGTCCGATTGCATTCTGACCGCTGCTGACGCTGTTGAGGCTGTTCTTGACCATGATCCTGCCAAGGACATCAGGCGCAATTATAAGAGCAAAACGGGTGCTTATCGTCTTATCCGACAGCGCGGATTTAAATCGGTGTCAGACGTTCTTGCCAGCCAGTTCGAGGAAGTTCCCGTCGCATTGGCTCAGCGCGGTGACTTAGGCGTCTACGACAAAACAGCCGGTTATTTCTGCGAATACGGTTTTGCCGTGAAGGGTGAGGATGGCCTGCGCTTCCTGCCACGCACAATGGCCGAGAGGGCCTTCAAGGTTTCCTGATGAAGTATCTGCTGGTTATCCTTTTCGCGCTGCTGGCTTCTCCTGCGGCGGCGGAACCTGTTACGCTTATTGTCGGCGCTATCGGCGCGGCTGGATCATGGCTGTTCGGTGGTTCGCTACTCGCTAATCTGGTTCTTGGTGGCCTTGCCGCTGCTGCGAAATACGCCTTGGGCGCTATGCGTCCTAAGCCAAAATCAGAGGCATCGAAAACCGAAACCCAGTATGGCGAAAACCTTGTCCGCGAGGTCGGCATGGGCGTTTTCGGCACCATGGGCCATCATGTCTATCGAAACGCATTCGGCAAAGGCAACCGGATGGTTCAGGACGTTTACAAGCTTTCCGACTTCCGCTGTGTCGAGCTTTTGCGAGTGTCGATGGACGGTGAATGGAAGAACTTGACCCCAAATGAAATAGCATACGGCAGGAAAGTGCTGGATGTTCACGAGGGGGGAGAAGTCTGGGTTCGCTTCTATCAGGGAACGATGGATCAGGCCGCTGATTACAACTTGGTAGCAGACGCTAACCCGCCTGGACGGTGGACGCCTGCGCATCGTGGAGCCGGTATCTGCTATGTCGTCGTCACATCACGAATGGAAGCGGATAACTTAACTTCTCCGCCGAGCCTCATGTTCGAGGTTCGCGGCGCTCCATTGTATGACCCGCGCTTCGATACAACGATAGGCGGTTCCGGTCCTCAACGTCAAAACGACCAGAACACTTGGGCTTTCTCCGATAACCCTGCTGTCATGATGTATAACCTCGAAAGAGGCATCTACAACGGCACTGAAAAGATCGTCGGTCGCGGCACAGCGGCGAGCCGTTTGCCTTTGTCTGAATGGTTCACCGCAATGAATATCTGCGATGAAATCATGCCGGACGGCAGTAAACGATATACCGCTGCATTGATCGCTTCTTCCGGCGACGGCGTCACTCACGATAGCAACATGACGCCATTGCGCGAGGCATGCGCCGGTTCGTGGGTGGAAAGCGTTTCAGGTGAATATCCAATCGTTGGTGCAAATCAAGCAGTCGTTGCGACGATCACAGACGATGATATCAACGTAGAAAAGCCGTTTACTCTGTCACTTACACGCCCACGCTCTGAGCTTGTGAACACGGTTGCTGGCAGCTACATTAGCCCGGAAGCTTTCTATGAGACGGTTCCTCTTGCAACGCGTATCGATGAGACCGCGTTGGCACTGGATCGGGAGCGCCTTGCGTCAAAAGTAGACTATACTGCCATCACGGATCACCGCGTGGGCGACAGGCTGGCAGATATCGCAATCCGAGCCTCACGTTATCAGGCAAGCGGCCAGTTCACCATCAAGCCTAAGTTCCTGGAATTGAAAATCGGTTCGTGGGTCAATTATCAGTCTGATCGGTACAACTTCACCAAAACATTCCAGATACTGTCTAAAGGGCTTGGGGCTTTGGGCGAGGATGGAACGCGTGACGTGACCGTCACCCTTCAGGAAGTCGGCAACGGCATCTTTGATCCGACTGCATATGAAACTAACCCGCCTGTACCGATCCCGGTTGGCCCTCCTGACTATCTCGGAGAAGTTCAAGGCTTCTTTGCAATAGCAAACAAAGTTGTTGGCGATGACGGCGATGAGCATCCCGGCATTCGCTTACTCTGGGATGCGATTGATGATGTGACAGTGGCAGGCGTGGAAATCCAGTACTGGCCGGACAATGATCCATCACAGGTGTTCAATGACTATGTGACCAAGGATGTCACCGTCTTTCAGATCGTGAATGGTCTGACCAGCCTTACTGATTGGTGGGTTAGAACAAGGCTTAGAGTGGCTTCAGGAACGCGCCCTGTGGCTTGGTCTGCAGCAGAGATGGTGACCACGCTCGATGCTCGCAGCGACGACAGCCCGGTCGATTATGGGCGTCTGGATGATGATCTTTCGGGATTGATCAACTGGATAACCGACGACATGCGCGAGCTGAAAAGGCAAGCGCAGGAACTGGCAACGAGCACGGCAGATAATCATAACAGCAACTATGCTGATATGCAGCAGATCCGGCGCCAGCTTACAAGCACTTTTGGAACGGCTAAAGCCTCGTGGCAGGAAGATATCCTTGTCGCAACCGGTCAGCAACTAACGCAGATCAATGTCAGCCTTGGCACGAAGGCCGATGCGAACACAGTCGTACTTCTTCAAAGCCGCGTTGATGGCGTCGAAGGCGATATGACCGCCATTTCGAATGCGCTGACCGAGGTCAATGCATCCGTCGATGGGACCATCTCAAATGCCGCTTGGCGAATGACGGCTACTCAGGGAAGTGGCGGTCAGTCTGTAAGGATATCTGCCTTTGGACGCATCGGCTCTGGCGATAGCTGGAAGCAGGCCGGTTGGTTTGTGAATGTAACTCCTACTGGCAGCCAGTTTGTGATCGTTTCCAATCAGTTCGCGATTGCTGATCCCAATGATGACGGCAGCTTTACATATCCGTTTGTTGCTCAGAATGGTGAGATTTACATGCAGAGTGTCCGGCTCGGAACGTTGAAATTCGACAGGCTTCTGTCGAACAACAACAAACTTGATATTCGAGGCGATGGCACAAACGCGTACATCAGGATCTTCGTCTAATGGTCAACTGGTATGCGGGCTGGAAGCCTGGTGTCGGACCCGTCATGAAAATCATGAAGTTCGACGGTGATGATCCGCTGGGTGTGGCAAATAACGCATTCAGCCGGTTCTACTTCAATTCTGAAGCAAGCAACCTTTCCTACGTGTTTGGTCATTTCCAATTGCCTCAGACACTAAACAAATCAAACTATCCGGGCAGTTATGATCCGGGTAGTTTCTACGGCTTGCAGACAGGGGCAATGAGTGACCAGTGGGTTATGAAAAGCTCATATACGACCGCTGGCCAAAACACATCTCGGTTTGACATTTATGGTCTTATCGGAAGAATGCCTGATATCCAGAGCACAATTCCGTTCGCGGAAATGAAGTTTATAGCCGCTGATGGCACGGCTCGCATTCTCTATAACTTCAAGCCAAGCACGTCATCTGCTTACTACTTCTCTGTCACGAACTATGGCGTTACTTGCTATTCGTTCGAAACGCAGCCCACCGGCCTTGGTTATCGACGCATACCCAGTCAGTTTGGATATCAAGGATGGTGCATTCGTCCTTCTAACCAGTCAGCGGGCTTTGAAGCCTTTCTGTCGGGTGATTGGGATTTCGCAACGGCTATGATCTGGGATTTGCCATGTAACAACGTGCCAATTCCCACACCGAATGGAACGCCTGCTGCTGGGCAACTTGCCTTTGCCTTAGAGCCGACGCGGGCAAAGATGGCACGGCCCGGCTTCAGTGTGGATACCGCCACCGGGCGTCAGCTGATCATGGACAGCAATCGCACGCCGGTTAAGTGTGTGATGATGGGAGAAACTCCAGCCATTCAGCCCGGTACATCGTATTTCGTTGCCAAGCCAGCTTCAATCGACTTCGATCTTTCGCCGTCGATGGTATGTGACACCATCTGCAGTCTGAATGGATGGGGTTTTGTAATCCCACCCGTAAACTTGAACACAGGCTTTAACGAAGAGCGCACCGACGCGTTTTACAAGGTGGAACCGGGTGGCATTCGGTTCTCGGTCACAGGAACGCACTCGGTTGCTATCCGCTTTATGCTCTACGCAACTGGTCTGCAGGGCTATACAAGCGGCGGCAATCAGGTTGTGAGAAAGCTTGGTAACGAGCATTTTCAGATTAAAAGGCCGGGTTCGAGTGATGCGGCGCCCGGTTACAACGACATTCTGATCGACACACGTTTCAGCGCTGTCACTGTCCTTGCTGAGGGCTATATTCCTGCCGCGAATTTCAGTTCGGCAAATCAGGTAAACTGGCGTTACGGTAACATCGGCGCTCGTATCAACTTTGACAGTCAGGGCATGTTCGTGTTCCCGAAAGTCATTGTCGAGTTTGGTGACATGTTCCGGCAAGGCAACCACGCGATGTACGTTTCGCCCGGGAGCGGTACTGTTGAGGTGCTTCGCCAATCAATGGCGACGGTCGTTAATTCTGACCATTGTGTCGTTCACATATCGCCGGGAAACAGTGCAGGACCGAATGTGAGCGGTTTCCCTGATCCTGTTGGCGTTCGCTACTACATCCTTGGGGCCGCAACGCTCTAACAATCCGAAAATCGGAGAATACAATGGCTGTTTTGTCAGATTACACCTCTGGCACGATTACGCTCGCCAATGGTTCAACGGCTGTAACCGGCACAGGTACACTGTTTGATGTGGCGAAGTTCCGTGAAGGTGACACGCTTCAAATTCAGAACCTGACTGCTGTTATCGCCAGCGTGAATAGCAACACGTCTCTGACGCTGACAGCGCCATGGACTGGTACGTCACTCACGAATGCTCCGTACCGAGCGCGGTATTTGCCAGATGGCGCTCGTGTGACCGCACAAGCAACCACGCTTATCGAGCTTCTTGGCAATGGCGTTCTGACAAACCTCGCTGAGATTGGTGTTGAGGACGGCAAGGTGCCTGTCGGAAATGCGGCTGGGCAGTATGAGCTCGTAGATACTGATGAGTTCGGTGTCCAAGACCCGAACGGCAGCCTTGGCAAGCTTGCGGCTCTCACGTTGGGCAATCGTCAGATTTTGCAGACTGATGGGGCAGGAAGTTTCACCCTCCTTTCTTTGGCCGCACGGCAGATACTTCAAACGGATGCAAATGGCGCTCTTAAAGCAATCGCCCTTGCAGCCAATAAGCTCATCAACACCGATGCTAGCGGCGATATTCTCCTTTCAGATATCACACCATTGGCACGGTCGGTTCTCGATGACACCACAGGCGCTGCAATGTGGAATACGATGGGCGGCGGTGGCAGTCTTGTTCCTAATGGATGGTCAAGATCGCCAAATGGTCTGATTATGAATTGGGGAAACATCAACATCGCCAATGGCGATCAGGGGATACTATTTCCTCAGGCTTTCCCTAATCAGGTATTCGGTGTTGTTATCGGCGCAGCTCAATCAACGCCTAATTCTGCGACCACGTTCTATGGTGCGTCGGCAGACAGTTATACGCTGTCATCCTTTGCTGCTCACGGTCGTTACATCGGCAACGGCGGTTCTGTCGGACAAGCCGCAATCAACGCCTCATACATCGCTTTAGGACGCTGAACATGTATAAAGCTGTTTTTGATGAAAATGGCATGCCACTAGGCTTTTATTCCGTGGAAGTTCGGCGATCACGTTCCAGCAGCTGCTGTGGATATTACAGACGAACAGTGGCAAGACTTTATCGACAACCAAGGCTTGCGCAGATGGGATGGATCGAAGGTGGTTGAATACACACCGCCAACCCAAGAGCCAGAGCCAGTTGTTAACGTTCTGCCCGCCGTCACGCTCTGGGAACGCTTGACAGAAGCCGAGGCAGATCAGGTGAATGAGGCTATGGCAACGCAGCCAGTGCGCACACAGCGCATATTCACCACGGCCAATACTTTCCGCTCAGATCATGAACTATGGCCGCTGCTGGAGCAGATGGCGACACAGCTATTCGGCGAGGAACGGGCGGCTGAGTTGCTGTCTGACCCGTCAGAACTTGTAAGCAATGCCTAATGTAGCTGTGTGTTGTTTGAACTCAAACGGGATCGTTGAATTCCCGAAATCACGCTCTCCAAAATCGGTGTATCGGTATTCAGCCCGCGCAATCCAGTTTTGAGTGAGCGCCGCATCGACGCCAGCGCCTATATTCCAACCGCTACGACTGAAACTCTCGTTGAAGGCTGGCGGGTTGGGATATTCGAACATCTGGACGTACGTATTGTCGTAGCGACCATATGAATATCCGGCTGTAACATAGGGCAGTATCCGACCAAATGCGTAGCCAATGCGAGCATTCACGTTGCCCATCACTTTAGCTTTTGCGTCAACGTGCGCGTAAAGGTTCCAGTCTGGATCGTCGTCGGTAAGGGTGTTGGCGACGAGGCCGGCATCAATGCCCGTCACGATCTGTCCGAATTGCCAGTTGTAGCCACCATATACGCCAACGGCTACGCCGTGCGGTCGCTGAGTTGAGTCCGAATTGCCGTTTGGAGCATCCCACTCCATAAAACTCTTCGCCCAACGCCCACCGATCTGTGCGCCAATATAGCCGCCGGACCAGTCAAATGTGTCAGCAACAGCGGTGTTCGTCCACGCGGCAGCGACAACGGCAATAATAAGTAAACGCCTCATAGAAATCTCCCCAAACCTACCCGGCGCGGAGAGTATGACGAGAATTTCAAATCTGCAACTGACAGTCTGCCGAGATTGTTGGTAGCGTTAATCCTCAGAGGTTCAAATGAATATGCACCTTGGCGATACCCGCCTCTTGATTGAGGCAGGTCGAGAGCGTGGGCTATTGCGCAATCAAATGGCGTATGTGTTGGCCACGGCTTACCACGAGACCGCGCACACGATGAAGCCGATCAATGAGATCGGCAGCGAGAAGTATCTTCGGTCAAAGAAATATTGGCCTTACATTGGTCGTGGATACGTCCAGATCACTTGGAAAAATAACTATGAAAAGGCTGGCAGAATTCTGGGTATTGACTTCGTGTCGAAGCCTGAACTTCTCCTGCTGCCCAAGTATGCCGCTCCAATCATCATTGCGGGTATGGTCGAAGGCTGGTTCACCGGCAAGAAGTTGTCGGATTACATCACCCTGCAGAAGTCTGATTTCAAGAACGCTCGCCGGATCGTGAATGGCACTGACAAGGCCGAACTGATCGCCGGCTATGCCAAGGACTACGACAAGGCGCTGCTTGCTGAGGGCTATGGCGTAGACCAGGTGGTGACTGCTCCGGCTGCCGAGGTAGTCCCTGAGCCTGTCGTTGAAAAGCCTATCTCCAAATCATCGCGGTTCTGGTCATGGATCGGCAGCGGCGGGGCAGGTGCGGCCATCCCGTTTGTTGATTGGCGCGTCCAGATGGTGCTTGTCGTGTTCGTCCTCGCGCTCACCGCATATGCAATCTTCACAATGCCACAGGCCAAGGCCAAGCTTGAGAAGCTTGTAGATGCGCTATGAACGTCATATGGGCGCTGACCCCGAACTGGTTGAAATGCCTTCTCGCCGGGATCGTCGCTGCCTCCATCATTGCGGGCAGCAGCTATCTGCTCGGCGAGCGCGAAGGTCGCCAGCAAGCCAAAACCGAGCAACTACAATCTGACATCAAGGCTGAACGCGAAAGGGTGAAGGACGATGCGAAGCTACGTTCTCTGTCGGACCATGATTTTTGTGTCGAGTCTCTTCGCCGTCGCGGCCTGCAATCCGCAGACTGTGAACAGCTGCGCGGGGTGGCGGCAGAATAATCTGGGCGCAGCTGGATTGATCGCGCTGACAAAGGTGGATCGGCCCGCAGCCGAACGCGTCGAGGGAAATGACGAAAACGGTAAAAAGCGGGGCTGCTGGTGATGGCAGGTGAAATTCAATGGTTAATCGGCCTTGCTGTTGGTCTCGGCAGCACTTTCACGGTGGCGTTGATTGCTGCGTTCCGTTCGCTCTCGTCTTCGCAAAAATCAGCAGAAGATCGGCTCGGTGCTGCGATCAAGGATGGCGACGACCAGTTGCACGAACGAGTTAACCGCGTCCGGGACGAATATGTAAGGCGCGTCGATCTTGATGATCATGTGCGCCAGTTGCGCGATGGCATGAAAGAAATGAGGGACGAAACGCGGGAGGGTCTCAAAGAGACGAATAAACGGCTCGATCAAGTGCTGGCTGTTCTAGCACAAGACAAAAAATAACCCCGCTTCGGCGGGGTTTTCTGTCTCGGGGGATTTGTTATTCCATGTCTGGGATCTCGCCAAATTGGAAAATAATGGCTGGAGGTCCATATTCGCCAATATCGGGATCTGCTTCCCGGCTCCAAGCAACAATCCCTGAATGTTTACCTTCGAGGCCCGTCGCAGCTTTCATTGCTCGGCCTTCGGTCTCAAACGACATTGGATCGAACGCAGGAACGAGCTCACCGTCATCATTCTTATCAAAGGCAGCAACCACGATCAGACGCGCATTAGCCATTTAAGTCACTTCCCGTTGGTATCTTTGTCGATATCGGAATTATCGCGGTTCGACGGTCCACCTGCTTTCTTCGAACCTTTGGATTTACCTATTTTGGGTTCTACTGGGCGGACAGGGGTGTTCGTAAACTTAATTGCCATGAGTCTTTCTAATTCGTCTTCGCTTCGTATGTTCCTATAATGTTCTCATTTTGATCGAGAGTCAATCGGCGTTATGATCGCTAAGATATGACTTAGAAAACGCGCCAATGAATGTTCGAATGGGACTATGCTCGATGTCATAGCTAGTTTTAGCGCGATTGCATATCGACTGGTCAGAACTCGCGGATACAGTTGTCCAGCACAACAACAAAAAGCCCCGGCACGAGAGGTGTGATCGAGTGGCCGGGGCTGCGCTTCGCCTGGACCCAGCTTCCTGTCACGAAGCGCGGCAAAATTTTATCAAAATGATTTCGTTTTGGAAGAGAAAAAAGCTCACAAGTCTGTACGCACGTACGCAGATTATTTCTCTTTTTTCTCGACCTCATCCAGCCTTCTTAAAAGATCATCGAACGTGTTTGCCGCATCACAATCTGCGTCATGAATTTCTATTAACCCAAGACCAA
>Ga0308157_10007748_pt1 | contig 12398 bp, 15 predicted proteins | sample PhyBR1_FD_201035 | JGI IMG/M metagenome (GOLD analysis project Ga0308157, IMG submission 201035) | Phyllosphere microbial communities from UC Gill Tract Community Farm, Albany, California, United States - DLSLB.R1 | ecosystem: Host-associated > Plants > Phyllosphere > Unclassified | place: USA...
TGTCTTTTTCATACCACAACCACTGGTTAACAACGCGCGACGGGCATTATTGAACAATCTTGTATGGTGAGCCAGTTCAAATCAGCTGGCTGACACGTTAATCCATTAATTCAGGTGCTTTATCCAACATTTTTTAAACACCGCCCTTTCAGGGGTTTGCATTAAAATCAGTCACTTGAAAAAAATAATGTCTGGGGAATAGCGGCTTTTTTTTCGCCCCAGAACACGCATCAAACACGCTTTTGCCCCAAATATGCCCCCAAAACTCACGTTTTGCGTAGCTCCTTCCAGTTTCTCAACGACCCGCTTTACCGCCTCCCTGATTTACATCATCTCCCTGTTTCAAAATCATAAAGTTTCGGTGTGTACCTGTTTTTTATCCCTGCCCTATACTTTCAGTCTGACTGACTGGAGGTTCCTATGTGTGGACGTTTTGCACAAGCCCAAACCCGTGAAGAATATCTGGCTTACCTGGCCGACGAAGGCGATCGCGACATCGCCTATGACCCTGAGCCGATTGGACGTTACAACGTTGCGCCTGGCACAAAAGTCCTGCTGCTAAGCGAACGCGACGAACAGCTGCACCTTGTTGGGGTTACGCGTCGGGGTGGTGGGATAAGACACCTCTGATAAACTCGCGCGTCGAGACGGCAGCCACCAGCAGAATGTTTAAACCTCTCTGGCAGCACACCATTCGAACGCGGAGACGAAGCGGAAGGATTTTTGATGGTGACGTCTGCAACTGATAAAGCGCTGGTCGACATTCACGACCGCCGGCCGCTGGTCCTGTCGCCAGAAGCGGCCCGGGAATGGATGCGCCAGGACGTTGGCGGGAAAGAAGCTGAGGAAATAATTGCCGACGGCACAGTGGTCGCCGACTAGTTTATCTGGCACGCAGTGTCGCGTGCCGTTGGTAATCCAAAAATCAGTGTGCTGAATTTATTGATAATATTCAGTGATATCCTGACAGATATTACCAAAGTTTTACGCTTCCATCTGGCTGCTTACCACCCACTGGAGTCATGTCGTACACCTTGGTTACGCATTTTTGAATGCCGTCTTTAAGATGCTTTACCATTTTCTTATCTGAATTATTCTGCTCAAAATAATTCACAGTGGTAACATTATTTTTCCTGTAAATTTCAGCTTCGCCATATGGCCCGGCGGAATATGCAAGCTTATAACCCCAAAATTCTTCTTTATAGCCTGGTAAAATGTAAGGGTCGTAATCTGCAAATACATCAGCAATGCATAATGCAACGCTTTTTGTATCGCTCTTGGTTGTATATACAGCGTCAGGGGTACCATGTTTTGGCGGTTCCTGAATAATTGCACACCCAGACAAGGTAAGTACTGCTAATGCAAGAATAGGTTTTAACATGTCAATTCCATTTAAGTATTTATAAGCGCTTGAATAAGATACTATATTTTGACAATAATGTCCTGGGTTTATTTAACAATTAATAAATCTTGGAAGCGGTCGTATACCGCGGAGAAAGCATTTTACGCTTCATCTGCCACTGCTGCTGAACGCCCTGCCCAGCAAAATGGAGTGTTCCTTTTCCATCTTTCGCATTCAGGTGATCGAGTATCTCCATCAACCTCTCGCTACCTGCCCGCGGCGCATTCTCGTCGAATAAATTGAGCTGCGCCACGCCCTGGCTGAAGAAATCGCCGAGCATAATGACGGCTTTCTGGTATCGGTGCCCATCCTGCCAAATTTTGTCCAGGCACTTTACCGCGGCTTTGATAATGTCGCGGCTATCCTGCGTTGGTGTGAGCAACTTCATTGAGGCGCTATTGCCGTAATATGGCCCGTTAAGCGCAAAGGGAGAGGTCTTCACGAATGCTGAGATAAAGCGGCAATATTGGTACTCACTGCGGAGCTTTTCAGCGCCGCGGGCGGCATAGGAGCAAGTAGCCTGGCGCATCTGCTCATAGTCGGTAACGCGTTCGCCAAACGACCGGCTGCAGACGATTTTCTGGGTTGCAGGGCAAACTCTGTTCGCCACGCAACTCCCGGACTGTTCGCTCGAGGACCACGTTGAAGTGTTTGCGGATAATCCATGTGCTTTGCTCTGAGAGGTCCAGAGCCGTCTTGATTCCCATGGCATTGAGCTTCTTGCTAATACGCCTGCCGGCACCCCACACATCCTCTACAGGTACGATAGCCAACAATCGACGCTGACGGTCGATGTTAGACAAATCAACCACCCCACCAGTCTGGCGCGGCCATTTCTTGGCTGCGAGGTTTACCAGCTTAGCGAGAGTTTTAGTCTGCGCGATGCCAACCCCTACAGTCAGATGTGTACGCTTCAGAACTGTCGCGCGGATCTCTTTGCCGAACTCCGTCAGGTCCTGGCAATTCCTGACGCCTGTCAGGTCGCAAAAAGCTTCGTCAATGCTGTAAATTTCGACACGGGGGTTTATTTCCTCCAGTGTCGTCATTACCCGGTTCGACATATCCGCATAAAGCTCATAGTTGCTACTGAAGCAAACAACACCGGCACGGCGGAACAACTCCTTTTGCTTGAAGAACGGCTCCCCCATTGTAATTCCTGCGGCCTTGGCCTCGGTGCTACTTGCGATTACACAGCCATAGCTATTCGGGAGAACGACAACCGGGCACCCTCTCAGATCTGGCCTTAACACCGTCTCGCATGATGCGTAGAACGAATTCACATCACAGAGCGCAAACATGTTCAGCTCGCCGATTTGGCGATGAAAGTCACGACGCCGAACACATCGAGCGTGTCCTCGCTGCCGACAATTATCGCCGAGTAAGCGCTGTTCATCGGTATGAGCTGGAATGTCGGGCATAGCTGCAGGCGCTTCACTGTACCCCATCTACCGCGGCGATAACGATATCCCCATTCTCAGCAGTTCGCGAGCTATCCACCACCAGCAGATTGCCGACGCTGATCCCGGCCTCAATCATCGAGTCGCCGGCGGCTTTGACGAAATATGTTGAGCTGGAGTGGGAAACAAGTAACTCATTGAGATCAATGCGCTATTCGACGTAGGCTGCTACCGAGCCAGGAAAGCCACATTGCACTAAGTCGCTGAAAAGCGGGATTGCAATAATTTCGCGTAACTCTGCCGGTCTGTAGAATTCCATAATGCCTACCTCCAGAACTTTTTTTATACACAGTTGTTTTATCTGGGGTACTGATCAAGATGGGCATTCGTCTTTGGCTGGCTACTTCATAGCCGCTTCGTTTCTAAACCTGTAACGCTATTGGGATTTTGGTGCTTGTAAATTTCAGAAGGAAATTCGCTGATTGCTCATTTTGAATACTACATGAAGGGATTTTCGTCTGAGGAAACCGAATGGATGATGTGCGTAACAACACCAACAACACGAACGTCATCTACTGCATCACTTTCTATTGCCTGACCATCATCAGTAATGAGCGCGTCACCAGCCCAATAGGCGTGCTGCTGGCGGCCGCAAAACCAAATGAGCAGTGTGTCTCCGCGCTTAAACAGCGTCGAGTTATCAATTACATCATACCCTTCCGGCGTTTCAACGATGTTTGCAGAAGGAGGAATGAATGGCTTTATGACCGCTAAAAAGGCGGCGTGCATTTCTGCTGCGCGTAACATAGACACCTCACAAAAATAGCTGTGTTTATACACAGCATCGCTAAATGTGAGGGTCGATCTAGTTGATGTCAGGTGTTAAACTCTATGTACACGAAAACATTGAAATTTTACTTATTTGATGATGAGCGACTCAAAAAATGGATAAAAATAGTCCAAACATTAATTTACTAAAGATAGTTGCAAGCTTTATGGTGATGCTCATCCATGTATCCGCTGTTAACTTCCCAAAACTCGGTAAAGAAGAATGGGACGTTTCTAATTTTTATAATTCATTCTCACGTGTTTGCGTCCCAATCTTCTTCATGATCTCTGGTTATTTCCTTATCACAAGAGAGGAATCCGCTACAGCCTTCTACAAGAAGAGATTTACAAAAATAATCCCTCCTCTTGTTTTCTGGAGTGGTGTTTTCTATTTATATAATTATCTGTATGTAGGGATTCCGCTTTACAACGCAACAGAGTTATTTAACCGCCCAGCGTCTGCACATCTTTGGTTTCTATATGCCATGTTCGGGCTTTATTTATTCACTCCTTTCATATCAAAAATATATAACAATAGTAGCGCGAAAGAAAGGTTGATTTTTATTTGCATTTGGTTTGTGGCATCTTCTGTAATTCCTATAGTTAACTCAACCTTTGGAATGACTGTTAGTACAGGATTATTTCAGCTAACAACTATATATGGATATATAGGCTTCTTTTTCATTGGTGCGTGGATAAAAGATAATCAACCTGAAAGGGATAATTTCGCGGCTGTTGCAGCACTGTTTTTATACATACTATTAAGCTTGCTTACCATATACCTAACAAAACAATTTAGTTATAGCTCTGGCAAGCCTAACGGGACGTTCTATAGTTACCTATCACCTTTTGTAGTTATAGGTGCGATAGCATTATTTTATTTCTTTATTTCCATTGAATTGAATAATGCCATTATAGTTAAGATTGCCAATATGTTTTCTTCTTTTGCTTTAGGGGTTTACTGCATACACACCTTGTTCATATTGCCTTTAGCGAAAGAATTCCATATAGGTGGAGATGTTAACCCAACGGAATACTACATACTTATAACTACACTTATAGTGTTTTTCACATCCTGCATATTTTCTTACTTCGGTTCAAAAATTCCATTTGTGAAAAGAATGTTTTAATAGGCGCCCCAATGGGGCGCTTTCTTAATTAGAAATTTCGGGACACTTCTCGCCAAAGCCCCCTCAGACGTATAAGAAAACATCATCACGCTGCCAGCTGCTGGGGTTACGTTGGTTGAACCTTTCAAACGTATTTTTCTTAGCACCTTACTATAAGACCATCAAATGTGAAGGTGTAGTAATAGGTCGGGTTAACCACTGCTCCATCGCTTGTTTCCTGAAACTGTATCAGCCTGCTCGAAAGAGTTACGTCTTCAGTGACCTGCTCACCCCTGAAGCATGGCGGCGCGCGAGAAATGAGCCCATTTCCGTGAGATCAATGGCATCGCAGCGGCGTTTCAACCTGTGTAAAAAAATTACATCCAGTGGACTTCGCGTATCAGAATATCGCAGTTGTAAACTTGTTGTCGCCTCATGACCGTCTTCTGTTCCCTTGTATCAAGCCATCGGCACTCCCGTTAATTTTCATATACTGGCTAACCCGTATTGCTGGTTTTTCTACACAGACATGACAAAACCACGACAGAATTAGCAGTATCATCAGGAGGACAGAAGCGTAGGCGAAAAGTGTTGAATCTGACATTCCCCTATAAAAAATAAATTTTTGGAAATACGCAAAAGATACGCCATGCAGAAGATACAAGGGGTAGGACACATCGCCTAAAAACTTCAGCACAGCATGAACATATCTCACCGACAGCAGATCGCCGATCAAAAAAACAACGGCGCACAACAGTACCGTAAGTAAAACAAACACCAGCTTGTTAATACCCGTGACAATATTTATCTGGTTACCTGTTACAGGATAAAGCGTAAAGACAACTGCTAACCCCATAACTGCCAAAAACAACAGTCCTTTTCGTTTACCCACATAGGGGAGCAGGATTTTAGCCAGTATCACTCCTGCGATAAAAAAGTAAATTTGGTTCAGCGGATTGATATAGTCTGCCCACTGTCTGGCGAGGGTTTGATGAGAATCCAGGAAAAAGAAGGCGCTATGGATGAGAGTTACTATTAATAGCCCCCCCATAAGTACAAGTGACGACACCCATTTTGTAGCAAGAATAAACACCGGAAACAGCAGGTAAAATACGACTTCGTTTCCTATAGACCATCCCCCCATGATTATGTATTCCGTTGGGTTCGTGATTCCAAAGATCAAAAGTACATTTTGTGCGTACTTCCAGACATCTATAAAGAAGCCGTTTACAAAGAGCACACCGAATGCGGTAGCGAAGATAAGCGCAACCCAATAGGTTGGGGCCAACCTAAAAAATCGTCTGACGAGAAACTTCAGATACTGACCAGCACACCATTTGTCGCGATGATGCGCGAGATAAAGAGCCATGCCGCTAATGATATAAAATGCAGACACGGCGTAAATTCCCAAGCGTCCCAACAGAGTGCCAGAATCTGTCACCCCCCAATCAGTGAACTGATAAAAAAAATGATAAAAAACAATACTAAGTGACATAGCGCCACGTAAGTAGTCTATTGATTGGATACGCATGTCTTCCCCTCAGGTTTTATGCGCGAAAAGTAGCAAATTACGGTGTGACAGTAAATTTTAAACTTGTGGTTTTTCAGGATAATTCACTCAGCAATTTCACGATCCAGCCCCTTACCGCTGGTTGCACCAGGCGACGATCTGACCTGGCGATGGCAGGGATGGTCGTTCCTGGCGGCAGGAAATGCGCATACCGGCATCGACCTGAGCCATTGAGTGGATCCCGTTCTCCTGAAACGTCAGCAGCAACTGACAGCGGAATTCGTTCAGAGAGGATGTATACCCAACCCTACATCCTGAAATGCCCTGGAATATCCATTGTCTTCAACACATCAGCTTGCTTAGCTAACCTTTCGAGATGCATACATACTCCTGCACAGAATCCAAACGATTTTCGTCTGAAAGTCGGTTCTGTTCGTGCAGGCCGGCTTTCGCTATTTCTGTAGTTCTCACATAAGCCCCTGCATCGACGTGACCATCGTTATCAACGGCCCTACCTGCTCCGGCATGAGGCAGAACAGCGACGCTATACCCTCGCTTACCTCTTTCAGCATCTGGTGCTCTGGAGCGTCCAGCAGCATTGCTTGGCCTGGGCACACTCTTTCATTGCTGAAGCGATCAGAGACACCGTGTCGTTCTTAGGCACCAGGCGCGTGCGATACTCCAGCGGTAGGACGGACATGATTGCCGGAGCCAGCTGGCGAATGTTGTTGGCGGCGTACTCGGTATCGCCATCAATCCAGCGAAACACTTTCTGCATCTGACGATGCGAGTCAGTCGGGATATCAAGCCCGGTACCACCGGTTGCTCGCCACTCTTAAACTATCTGCGCAGCGACAAACTCACGGCTGCGGCGAACAGCTGCGCGGATCCCATTGATGTTTAACGCCGTGGAATCAGGCTCCCAGCGATTCTGGCAAATCATCGCCGTTGGCGAAAATTTGTTACCTTGTTAATACGCAAGTAAATGCATTGCTTTCCCTTTCGTGGTTATCGCTGCCGTTAAGCTGCATGGTTGTCAGGATGTGGGAAGATGAATGGCAGATCCGGGCGAAATTCGTATGCCTGGATTTCACCTCCTACTGCGTTTACCAGCTCTGAAATGTAGATCGGGGAGATGCGTTTCTTTCCGTTAAGCCAGTCGCAGATCGTGCACTGGGCTTTACCGCAACGTTTAGCCAGTTCTTTCTGGCTGCCAGCGATGGCAATCGCTTTCTCTACTGCGGAGTTTTTCTCTACTGTTGAGGCTCCATAATCACCTCAGCTATCAACTTAAAACAATTACGATCATCACCTTAGCGAATTTAAATCGTATAGACGATTTTTTTTGCTAAATAATCGCTTGAGCGATAGAGTTAAAGGAGTTATTTACAGAGGTGAATATGGGATTCTCAGAGCGCCTGGCGCAGGCAATGAAACATGCCGGTTATACACAGGGCCGCTTAGCCAAAGATGTAGGCATGGCTCAATCCAGCGTTAAAGCGTTAATAAGCTACTTAATGACGCAAACGGTTCGCGTAAAACCGTTGAGATCGCCTCTGTTCTGGGTGTGCGTCCGGAGTGCTGTCTACTGGCCAAGGGGAAATGGCTTCCGATGGCGCAAGAGAAACGACAGCGCTATACCAGATTAAGCCGTGTTTGACTGGGGTTTACCGCGTGGATATACTCGACTTTATAGGTAGCGCTGGGCCAGGAAGCATTGTCACCAGTCATTTCATTGAAACTATCCGGGTTATTGAATACACAACTGAGCAGGCGCGCGCTTTGTTCGGAAACCGACCAGCTGCACACGTCAAAGTCATTACAGTTAATGGTGACAGTATGGACGGAACCATTTCGCCTGGCGATCAAATCTTCGTTGATACCAGCGTAACTCATTTTGATGGTGATGGAGTGTATGTCTTTGTCTTCGGGAAAACACTGCAAGTGAAACGCCTGCAGATGCAACGCGACCGTCTGGCTGTAATATCAGATAACCCGATTTATGAAAAGTGGTACGTTGAACCTGAAGACGAAGATACGTTTTACGTAATGGCTAAAGTGCTGCTTAGACAGTCGGTCGACTATAAAAGATTTGCTTAAATATTATTACGGAAAGATTGATATTATGAAATGGTTGAAGTTTGCGCTTTTAAGCACAGCATTGATTTCTTCACAGGCAATGTCTGCCAGATGGGTGCTAACCTATGCAAAAGATGAGATGCGCGGTACAACAGAAAAGATAATACAGACTGAATCACAACGCCCTGTTGATTTAATGCCGCCATATCAAGGCGGATCATGGTTAGCTATGGTTTTGCGCTCTCCAAGAGTTGAACTTAAAGAGGGTGAAAACCCTGACAATATTGAGCTTGATAAAGCAATCCTGATTATAACTAAAGGTCAATTCAATTGCCCTCTAAGTGATGGCTGCCATATCACTGTAAAATTTGATAACGAGAAAATACAAAAGTACAAAACCCTTAAGCCAAATAATGGCAGTACCGATATTATTTACTTAGAAAAACCAAAAGAATTTCTTGATGACATAGCGAAACATAAAAAGCTTATTATCGAGGCAGATTTTTATCAATCGGGTGTTCGTCAGTTCACATTCGATTTGAATGGATACTCAAACCCGTTCATAAACCCGGAATCAGAATAACATCTACCCGCTTCGGCGGGTTTTTTATTGCCGCTACCCCGCCCCCTCTTTCCCACGTGTTTTAAAGCCAACATCTATCAAAAAAAAATCAAAGAAGCATATGAACTTGACCTTCTCCGCGAAATGTATAGGGGTGCTCAAGTACTTTTGCAAACAAATGATCGGGGATATGAATATCGATCAGGCGGATATGCTCAATTCCCGGATGCCGACTGCTATGCCCCCAGGATGCCCCAAAGCTAAGTATCTGCTTAAAAAAGTGTTGTGAAATTAATTACCTAAAAACATTACCAATAATATCAGGTGGATTACACTTCATAGTGCGGCCCCGCTTTTTCCCGCGCCGGACAACCTGAGGATGACAATCATGGGAAGCAAGAAGAAAACCAGTGTCGCAGTTGATGTCATAAAGCATGAGCCGTTAAAAACGAAAGAGTATGAAAAAGAACTTCGTCGCCTCCACGTTGAACTGGTTAAACTCCAGCAGTGGGTCGTCGCAAAGGGATTAAAGGTCTGCATTGTCTTTGAAGGGCGCGACGGTGCCGGTAAAGGCGGAACCATTAAAGCCATCACTGAACGCGTTAGCCCACGCATCTTCCGGGTTGTTGCGCTCCCCGCCCCGACGGAAAAAGAGAAGACCCAGCTCTATTTTCAGCGCTATGTTCCCCACCTGCCAGCCGCCGGCGAAATTGTCATTTTTGACCGCAGCTGGTACAACCGTGCGGGCGTTGAACGGGTGATGGGATTCTGCACACCGGAGCAGGTCGAGAAGTTTCTTGATGGCACGCCGGTGATGGAAAAAGCAATGGTGGATGCCGGGATCATCCTGCTCAAATACTGGCTGGAGGTCACGCCAAAAGAACAGGAGCGTCGTCTGCGCGATCGTATTAACGACGGGCGAAAGACCTGGAAATTATCGCCAATGGACATTAAGTCTTTCAATTTGTGGGATGAATATACCGTGGCGCGAGATGCGATGTTTGCTGCCACCGACACCGCCTGGGCGCCGTGGTTTGTCGCCCGTTCGGAAGATAAAAAACGCGTGCGCCTGAACATTATTTCGCACCTGCTGGCGCAAATCCCGTACAAAGCCATTCACATCGAAGCGGTGAGTTTGCCGAAGCGTAAGATTGGTAAAGTGAAGCCGACCCAATACCCGTTCCGGTATGTTGAAGAGCGTTTTTGACTGAACCGTTCGCGGGTCATTCGCTGACCCGCGAACGCGGGACTTACGGCATCCCTTTCGTACTTTCCTGTTTCGCTTCCAGCCGCTCAACGTCACGGTACCAGCGCGGGTGGTGTTTCTGCGCCCAGCGGCGGCTCACCTTCCCTTCAATCATGCCTTTAATCGACCCTTTGACCCAAAAGGCCATATACATGTGGATCAGGATGGCGTGGATCAGAATGATCGCTGACGTCGCGTGAATAAGCAGCGCGTAGCGAATCACCTGAATGGGGAAGTAGTGCGCAAAGTACGGCCGCCAGATAATGACGCCGGTGACCAGCAGCACAAAAATCATGCTCATGATGGTCCAGAACATCATCTTCTGCCCGGCGTTGTATTTGCCGACCTTCGCAACCTTATGCTCATTGCCCTTCAGAACCTCAATAATCCCCTTCAGCCATGGAATGTCATGCTTATCCGGAATATTGTGATGTACGAAGCGCGCAAACATAAACATCAGCACCACAAAAATCAGCACGCCGAAGAACGGATGCAAAATACGCCCCATCTGTGGCGTCCCGAAGGTTTCCGTCAGCCACTGCAGCGTCGGGAAGAAGAAGGAGATCCCCGAGACCGCCACCAGGAAGAAGCAGATCACTACCGTCCAGTGACAGGCGCGGTCGACAAACTTCGTGCGCACAATCCATGACTTACTCATGAGGTTCCTCCTCGTCGTCATCCACCTCTTTGTTGGGTCCGATACCGATGTAGTGATAAATCAACCCGGCGAAAGTAGCGATAAAGCCCGCCGCAGAGAGCGGTTTGAGCGCCCCTTTCCACAGGTTGATCGAGGTATCGATCGCAGGATCTTTCGGCAGATTGTGGTACAGCTCCGGCTGGTCGTTATGGTGCAGAACATACATCACGTGCGTTCCCCCCACCCCCTGCGGGTTATAAATGCCCGCACTGGCGTAACCGCGCGCTTTCAGTTTGTCCACGCGCTGCTGGGCTACCTCCAGCATCTCTCTTTTGGTCCCGAAGTGGATAGCCCCGGTCGGGCAGGTTTTCACGCAGGCAGGCTCCTGCCCGACGCTCACGCGATCGACACACAGGGTGCATTTGTAGACCCGGTTATCCTCTTTACTGAGGCGCGGAATATTAAACGGACAGCCCGCAATGCAGTAGCCGCAACCGATGCAGTTATCCTGCTGGAAATCGACAATCCCGTTGGCGTACTGGACGATGGCCCCGGCTGACGGACAGGCCTTCAGGCATCCTGGATCTTCGCAGTGCATACAGCCGTCTTTACGGATCAGCCACTCCAGCTTGCCGTTCTGATCGGTTTCGCTAAAACGCATCACCGTCCAGGATTTGGCACTCAGGTCCGCCGGATTATCGTAAACCCCGACGCAGTGTCCCACTTCATCGCGGATATCGTTCCACTCCGAGCAGGCCACCTGGCAGGCTTTACAGCCTACGCAGGAAGTGACATCGATAAGCTTGGCGACTTCTGCCTTATCATCCCGCGCACGAGGCGCGGGGGTGATGGAGTTGGTCGCGGAGCGTTTAATAATGTCCTGTGTTTCCATTGCCATGTATTCGCTCCTTACGCTTTCTCGATGTTGACCAGAAACGCTTTGTACTCCGGCGTTTGCGAGTTGGAATCGCCGACGTTTGGCGTCAGGGTATTGGCGAGGTAGCCTTTTTGCGCCACCCCTTCAAAGCCCCAGTGCAGCGGAATACCGACGGTTTCCACCTGCTGACCATGCACGTTCAGCGCCTGCAGACGGCGCGTAACCACCGCAACCGCGCGAATAAAGCCGCGCTTGCTGCTCACCTTCACGCGGTCACCGTTGGCAATACCCTTCGCTTTCGCCAGCGTTTCGCTGATCTCCACAAACTGTTCCGGCTGGGCAATGGCGTTAAGCCGTGCATGCTTGGTCCAGGTATGGAAATGCTCGGTCAGGCGGTAGGTTGTCCCGACATACGGGAACCTGTCCTTCTTGCCTAAACGCAGGACGTCCTCTTCATAGATACGCACCACCGGACTGGATATGACGTTCGGGTGCAGCGGGTTGGTTCCGAGCGGCGTTTCCATTGGCTCGTAGTGTTCCGGGAATGGCCCCTCCGCCAGCTTATCGAGGGCAAACAGGCGTCCCAGCCCTTCCGGCTGCATGATAAACGGCCCGGTCTCACTGCCCGGTGCGGCGGTGCTGAAGTCCGGAATATCGTTACCCGTCCATTTGCTGCCGTTCCATTCGATCAGCATCCGTTTCGGATCCCACGGTTTGCCGTTGATATCCGCAGAAGCACGGTTGTACAGCA
>Ga0308157_10007750_pt1 | contig 12393 bp, 11 predicted proteins | sample PhyBR1_FD_201035 | JGI IMG/M metagenome (GOLD analysis project Ga0308157, IMG submission 201035) | Phyllosphere microbial communities from UC Gill Tract Community Farm, Albany, California, United States - DLSLB.R1 | ecosystem: Host-associated > Plants > Phyllosphere > Unclassified | place: USA...
GAGATCAAGCTCGACCTCGAGGAGAACCCGCGCGCCAAGATGATGGGCATCAAGGACGGGTTCGTGAAGCTGTTCGCGCGCAACCTCTCGGGCACGGTGGTCGGCGGCGTCGTCATCGCGCCGAAGGCGAGCGAGCTGATCTTCCCGATCGCGATGGCCGTCGAGCGCCGCCTCACGGTGGACCAGGTCGCGCGCGTGTTTACCGCGTACCCGTCCCTCGCCGGATCCATCACCGATGCGGCGCGCGCCATGCACGGCATCTCCACGCGCGGCGAGGAGTAGACCGCGCACGAAGAATGGGCCGCCCCGATGAGGCGGCCCATTCTTCGTGCGATCAGACGATCTGCAGCAGCTGGTGGCCGGAGCTGACGGTCCCGCCCACCGGCGCGTCGATCTTCTCGACGCGGCCGTCTTTGTGGGCAGTGAGCGGCTGTTCCATCTTCATCGCCTCGAGCACGACCACGAGGTCGCCCTTGACGACGTCCTGGCCCTCCTCGACCGCGAGCTTGACGACGGTCGCCTGCATCGGCGACTTCAAGGCGTCGCCCGATGCGCCGCTGGTGACGCCCGATGCCTGGTGGCTGCGGCGCGACGGCGGCGCGTTGACCGGGCGCCCCGAGCTGCTCGGCTGCGTGATGCGGTCCGGGAGCGTCACCTCGACGCGCTTGCCGGACACCTCGACGACGACGCTGTGACGCTCCTCGGCGGCCGCGGCGTCCTGCACCTCGCCGTCCCACGCCGGGAGCTGGTTGTCGAACTCGGTCTCGATCCAGCGGGTGAAGATCGCGAACGGGCCCGTCTCGGGAGCGAACGCGGGGTCGTTGACGACCGCGCGGTGGAACGGGATCACGGTCGGAAGGCCGGCGACCTCGAACTCGTCGAGCGCCCGGCGGGAGCGCTCGAGCGCCTCCTCGCGGGTAGATCCCGTGACGATGAGCTTCGCGAGCATCGAGTCGAACGCGCCGCTGATCTCGTCGCCGGCGGTCACGCCGGAATCGACGCGCACACCGGGGCCGCCCGGCTGCTTGAATGCCTGCACCGGGCCCGGCTGCGGCATGAAACCGCGCCCCGGGTCCTCACCGTTGATGCGGAACTCGAACGAGTGGCCGTCGGGGACGGGGTCGCCGTAGTCGAGCGTGCCTCCCGCGGCGATGCGGAACTGCTCGCGCACGAGGTCGATCCCGGTGACCTCTTCGCTCACCGGGTGCTCGACCTGCAGGCGCGTGTTCACCTCGAGGAACGAGATCGTGCCGTCGGCGCCGACGAGGAACTCGCAGGTGCCGGCGCCGACGTAGCCGACCTCCTTGAGGATGGCCTTCGACGCCTCGTACAGCGTCTTGGTCTGCTCGTCGGTGAGGAACGGCGCGGGCGCCTCCTCGACGAGCTTCTGGTGGCGGCGCTGCAACGAACAGTCGCGCGTCGAGACGACGACGACGTTGCCCTCGGCGTCGGCGAGGCACTGGGTCTCGACGTGGCGCGGCTTGTCGAGATACTTCTCGACGAAGCACTCGCCGCGGCCGAACGCCGCGACGGCCTCGCGCGTGGCCGAATCGAACAGCTCCGCGACCTCGTCGAGCTCGCGGGCGACCTTGAGGCCGCGTCCGCCGCCGCCGTAGGCGGCCTTGATGGCGATCGGCAGGCCGAACTCCTCGGCGAACGCCACGACCTCGTCGGCGGTATCGACCGGACCGGGCGTTCCGGGAGCGAGGGGCGCGCCGACCTTCTCGGCCACGTGGCGCGCGGTCACCTTGTCGCCGAGCGACTCGATGGCCTCGGGACTCGGGCCGATCCAGACGAGGCCGGACCGCTCGACGGCGCGCGCGAACTCGGCGTTCTCGGCGAGGAACCCGTATCCCGGGTGCACGGCATCGGCACCGGAACGTCGGGCGACCGAGAGGATCTTGTCGATCACGAGATATGTGTCGGCGCTGGTCGAGCCGTCGAGCGAGTACGCCTCGTCGGCGAGCTTCGCGTGCAGCGCGTCGCGGTCCTGGTCGGCGTAGACGGCGACGGAGCCGATTCCAGAGTCGCGAGCGGCGCGAATGATGCGGACGGCGATCTCTCCACGGTTTGCGATGAGCACCTTACGGATTACGGGCATGAATTCGAGCCTATTCGGCACGGGCCCGTGCCATTTGATTGACCTCCACAACATGCACGGCGTTTCGTGTGCGGATCGCTACGAGGAGCGGTTCCAGAGGCTCGTCCACTCAACGCCGAGTTCGCGTGCGAGGCGCCGGATCGTCGAGAGCGACATACCGACGACGGTCGACGGATCCCCTTCGACGCGCTCGATGAACGCGCCGCCCAGGCTGTCGACCGTGAACGCGCCGGCGACGGCGAGGGGCTCGCCCGTCGCGACGTAGGCATCGATCTCGTCGTCGGTGATGTCGGAGACGAACGTGACGCGCGCCGCGGCGGTGGCGTCTGCGCGGGTGAGCGCTCCGTCGTCGATTCGGATCACGCTGTGCCCCGAGTGCAGGATCCCCGTCCTGCCGCGCATCATGCGCCAGCGCTCGGCCGCGCGCTCGGGCGTGTGGGGTTTGCCGTACACGCGGCCGTCGAGCTCGAACATCGAGTCGCCGCCGATCACGATGCCGTCGAAGTCGTCGGCGATCGAGACCGCAACGGCCTTCGCCTTCTCCTTCGCGAGGAACTGCACGTGCTCGGCGGGCGCGAGTTCGCGCCCGAGCGACGCCTCGCGGGCGGCGACCGCGGCGTCCTCATCGACGCCGGGCGACGCGAGCCGCGGCTCGATGCCGACCTGTCGCATCAGCATCAATCGGGCGGGGGAGGTAGAAGCGAGACACACCTGCATGCTCCGAGTCTTCCGCACCTTCCGCGAGAGCGGCGGAGATCCGCGGCGAGGCGATGGGAGAATGATCCGATGCAGACAGGCGACATCGTAGAGCTCGAGATTTCCGGCGTCGCCCACGGCGGGGTGTTCATCGCCCGGCACGGGGAGGCGGGCTTCGTCGTGTTCGTGCCCGACGCGCTCCCGGGAGAGCGCGTCGTCGCGCGCATCACGCAGGTGAAGAAGTCGTTCGCTCGGGCCGAGGCGCTCGAGGTGCTCGAGGCATCGCCGCACCGCGTGCCGCACATCTGGCGCCAGGCATCGATCGACACGCCCCCCGAGCTCCGCCCCGGCGGAGCCGACTTCGGGCACATCGAGCTCGCCCACCAGCGCGAGCTGAAGAAGCGCGTGCTGACCGAGGCGTTCGACAGGTTCGCCGGCGGATCGGTTCCGACGTCGGTCGAGGCGGCCTTGAGCGACGAGCGGGGCACCCGGTGGCGCACACGCGTCGGGCTGCACGTCGACGGATCCGGCCGCGTCGGCCCGTTCGCCGCGCGCAGCCACGACGTGATCGAGGTCGCAGATCATCCGCTCGCATCGGCCGAGATCGAGCGAGTCGCGCTCGATCTCGGCCGTGAGAAGCAGGGCCGGATCGACCTCGTGCAGCCCGCCGACGGCCAGGTGCGGGTGCTGCGCCGCCCCGACGAGCGCCGCCGCGGGAGGAGCCCGCGGCGGGCATCCGACGTCGTGATCGAGCACGTCGCCGGGCGCGACTTCCGCGTCGACGCCGACGGATTCTGGCAGGTGCATCGCGGGGCGGCGGCCGCGCTCGACGGGGCTGTGCGCGAGGCGCTGGCCGACATCGAGTCCGACGAGGGGGCGCACCACCTCGACTTGTACGGCGGCGTGGGCCTCTTCGCGGCGGCGCTCGCGGATCGCGGCGGGCGCGTGACCACGGTCGAGTCCTCGCCGCGCGCCACGCTGCACGCCCGCGAGAACCTCGCCGATCTCGACGTCGAGGCCGTGACGGCGCGCGTGGAACGCTTCGTCGAGGCGCTGCCCGCGGATCCGGGTCTTTCGCGCGGCGTGACCCTGCTGGATCCGCCGCGCGCCGGCGCGGGGGAGCAGGTCGTCAGGCGCATCGCGGATCTCGGGCCGCGCGCGGTCGTCTACGTGGCGTGCGATCCGGTCGCGCTCGCGCGCGACGCGGGGATCTTCCGCAGCCTCGGATACGACCTCGACGCGGTGCGCGGCATCGACCTGTTCCCCGGTTCGCATCACGTCGAGGCGATCGCCGTTCTGAGGAGATGAACACGCGGCGCGCCGATCCGTTGTGCACGTCCGCCAAGGGCGAGGCGCATGCCGCGGATAGGGTGGAACGCGTGACCGAACCGGACATGACGACCACCGCAGGCAAGATCCAGGATCTGCGCAACCGCTACAACGAGGCCGTTGTCGAGCCCGAGAAGGTGGCTGCCGACAAGCAGCACGCCAAGGGCAAGCAGACGGCCCGCGAGCGCATCGAGCAGCTCATGGATCCCGGCAGCTTCGTCGAGCTCGACGAGTACGTGCGCCACCGCACGACGGCGTTCGGCATGGACCGCTCGCGCCCCTACGGCGACTCGGTCGTCACGGGCGTGGGCCGCATCCACAGCCGCGTCGTCGCCGTGTACTCGCAGGACTTCTCGACGTTCGGCGGATCCCTCGGAGAGGTCGCGGGCGACAAGATCGTCAAGGTCATGAAGTACGCGCTGCAGAACGGGCTGCCGATCGTCGGCATCCTCGACTCGGGCGGCGCGCGCATTCAGGAGGGCGTGCTCGCACTCGGAAAGTACGCCGAGATCTTCCGCCTCAACACGCAGGCCTCGGGCGTCATCCCGCAGATCTCGATCGTCATGGGCCCCGCGGCCGGCGGAGCCGTGTACTCGCCCGCACTGACCGACTTCGTGATCATGGTCGACAAGACGAGCCAGATGTTCGTGACCGGGCCCGACGTCATCAAGACGGTGACCGGCGAGGACGTCGGCATGGAGGAGCTCGGCGGCGCGCACACGCACAACACCCGTTCGGGGGTCGCACACTATCTCGCCGACGATGAGGATGACGCGCTCGACTACGCCCGCTCGCTGCTCGGCTTCCTGCCCGACACGAACATGTCGGATCCGCCCGACTTCGTCTCAGACTTCGAGTTCGAAACGAACGATCTCGATCAGAAGCTCAACACGATCATCCCCGATTCCCCGAACCAGCCCTACGACATCCATGAGGTGATCGAGGTCATCGCCGACGGCGGCGACTTCCTCGAAACGCAGCCGCTGTTCGCGCCGAACATCGTCGTGGGCTTCGCGCGCATCGAGGGCCGTTCGGTCGGCATCATCGCGAATCAGCCGCAGCAGATGGCCGGAACCCTCAACATCGAGGCGGGGGAGAAGGCGGCGCGCTTCATGCGCTTCTGCGACGCGTTCTCGATCCCCGTCGTCACCCTCGTCGACGTTCCCGGCTACCTGCCCGGTACCGATCAGGAGTGGACGGGCGTCATCCGACGCGGCGCGAAGCTGCTGTACGCCTATGCCGAGGCCACGGTGCCGCTCGTGACGATCATCCTGCGCAAGGCTTACGGCGGCGCGTACATCGTCATGGGCTCCAAGCAGCTCGGCGCCGACGTGAACCTCGCGTGGCCGACCGCCGAGATCGCGGTGATGGGCGGCCAAGGCGCCGTGAATATTCTCTACCGGGGCGAGATCAAGCGCGCAGAGGAGGCCGGCGAAGACGTGCAGGCGGTGCGCACGAAGCTCGCCGACGAGTACACCTACTCGGTGGCGTCGCCGTTCCTCGCCGCCGAGCGCGGGGAGCTCGACGGCATCATCGAGCCGGCGCAGACCCGCGTGATGATCGCCAAGGCGCTGCGGTCGCTGCGCCGCAAGCGCGTCGAGCTGCCGCCCAAGAAGCACGGGAACATTCCGCTGTGACGAACGAAGCGCTGGTGCGGGTCGAACGCGGATGCCCGACAGATGAAGAGCTCGCCGCGATCCTCACGGTGATCAGCGAGCACTACGCGCAGGAGTCCGCGGCCGCGACCGTCGCCGAGGTCCGCTCCGATCGCTGGACGCGCTCGCGACGCATGCGCGACACGCGTCGCCGAGAGTGGGGCAGGTTCGCGGGGTGATCGAGCCGGGTGCCGCCGCGCATGTCGTGGAGATCCCGCACACCGATTCCACGAACGCGGATCTCCTTGCGGCACTGCACGCCGGTGAGCGCTGGCCGCACCTCGGCGCGCTCGTCACCCGCGATCAGCGGGGCGGACGCGGCCGTCTCGATCGGACGTGGATCGCCCCGCCGGGCGCCGCTCTTGCGATCTCCGTCGTGCTCAGGGTCTTCGCCGTCCCGCTCGAGCGACGGGGCTGGATTCCGCTCGCCGCGGGGGCGGCGATGACCGATGCCGTGGCCGCACAGCTGCCGGGCGCCGGAGTGAAATGGCCGAACGACGTGCTCGTCCACGGGCGGAAGATCTGCGGCATCCTCGCTCAGGTCGCCGACTCCGAGACCGTCGTGGTCGGCAGCGGCGTCAACACGCGGATGACGCCCGAGCAGCTGCCCACCTCGACGGCGACCTCCTTCGCCGTCGAGGGCGTCGATGTCGACGAGGGCCGGCTCGTCGCCGACTACCTGCGCCGATTGGGCGAGCTGACGGGCGCGCTGGAGCGCGGATCCATCGCCGACGTCGTGACCGCGCGCTGCACGACGATCGGGCAGCGGGTCACGGCGCACCTGCCGGGAGACGAGCGTCTGACGGGGGTCGCGACCGGGCTCGACGAACTGGGCTGCCTCGTGATCTCGGGCGCCGACCGCTCCATCTCGGTCGGGGATATCGTGCACCTCCGCCCCGCCTAACCGACGCCGGACCCACGTCGTGGCGAATGGCCGCAACGACCGCGGCCGCCGCGCTCGCAACGGCGAAGAGCGGCTTATCCTCGATCTGTGACCGTCATCATCGCCTTTCTCGCGAACGTGCTCGTCGCACTCGCGAAGACGATCGCGGCCGCGATGACGTCCTCTGCTTCGATGGTCGCCGAGGCGGCTCACTCGTGGGCCGATGCCGGCAACGAGATCTTCCTCCTCGTCGCGGATCGTCGCGGATCGCGGCCGAAGGACGAGGGGCATCCCCTCGGGTTCGGCCGCCGCGCATTCGTGTGGTCGTTAGTCGCGGCGTTCGGCATCTTCACCGCGGGCGCGATCGTTTCGATCATGCACGGCATACAGGAACTGAGCTCAGACGAACCGGTCGAAAGCCCGGTGGTGGCCTACGCCGTTCTCGGAATCTCCTTCGTATTGGAAGGGATCTCTTTCGTTCAGGCGTTCCGTCGCTCTCGGCGACTCGCGCGCGAACGCAAGGCGTCGACATGGGACTTCGTGCTCAAGACCAGCGACACGACGCTGCGAGCCGTCTTCTTCGAGGACGGTGCGGCCCTGGTCGGACTCCTGATCGCGGGGGGCTCGATTGCGCTGCATCAGCTCACGGGCGCCGCCGTGTGGGACGCGGTGGGTTCGATCCTCGTGGGCGTTCTGCTCGGGGTCGTCGCGATACTGCTGATCGGCAGAAATATGGCGTTCCTCGTCGGTACGACGATCTCCCCTGAGGAGCGCCGCCGTGTGGGCACGGCGCTGCTGGGCCTCCCGGAGATCGAGCGGGTCACGTACCTGCACATGGAGTACGTCGGACCGAATCGTCTGTTCATCGTCGCTGAGATCGATCTCGCGGGCGATGCGCGCGAGAACGAGGCGGCCTGGCGGCTTCGCGAGGTCGAGCGGAGGATCGAGGCGCACGAAATCATCGAGAAGGCTGTGCTCTCCCTATCCGTTGCGGATGAATCGTCGCTCGACTTCCGTGCCTAGCGCACGCTGAACCGCTGTGCTGCGCTGCGATCCGCATCCGCGCTTACTGCGACGCGGGAGGAGGGCGTGCCTGAAGAGGATTCCTCGGGTCCCACGAGAGAATGGGCCCATGGATCAGCACGAGCTCCGCATCGCCACGTTCCGGCGCGGCGCCGCCTGGCTCGCGCTCCCGGCGGTCGTGCTGGTCGCGGTCGCCGGGGCCGCGGCCTACCTCCTGACGAACCTCCCCGCGCCGTTCGAAGACTGGATGCTGCTCACGGCTGCGGCCGCCGTCGTGCTGTTCGCCGTCGTGCTGCCGTGGTGGGTGTGGGCGTCCCGCAGCTATGTCGTGACCACCCGCCGCGTCATCGAGAGGCGCGGGCTCATCATCCGGCGCCGGCGCGAGATGCTGCACCAGATCGGCTACACGATCGAGATGTCGCGCGGACCGCTGCAGCGGCTGTTCGGCCGCGGCACGCTGTCGCTCGGGTCGGACGAGAGCGGCATGAGCATGCGCGACATCCACTCGCCGAAGCTGGTGCGCGAGACCCTCAGCGATCAGATCGAGGTGTGCCAGATCCTCGCCCACCGACAGGCGCAGCAGCAGGCCGCGGATCCGTTTCTGCAGCACGACGCCCTCCGGACCTGAAACAATAAGGCCATGACGAAGCGTGTCGGTGTGATCGGTGGCGGCCAGCTGGCCCGAATGATGATCGCTCCGGCGAGCGAACTCGGGATCGAGATCCGGGTGCTCGCCGAGCAGGATGGGATGTCGGCGAAGCTCGCCGCGACGGCCACGGGCGACTATCACGACCTCGATACCGTCCGCGCATTCGCGCAGGACGTCGACGTGATCACGTTCGACCACGAGCACGTTCCTCAGCAGGTGCTGCGTGCACTGATCGAGGAGGGCATCGCGGTGCACCCCGGTCCCGACGCGCTGCAGTACGCGCAGGACAAGCTCGTCATGCGGCAGAAGCTCGCCGAGATCGGCGTGCCGCAGCCCGACTGGGCCGGAGTCTCCACACCCGACGAGCTGCAGTCGTTCCTCGACGACCACGGCGGGCGCGCCGTTGTGAAGACGCCGCGCGGGGGATACGACGGCAAGGGCGTGCGCATGGTCGCCTCCGCCGATGAGGCCGCCGACTGGTTCGACTCGTTCGCGGGAGAGCAGATCCTGGTGGAGGAGCTCGTCGATTTCCGCCGCGAGCTCGCGCAGCAGGTCGCCCGTCGCCCGTCGGGCGAGGCGGTGCCGTATCCCGTCGTCGAGACGGTGCAGAAAGACGGCGTGTGCGCCGAGGTCTTCGCCCCGGCTCCGCGCGCGTCGGAGCGCACGGTCGAGCTCGCGGCACGCATCGGCATCGCGATCGCCGAGGCGCTCGGGGTGACCGGGATGTTCGCCGTCGAGCTGTTCGAGACGATCGACGAGCGGCTCCTCGTCAACGAGCTGGCGATGCGCCCGCACAACAGCGGTCACTGGACGCAGGACGGCGCCGTGACGAGCCAGTTCGAGCAGCACCTGCGTGCGGTGCTCGACCTGCCGCTCGGCTCCACGGATCCGGTTGCCGAGTCGATCTGCATGATCAACATCCTCGGGGGCCCCGAGGGCGCCGAGATCGACGAGCGGTTCGACAGCGCGATGCGCGCGCAGCCGTCGGCGAAGATCCACACCTACGGAAAGTCGCCGCGCCCGGGTCGCAAGGTCGGCCACATCAACGTCGTGGGCGACAGCATCGACGACGTCGCCTACGCCGCGCGTGCCGCCGCCGTGCACTTCGCGTGACCCGTGTGGCATTGTCAGGAGATCACAAAGAGGTCACATACCCTCGTAGGGTGCTTCACTCCTCAGAACAGCCGCTCGTCGGCGTCGTCATGGGCTCGGACTCCGACTGGCGCGTCATGCAGGACGCTTCGTCTGCGCTGACGGAGTTCGGCATCGCTCACGAGGTCGAGGTCGTCTCGGCCCACCGCACCCCCGACAAGCTCATGAACTACGGCCGCGAGGCGCGCGGGCGCGGGCTGCGGGCGATCATCGCCGGAGCGGGAGGCGCGGCGCACCTGCCGGGCATGCTCGCCTCGCTCACTGCGCTTCCCGTGGTCGGCGTGCCGGTGCAGCTGAAGACCCTCGACGGTCTTGACTCGCTGCTCTCGATCGTGCAGATGCCCGCGGGGATCCCGGTGGCCACCGTGTCGATCAACGGCGCGAAGAACGCGGGGCTGCTCGCCGCGCGCATCATCGGATCGGGCGATCCTCAGGTCGCGGATCGCGTCGAGGCCTACGCCGCGGAGCTCGAGCGCCAGGTCGAGGAGAAGAACGCGCGTCTCAAGGAATCCCTTTCGTGACGCTCTCCGCCGAGCGCACGGCGGGCTCTGTCGTCCACCAGCGTCCGATGCGCAGGCCCGACGCGGCGAACGGGAAGATGATGACCCGCCGCGGCTGGTGGCTCATCGTGCTGAACTTCCTCATCCCCGGATCCGCGCAGGCGCTCGCCGGAAATAAGCGCCTCGGCCGGTTCGGCCTGCGGCTGACCCTTCTGATGTGGGTTCTGGCAATCATCGCAGCGCTCGGTGCGCTGCTCTGGCGCACGGCTGCGCTCGCGGTCGTGACGTTCCCGATCACGCTCCCCGTTCTCGCCGGCTTGCTCGCGATCTACGCGGTCGTCTGGGTGATCCTGTCGATCGACACCCTGCGCCTGGTGCGCATCGTGAGAACGCGCGCGCCGCAGCGCTTCTTCATCGTCGTGCTGGGGCTGCTCCTCACGGCCGTGCAAGCAGCCACGGGGATCTTCGGCGTCAGCACGCTCGTCACCTCGAGCGGGTTCCTGAACGACAACTTCTCCAACGCTGCGCCCGTCGTGCCGCCGAGCGACGGCTACTACAACGTGCTGCTGCTCGGCGCCGATTCGGGCGAGGGACGCGACTCGCTGCGCTACGACAGCATCTCGGTCATCTCGATCAACGCCGATACGGGCGCCATCACGATCACGGGCGTGCCGCGCGACCTCGAGCACGCGCCGTTCAGCGAGGGCAGCCCGATGCTCGCCGAGTTCCCGACGCGATTCGAAGGGCGCGCCGACCCCGAATGCGGTTGGTCGAGCGGCATCAACCAGCTCACGAATGCGGTCTCCTTCTGCCGCGAGGACAGCGGCGAGAGCCTGTACCCCGACGCCGAGAAGCACGACTCCCATCCCGCGGTCGAGGCGACGAAGGACGCTGTCGAAGGGCTCACGGGCCTCGAGATTCCGTACTACGTCTCGATCGACATGCAGGGCTTCGCCGCCCTGATCGACGCGGTCGGCGGGGTCGACATCACGGTCGACCAGCGGCTCCCCGAGGGCGGCGGACCCGCGTACGAGGGCCAGCCCGCCGAAGAATGGGCCACCGGCTGGATCGAGCCGGGTGAGCAGCGCATGAACGGCGAGACGGCCCTCTGGTACGCCCGCTCGCGTTACACGACGAGCGACTGGGACCGCATGCAGCGCCAGCGCGAACTGCAGACGGCGGTGCTCAGCCAGATGACGCCGCAGAATCTGCTCACACGCCTCGAAGAGGTGGCCGATGCGGGCACAGCCGTGCTCGAGACCGACGTACCGCGCGCGCTCGTGCCGACGTTCCTCGACCTCGCCGTCGACGCCCGTACGCAGGAGATGGCGTCGATCGAGCTCAACCCCGACAGCGGCATCGATCAGGTCGAGCCCGACGTGGCTCTGATCCACCAGATGGTGCACGACGCGCTGCACCCCGCGACCGAGGCTCCGACTGAGTGAGCGCTCCCAGGCTCCCGCGATCGCGGGCGATAGGATCCATGGTGACATTCTGCGTTGACGATCTGCGAGGCGCGCTCCTGTGACGAGTATCGATCTGAGTGAATACGACGTGCCCGGTCGCGGGCGCGGGCTGGCCGACGTCGTGCGCTGGCGCTACCTGCTGAGGCTGCTGATCCGCAAGGGCACCGCAACGCGCTACCGCAACTCGGTGCTCGGCTGGACCTGGTCGTACGTCAAGCCGCTCGTGCAGTTCTTCATCTACTTCGCGGTGATGGGCGTGATCTTCGGCATGGACCGGGGCACCGACAATTACCCGCTGTATCTGTTCTCGGGCTTCATCACGGTGCAGTTCTTCAACGAGGCCTTCGGCAATGCGACGGGTTCGATCGTCGGCAACAAGGCGCTCGTCAAGAAGATCTACCTGCCGCGGGAGCTGTTCCCCATTGCGGCGACGATCGGCGCGTTCGTCCATTTCCTCCCGCAGCTCGCGATCCTCATCGTCGTCGCGCTCATTTACGGATGGGTCCCGGGGATCTTGCACATCGGTGCGATCCTGCTGGGGCTGTTCATCATCGCCCTGATCGCGTTCGGACTCGGTCTATTGTTCGCCGGCATCAACGTGCGCTTCCGAGACATCGAGAACTTCGGCGAGGTCATCCGTCAGTTGGCAACATGGGCATCGCCCGTGCTCTACACCTGGCAACTCATCGAGGAGCACCTCGGCGACGTCATGCTGTACGTCTACATGTGCAACCCGATCACGGTCGCGGTCGAGCTGATGCACTACGGCTTCTGGACGCCGACGGTCGAGTCCTACGACGCGAAGACTGACCCGGGCGGCTGGGTCGGCTTCGCACCGCACTTCGGCGAGCAGATCGGCATCGCCATCCTCATCAGCCTCGCACTCGTCGTGATCGGACAGCTCACGTTCCGCCGCTTCGAGCGCACCTTCGCCCAGGA
>Ga0308157_10007751_pt1 | contig 12392 bp, 13 predicted proteins | sample PhyBR1_FD_201035 | JGI IMG/M metagenome (GOLD analysis project Ga0308157, IMG submission 201035) | Phyllosphere microbial communities from UC Gill Tract Community Farm, Albany, California, United States - DLSLB.R1 | ecosystem: Host-associated > Plants > Phyllosphere > Unclassified | place: USA...
TTTACATAAATTTCTCTCCTAACCATAGTAGAAAGGGGAATAATAAACTAAGAGCACCCCAGACTAAATAAGATAATTTTTGTTTCATAATTAAAATACTTAATTAGTTAATACTGATAACTTAATACCAAACAAAAGTAGCTGATTAATAATTTTAAATATTTTTTATTTATACTCGATTATAATTAAAAAAGTCGTATTAAAATATTTAATTTTTTACTTTTTTTAAAAAAACATTGTAAAATAGATACTCTTGTGATATTTAATTTTGTAATAAAAGCTAATTATTGTTATCACTCAATCATAAATAGTTAATTTAATGTAAGTGATACCTACAATTGTTCTGTTAACAACGTAATATTTAAGGAATAAAAGTAATTTTTAATTCGTTCTTGTCATAAGGTAATTTAAATCATTAAGCTATTCGTTAAATTAGCTATTCGATTAAAGTACAATTCTAAAAACAAAAAGGTTATGCAAAAGATAATTCCAAATTTATGGTTTGATGGCAATGCTAAAGAAGCTGCAAACTATTATCTGTCTATTTTTAAAGACGGTAAAATAATCAATACCACATATTATCCAATGACAGAAGAAGAGGGTTTGGCAGAATTTCAGAAAGATCTTGCAGGAAAAGTCCTTACTGTAGAATTCGAAATTCTAGGTATGCGGTTTATTGGTATTAATGCCGGACCAATGTTTAAATTCAACGAATCGGTTTCGTTTATGATTCCATGTAAAAATCAGCAAGAAATTGATTATTATTGGGATGCGCTTACAGCAAACGGTGGTGAAGAAAGCGTATGTGGCTGGCTAAAGGATAAATACGGTTTAAGCTGGCAGGTTTGTCCTGAGAATTGGGAAGAATTGAACAAAAAACCTGGTGCTTTTAAAAAAATGATGAGTATGAAAAAACTAATTATTGCAGATTTTTAAAACAGAAATAATGTAATTTTAACTAATAGATCATTTTTAAAAATTAGTGATGCAACAAAGGAAAAAAGCGATATTTAATTGGAGTGGCGGTAAAGATTCTGCACTAGCACTTTATAAAATTCTGCAAGGAACTGATTTTGAAGTCATAGCGCTATTAACCACCATAAATGAAGAAACGGGTACATCATCGGTTCATTCAATTCCTATCGAAATACTTCAGAAACAAGCTCAAAGCATTGGTATTGCGCTTTACACCGTTGAATTTGCAAAAGATTTGAATAATTACGATGACAAAATGCGTACAGCTGTAAGCCATTTTAAAGAACAAGGCGTTACGCATTTTATATTTGGCGATATTTTTCTGGCTGATATTAAAACGTATCGCGAAACTAAACTCAATCCCATGGGCATTGAAGTGGTTGAACCATTGTGGAATAAAACTCCTGAAGAGGTTATCGAAGAATTCTTAAATTCGGGTATTAAATCAAAAATAATTGTTACTCAGGCTGATAAATTAGACCGCAGTTTTATTGGGAAAGATTTAGACAGATCAACCATAAATATTTTCCCGGATGATGTAGATGTTTGTGGCGAAAATGGCGAATATCATACCTTGTCTTATACCGGTGGTCCGTTTAAAAATACTGTAGATTTTTCAATTTTAAGAACAGTAAAAGAAGTTTATAATATAAAGCTTGACGATGGAAACATAAATACTTACGAATACTGGCAGGCAGAAATTGGTCTTTAAAATTATTTGTGTTCGGCATTAAAAGCTAATGTCGATATTATATTAAAACTTTGCAATACGCTATCTTTGCAAAAAAATAAGTAATGACATCAATAAACGAAATAAACAGTTACATACAGCCCAAAAAGGATCAGTTAATTAATCATCCTTTATACAAAAAAATTACAACAGTTGCCCACTTGCAACAATTTCTTCAGGTTCATGTTTATGCCGTTTGGGATTTTATGTCGCTTTTAAAAGCTCTACAATCAAAACTTACGTGTACCACAAGTCCATGGTTTGCTTCTCCCAACCCTGAAGTTCGTTACCTGATTAATGAAATTGTTTTGGCAGAAGAATCGGATCTTACATTAGAAGGAAAGAGATTAAGTCATTTTGAAATGTATCTGGAAGCCATGCACAAAAGCAATACCAGTACAGAAAATATTGAAGCATTTTTAAATAAAGTGCAGGCTACTGATATATTCAGTGCTGTAAAATCGAGCATGCTTCATGAGAATATAGAGGATTTTCTAACCTTTACTTTTAAAGTTATTGAAGCAGGCAAACCGCACGAAATAGCTTCGGCATTTACGTTTGGTCGAGAAGATCTTATACCGAATATGTTTACCGAAATGCTTAAGGAATTTAAATTACGATTTAAAGATACCGATCTTACTGACCTTGTTTATTATTTTGAACGGCATATTGAATTGGATGCGCACGAACACGGTCCTATGGCTTTTGAAATGATTGCCTACCTATGTGGAAACGACGCTGAAAAATGGAAAGAAACAGCAGTAATAGCTGTTGCATCACTCGATAAAAGAATAAAATTATGGGATGCCATTGAGGAATTAATTGATGCACAAAATGGAAATTAAAATAGAAAAACCGATCTTATGGATCGGTTTTTCTAGTTCTAATAACTATCGAACTCTTCTTTGGATATATTTCGTAAACTGATTTGGTTGTACTTTTTTAAGTGATCAAAAAATACATTGTCGTTTTTTACATCATTATTCATTTCAAACAGAAAATAGTCGGAATTAATATTAATCAGAACATTTTCACTTTTACTGCTATCGGTTTCTACAGTTGTACCTTTATCTGCCCTGACAATATAATATCCGTTGTTAATCAAGTAATAACCGTTTTCAAATACGGTAATAAAGGTAGTATCTCCTTTGTAACTTTTTAATCTTTTCATAGCTTATTCTTTTTATTTTTGTACTTAAAAATAAAAAATTTCAATGTATCGTTAATGGTATATTTTATAATTTTCATGTTACGAAAATTCATTTTTATTAAATCTCATAGTGCATTATAAGCAGTATTTATGCGGTGTAACAAAAGAAAAGTTCTATTTTTGCATGATTATAAAAAATTAAAAAAGAATATCATGCAAGAATTAATCGGCAAAATCAACGCGGAAATGGAAGCGTTTAACGAAGATGCTCAATTACAAGCAGAAAAAGCAAACAAAGCAGCAGGAACAAGAGCCCGCAAATCGACATTAAACTTAGAAAAACTTTTAAAAGAATTTCGTAAGTTGTCTTTAGAAGAATCAAAGAAATAGTAAAAGCTCCCAATGGGAGCTTTTTTTTATGGTTATGCTAATTATAGTTTATTTAAACAACTTCCCTACAATATTTCCAATTTCAACAAAGTCGCCGTGATTGTTTACCGATCTTTCTTCGGTATTTGTAACCTCGCTACCCTGATACGGATAAACAAGCAGGTAATTTTTATCTAGAAAATCTTTGTTAAGCAATGCCGGCATACGACTCATTTGCGGAAAATAAGAAGCCATGCCCCTTTTCGCCATTAGCATAATAAGCCCTTGGTTGTCGCTGATGTCAGACAAAACCGCTTCTACTTCTTTCCAAGAATTGATTTCAATAAAATCGGCTTCAATGTTTACTTTTTTAATGACTCGTTTAAGAATTCTGATGGAAGATGCAGTTGCATAAAAATCGACTTTTGCACCCGTATTTCTGGCGATATTCCATACACGCAACAAACAGTGGAAAAAGCCGGGTTCTAAATGTGATTTTGATGGTATTATTACAATCTGTCTTTTAATAGTTGCAATAGGTTGCGCGGCGTGGTATACAAATACATTGGTCTGCTTGCTTTGCAGATAGCCGTTGTATAAGTTGTAAACGAATGACGAAGAAAATTCCCTGCCTTTTTCCAAACCTATAACCAAATCTGTTACCTTTTTTTCTTTAATTACATTGTTAATTCCGTTTACCACATCGCTGTCGTATCTGGTTAGCGGTGTTAAAACCTCATCGGCTGCGGACGCTTTTATAACAGCATCGTGCAGAATTTTTTCTGCATTTTTAACCGATGAATCATTTTTTTCTTCATTGATTACATTCAGCGCAAAGAGTCCGTGTTTATTGGTTTTAGATTTTATTATAACCGCCAAATTTACCATTTGATCCACAGTATCCATATAATTAACAGCCAGCAGCACATTTTCCTTATCGTCTGTTTCTCCGGCAATCGTGTCTTCTTTATCTGCTTCTGCAATCTTTTCTGCACTGGCAAGCGATATAAACGACGAAATAGTACATGAAACCAGAATAAGCAGAATACTTCCATTCAAAACATGTTCATTTAAAAGTCTTACAGGCTCTCCAGCTGCAGTTTCAGAAATAATAATATTGTATCCAACCATTACAGATGCCAGTGTTGCAGCTGCCGATGCCGAACTTAATCCGAAAATAAGTTTTCCCTGTTCCTTATTCAACTTAAAGGTTTTGCGGGTTAAAACTGCCGCAATGTATTTTCCGGCAATTGAAGCAACCAACATAATGGAAGCAACCGTTATGGTATCCCAACTTTTGAAAAACACACTGAAATCGATTAGCATTCCAACACTTATCAAAAAGAAAGGGATAAAAATGGCATTCCCTACAAATTCTACCCTATTCATAAGCGAAGATGTATGCGGAATAAGTCTGTTTAATGCCAAACCTGCCAAGAAAGCGCCAATGATGGCTTCAACCCCAGCTACTTCGGCAAGCAATGCAGCAAGATAAATCATTACCAGAACAAAAATATACTGTGAAATTTTATCTTTCACATTTTTAAAAAACCAGCGTGCAATGATCGGAAAAACCAAGAGAACTACCAATCCGAAAACCAATATAGAAAGCGAAAGCCTTAACCAGAATTCGGTACCTACTTCACCCTGAGCCATTCCAACACAGGCTGCCAGTACCAAAAGTGCGAGAATATCGGTAATCATGGTTCCGCCTACTGTAATGTTTACTGCCAAATTTTTTGCTACCCCAATTTTACTTACCAACGGATAAGCAATTAAGGTATGCGATGAAAAAAGACTGGCAAAAAGTACAGATGTAAGCAGGTTAAACTGCAACAGATAATATGCACCTAAAAACCCGAGAACAAACGGCACTATAAACGTATAGATACCAAAACCCATACTTTTCCATTTATTCTTTTTAAAATCGCCCATGTCAATTTCCAATCCGGCTAAAAACATAATGTACAGCAAACCCGTTGTTCCGGTAACCACAATACTGCTGTCACGCGCCAGTACATTGAAACCGTTGGGGCCAATAGCGGCACCGGCAATAATAAGCCCCAACAAATGTGGTACCTTAATTTTATTTAAAAGCAACGGGGCAAAAAGTATAATGATAAGCAGCAGCAGAAACTTTAAAACAGGATCTGCAATTGGCAGCGATACGTTTTGAATACTAAGAAGTAACATTTACGGTATGTTTTATTGTTTTTTATTAGAAGAAGGTCTAGTAAACTCCACAGTAAATTTTGCTGTACAGTCACTATCGATCGTTATGGTGTGCGAACCTTTCATTTTATCGGTCTGTAGTTCGTTCAAGGTGGTTTGCATAGCAACCGTTTTGCTTACAGAAGGATCTGTTTTAAACGAAAGAACAATATTATTTCCTGTGAAAGATGCATTGTAGGTACGAACAATCTGATTTTTGTTATTCAGCAGATCGGCATACAAATTAAGTGAATCACTTTTAAATTCCCACGTATCTACCCTTTGATCGCCAATGACATAATCGCTACAGTCTGATTCAATACAAACCAATCTGCCGTTCCATCTGCCGGCAAGATGCTGTGGCCAGAACTTCTCCGTAGAACCTAAAGAATCGTTTAAAAGTTTTAATGAATCTGCCTTAACAATACTGTCTTTCATCTGTAAAAGAGCTTGATAATCTTTTTCTACATTGGCAAAAGAATCAATCCGCAACTGCAGATCAAGTTCACGCTGCCGCAATTGGTCTTCACTATTTTTATCGTTACAGCCCACGAGCACAAATATACTTATCAGGAAGGTTAAGAAAGGAATTTTCATCTTCATTACACTTACTTTTTACAATTAAAATTTGACTTATAATTTGTAAGATACAAAAAAATACCGGGTTTATAAAACATATATCTGCGTATTGTTAGGTAGCAATGCTAGTGAATTAGAAACTTTAGAATTACTTTAAACATTGTCATTTCTAACTCAATTTACTTTTTAAGTGGGTGTTTATAGTCGGTAAATGAGTTTTTAGTTTTAAATTAGATACTCCAAACATCCGTTAAAATACCATTATGGCTCAATTTTTAAAGATCAGAACCACGCTGAGCAAAGGTGTGGTTGTACCCAGTCTGTTTTTTATCCTTTCCATCTGTCTGTTGTCTGCAGTATATCCTGTTTTTACCGAAAACCTGCTAAACAGCGTAAAAAACTTTATTTTTGTGAACCTTAACTGGGTGTATGTATGGTCCGTAACCGTATTTGTACTATTCCTGGTGTATTTAATGTTCAGTAAGTACGGAAATATCAGGTTGGGTAGAAACAACAGCAAACCCGATTATTCGTTTTTTTCGTGGATATCGATGCTTTTTGCTGCGGGAATGGGAATTGGACTGATGTATTTTGGAGTTGCAGAACAAATGCAACATTATTCCAACAACGTATTTGCGGCAAATACTGCCATACAACGGGCAAAAGATGCCCAGCTGTTTACGTTTTTTCATTGGGGAATACACGCATGGGCAATTTATGGAATTGTAGGTTTGGCATTATCGTATTTTACCTACCGCTACAGACTGCCTTTATCTTTGCGAAGCTGTTTTTACCCGTTGCTTAAAGACAAAATAAAAGGACGCTGGGGCAATACCATTGATGTTTTTGCACTTTGCAGTACGTTTTTCGGAATTACAACCACATTGGGTTTTGGTGTAGTACAGATTAATTCCGGATTGAAATCATTAGGAATTGTATCGGAAATTAGTTTTACAAACCAAATAATTATCGTGGCAGTTCTTGTATCACTATCTGTATTTTCGGCAGTGAGCGGTGTAGATAAAGGTGTACGCATATTGAGTAACATCAATATTATAGGCGTACTTGTACTTCTTTTCTTCATACTTTTTTTCGGACCCACCATTTATCTTATCGGCAGTTTTACCGAAGGATTAGGTAATTACATCAGTAGTTTTTTCAGTCTTACCTTTAACACACACGTTTACGAAGCAGATATGCAGCCTTGGTTTCATAATTGGACAATCCTTTACTGGGCGTGGTGGATTTCGTGGGCACCTTATGTAGGCTTGTTTATCGCTAAAATTTCTAAAGGGCGTACCATACGCGAATTTATAGCAGCCGTTTTATTTATTCCTACCCTCTTTAATTTTATATGGATGTCGGTTTTAGGTAACAGCGCCGTATGGTTTGATATGAACACCGCACAAGGCGCGCTAAGCAGTATGGCATCAAATCCCGATGCTTTAATGTTCGGTTTTCTAGAATATTTGCCGCTCACAGATATTGCCAGCTTTTTTACTGTTGCTATCATCATGGTCTTTTTTGTAACATCCGCAGATTCTGGAATGTTTGTAATGAACAATATAGCTACCAAAAACGCCCGAATTTCACCAAAATGGCAAACTGTTGGCTGGGGAATACTGCTGTCAGGACTGGCACTGCTGCTACTAAATGCCGGCGGACTGGCTGCTTTGCAAAGTATGACGTTGATTACCGCCCTACCTTTTTCTGTAGTGATGCTGTTGTTTATTGTAAGCTTGGTAAAAGCATTGGCAATTGATCGAAGTTACTACGAGCGTAATTTTTCTGCAACCACCGTACCGTGGTCTGGAAATTTATGGAAAGAACGGTTAAAGACTATTGTTACCTACAAAGATAAAGCTGCAGTACAACAATTTATAGACACTACCGTTAAAGAAGCATTAACCGAACTACAAACCGAATTTGCTGAAAACGGCATAGAAGTAAGACTTAATACCTATGAAAATCCATTAGGTTATGCCTTGGAAATAAAATACGATGTGGTGAACAATTTTGTATATGGTGTACGATTAGAATCACGAGCTGTATCGGACTACCTTTCCAATGAAGAAAATCTTCCCGATGTAGAACACAACCGTACCTACTTTCCAAAATCGTATTTCGGCGATGACCGAGAAGGATATGATGTGCAGGTTTTCACTAAAAACGAACTAATTTCAGACGTATTAAAACATTACGAACGCTTTATTGAAATTATTTCCGAAGAACGCAACGAATTGTTTATAAGCAGTGATTCAAACCACAAACTAAAATAGATCTCAATTTTATTATAGCTGTATGATGAATTCGCTGTAAAAGGAAAGTATGTTTTTTAGTTTGAAACAACATATACATTTAAACTGAGAAATCTTTCACAAAATGTAGAACTTTTAAACGATTGAAAATCAACCTAAACTTTCATCATCTTTCATATAATAACACGTAATGGTGTAGTCACAGAACAATCAGCAGAAAAAAACTGCTTCTTTAGACACCTCGGCACAACTATTGAACAAGTATTAATAGTTTTGAATAACAGAATTTCACACACTCATTGCTTTGGTCGGTTAATGAGTGTGTTTTTTTATGAAAAAACCTGATCGCTTTATGTTCCAAAAACAATCTACTCTGCTGAATACTATTCAAATTAATAGCACCAAAAATTTTATTTTAAATTATTTCCAACCTTTTTATATTTATTTCCGTCTATACTAAAAACAGGAACTGCTTAAAGACAAATCCTCAATGAAAATCAATACCAACCTAAACCCCTAAAGAAATGAAAAAACTGAAAACAGTTATTGCTCTACTGCTGCTATCGCAAACAATAGGTACAGCGCAGACACAGTTTAAGAATTGCGCAGATAACACGCTGCTGCAAAACGTTATTGTAAACAATGCTGCTACTAAAGAATGGATTGGAAATACCGACGAACAAGGTATGCTGACCATTCCGGATGATGTGTCTGAAATTGAAGTATCGCACCCTACTTTCGGGCTGCTTACTATGGCAAACGCAACAGGGACAATCTGTACAGACGAATCGGGCGATGTGTTGGCAGAACTTGTTATTGAAACAGGAGCGCATGTTACCAAAGCACTTTTAGAAGTTTTAGATCATTCGTTTGCAACTTATAAAAAAGCCAACAAGGGCAAAAAACATTATCAGGTTAATTTTAAACTAACAGAACAGCAACAGCCTTTGGAAACATTTACCGGCATATTGGCGCTTGGAAATGTGTTCAATAGTTCTTTTAACAACTACACTATTAAGTGGACCGAAGCCGTTAAGGACAATAAATCGTTCAACAAACTACCAAGGTATCAATATATAGCGCACGTAAGCGAGATTTTTTTTGCAGAAAAGAAGAATTTCGACAAACTAAAAAAACAGATACAGAGCAATACCGTACAGCGCATTGGTGATCAATACTACATATCTGAAAAAGGAAGCAACGAGTTTATTACGATTGATGCAGATCCGAGCACAAAACTGGTAACGGCTTACGTGAACACGCAGCTTTTAACCGACAAAAAGCAGTATGCATTTGAAAAGAACGACCGCCAAACAATGGGAAAAGTTGCTATGAATTTTATAACTGCTGCCGATGATTATTTTGTAGATGATTTATCTGTTGAAGCCAAATACCTAATTGATCAGAAAAATTACGAAACCGAAAGTTTTATCAAACAGAAAAAAATGTCAAAAGATGAAGAGAAAAAGTTGGAAGGAAAAGGTGTTGTAGGTTTTGCAATGGATTACGTAAAAAAATTAGACGCTTATCTTAATTCGTTGAAATAACAGTGTTTTAAATTTTGATGAAGTTCTCGATATATTTTTACTATACTCCGTTTCGTAAAAATACTCGAACTGACGTCAGTCGGCTATTCATTAAAGCACATAAAATATAAATAAAAAGCAGATAAAAGAAGTCCTCTTATCTGCTTTTTGTTTAGAATTCCATTACAAATTCTTCTTTTGGAATACGTACTTTTTTCATTGATCCTACCCAATCTTTTTCCTGATCGGCGTAACCAACATACATTAGCGAAACACTTTTTAATCCGTGCTTTTTAAGATCCAGCACCTCATCAACCCATTCGTTATTAAAGCCTTCCACAGGTGTGGTATCGATCTTTAATTCGGCTGCCTGTGCCAATGCTAATCCTAACGCAATATACGTTTGGCGCGCGGTATGCGCAAAATTCAGTTCGGCTGGTTGTGGCAGGTAGATCGATTTTAACTTATCGGTATAACTTCCAAAACGACCTTTAGGCAAACCACGTTCTTCTGTTGTAAAATCGTACACTTTATCTATACGCTCTTCGGTATATCGATCCCAAGCTGCGAAAAGAATCACATGAGAAGCATCGCGCATACATTCGGGATTCAACGCACCTTTTGACAGTTTTTCTTTTATTTCGGCATCTCGAACTACAATTACTTTAAAAGGCTGTAACCCTGAAGATGTTGGTGCTAAACGTGCAGCTTCTACAATTTGCGCGATGTGTTCTTCGCTTACTTTTTTTGATTGATCATACGCTTTAACGGCATGTCTCCAATTTAAATTATCTATTAACGACATTTTTTTATTTTGAAATTATTACAAATACTATTGCTATGATTGCAGGCAGCGCCTGTACATAAAATATTTTTTTTGAAGCAGTTAAGGCTCCGAAAATACCGGCAACTGCAACACAACCCAGAAAGAACAATCTAATATTGCTGCTCCATTCGGCATTGTCTATGAAAAAAGACCATATAAGACCTGCTGCCAGAAAACCGTTGTAAAGTCCCTGATTTGCTGCCAAACCTTTTGTAGGTTTAAAAAGCTCGTGAGGCAGCGATTTTCCGAAAGTTTTCTTTCCGGCTGTTTCCCATGCAAACATTTCCATCCAAAGAATGTAAAGATGTTCTATTGCTACCAATGCGGTAAATAGTGCTGCTACAATCTGCATACGTTTTAGTTATTTGAAACCGTTAGATTTACTTCGATATTACCACGAGTTGCGTTTGAGTACGGACATATCTGATGTGCTTTTTCAATCAGTTCCTGTGCCTGATCCATCGTTACACCCGGAATATTTGCATGCAGTGCTACAGCCAGTCCGAAACCACCGTTATCAATCTGACCGATGCTTACTTTAGCAGTAACCGATGTTTCGCCTGTTACTATTTTATCCTTCTTTATTACCAGATTCAAGGCACTGTCAAAACAAGCCGAATAACCTGCTGCGAAAAGCATTTCCGGATTAGCAAAATCGTCACTGCTTCCACCCAATGCTTTAGGCATACGCACCTCTAGATTCAATATCCCTTTTTCGCTTTTTACGTTTCCGTCTCTGCCACCTGTTGCAGTAGCTGCTGTTGTATACAATGTTTTCATTTCTTTTTATTTAAAATTTTTGTTGTTATTTCTTTTAAGATCAATAGTTCCTCATGTGAAATTCCTATAGATTCCATAATACGGTGCGGTATGTTTTTAGCTTTTTCTTTTAGTGCTATTCCTTTTGCAGTAAGCGACAGTTTCACGATGCGTTCGTCTTCTGATGATCTTTTGCGCACCACCATTTCTTTCTGTTCCATTCGTTTTAACAAAGGCGTTAATGTACCGCTGTCCAGAAAAAGTTTCTCGCCCAACTGCCCTACCGTCTGTTCTTTGTTATCCCACAAAACCATCAGCACCAGATACTGCGGATAAGTAACATCCAGCTCATCCAACAACGGTCGGTACTGGTTTACCACTTCTTTTGCTAGTGCATATATTGGAAAACACAACTGATTTTTAAGGCTTAAAGCATCTTTCATTATAAAGACTTAATTAATTACTAAACAAAATTACGTAAAATTACATTTTACACAATTTAATTTTACGTAATTTTAACACACTATGATTGAAAACAAAAAACTGTCTGCAAATACAGACAGTTTTTATAGTGTTGTTATGAATTTCCGTACATATTTGATTCACCACCATCAATTGCAATAACCTGTCCAGAAACATATCCGTTTTGATCGCTCAAAAGGAAAGCCACCAGATTACCAACATCTGTAGGATCGCCCAGTTTTCTGGTAGGATTTCTGGATGCGTATTCTGTTTCGGCAGCTTTAGGATCCTGAGGATTTACCTGTTTGAAAGCTTCGGCAACCATAGGCGTTAAAATTGCACCCGGCGCAATGGCATTGGTTAAGATATTGTCTTTACCATATTCCAACGCTGCATTTTTTGTCATACCTGCAACGGCATGTTTGGTTGCAACATAGGCTGTTTGGTTTAAAACCCCTCTGATTCCTCCCACAGACGCTACATTTACAATTCGTCCGCCACCGTTTTTCTGCCTTTCAGGTATTACATATTTCATACCGTAATAAAC
>Ga0308157_10007754_pt1 | contig 12389 bp, 7 predicted proteins | sample PhyBR1_FD_201035 | JGI IMG/M metagenome (GOLD analysis project Ga0308157, IMG submission 201035) | Phyllosphere microbial communities from UC Gill Tract Community Farm, Albany, California, United States - DLSLB.R1 | ecosystem: Host-associated > Plants > Phyllosphere > Unclassified | place: USA...
GATCAAGATTACTTTCTTCTTCCAAATCCTCATCATCAGGATCAATCTCATCCTCATCGTTATAATTTGTCTCATCTCTGTCCTCGTTTTTAAAATTTTCATCTGTATTGTACGATGGAACAGTAGGGTCTTCATTATTATTAATATTAGATCTGTTGAGTTCTAAATCAGCTTCGTTTTTCCAGTCTTGTTGATTATTGGAGTTTATATTCGGATCACTAGTATCATCATAAACATTTTGGCTATCGCTGGAAAATTCTTCGAATTGCTGAGGATTTTTTTGATAATTTGAATTATTAGTGTCTCTTTTAAAATCAACGTCTACAGTATTTGTATTTGTATCTGTGTAATCACGATTGTCCTGATCATAATTACGGTTTCTATTATCTTCCATGTTATTCGTTTTTAAATTAATATGACTTTATATAATTGTGATTAAAAAATTAATAGCTTGGTTACATCTCCAAGTATATAATTACTTTTTAGCAGTAATTTTTTTTGCTGCTTTAGTAGTATCTTTTTTTGAACTTGTATCAGTAGCGGCTTTTTTAGTCGTTTTTTTATCGTCCGCTTTTTTGCTGTCTTTTGCATTTGTTGCACTCATGTTTATAATTTTTAAATGATTAATAATTTCAAAATTAGCCAGAAAGAAAGACAACTTATTATACAATTAAAACATGTAATTACATAATTAACAGCACAATACGATTTATTTGTGTGTTTATTTTATTTAAATAATTTATAACATCAAAAAATTAAAAAAGGAGAAAATCAATAAGACTTTCTCCTTTTATTTTTTTATTATTTGATCGACTATTTAAAAATCACACCAAATTTTGCAGCTTCAGCTTTAGCTTCTGGAATTAGCTTTTTTAGGTTTGCAATTCTTGTTGCATCAGCGGGGTGCGTACTCAAAAATTCTGGTGGCTTGTTTCCGCTGCTACTGGCAGCCATTCTCTCCCAAAAAGTTATAGCCAATTCAGGATTATAACCAGCGATTGCCATTAGAGTTAAACCAATTTTATCAGCTTCACTTTCAAAACTTCTGCTAAAAGGAAGCATTACCCCTACTTCCGAACCTATACCGTAATATTGTTGCCACATTTGTTGTTGTTCTGCACTTTTGCCCCCTGTTGCGACAGCTACTCCTACTGCTCCTAGTTGTTGTAATTCGGCTGCGCTCATTCTTTGCGCACCGTGATTGGCCAGCGCATGAGAAACTTCATGTCCCAAAACTGTTGCCAACCCAGCATCATCCTTTGTTATTGGTAAAATCCCAGAATACACTACGATTTTACCCCCAGGCATACACCAAGCATTGACTTCTTTACTTTCAACCAATTTATATTCCCATTGGTAACCATTTAGATACTCTGAATAGCCATTTGCTTTTAACCAGCGTTCTGCAGCAGATTTTATTTTTACACCAACATTTTCTACACGTTGTGCATCTTGAGTACCTGTTATAACTTTATTTTCCTTAAGGAAAGCATCATATTGTTGAAATGATGACGGAAACAATTGACTATTAGACACAAAATTGAGACTCTTTTTTCCAGTAAAGGGATTTTGAGCACAAGAAAAAATCAATCCTGAAAGACAAACCGCTGATCCAAATATTAGCAAGTACTTTTTCATATTTTATATTTTGGTTTCATTAAAAAATAATTTCAAACTTGAAATAAATTTACAATAAATTGAAAATTCTTGTTTATAAAATATGGATTAAAAGTATCATGATTTTCATTAGATAATATTTTAAGAATAAATTTAATTGTTCATTAACAAACAACAACACACTTCATTTATTTCAACATTAAAAGCCAAATAAAATTTAAAAAATTTCTTCTCGTATATTAAAAATTAAGTATCGGAAATATTGCAAATCCCAACGCATCGTTACAGAAGAATAATTGATATCAACTGAATTATATTAAGTTTTTACACATCTAATGTTCAAACATTAAAACATCTTTCTAAAAACTTAACAAGAATGAAAGTATATTATTATAAATTGAAAAAAAGTTAATTTTTTTCATAATTTATTGTTAATCATAACAATATGATTTTAAATAAATTAATTCCAATTTAAATTATTTCTTAAGTAAAATCTTAAAATAGCAAATTTGGAGATTTAGTTTTTTTTTATATTTTCGCAGCTTCCAAAAACAGAATTCATTGATTTGTAAGTATTTACATATTTACAAATGAACCCCTACTTTAATTCTAATACATTTATGACAAAAAACTACTCGTTTCAAAAGATTTCGATTTTCTTTTTATTTTTTATCGGTCTAATGAATATCAATGCTCAAACCTATACCATTGAGCAAACCGAATTAACAACCGGATGGAGTCGGCAAATTATTTCAGGTGAAAACATTTCATTTCCCGCAGCTGCACAAACAGCATCTACATTCTCCTTTATAATTAAAAATACAGGAGCAACTCAATTACTACTAAATGGGGTTCCAAAAGTGCAAATTTCAGGAACAAATGCCACAGAGTTTACTTGTTCGATCCCAACTTCAAGCATTTTAAATGCTGGTCAGTCAGCTACTTTCACAGTTACTTATCTACCTACGGGATTAGGATTGAGAACAGCACTGTTACAAATACCTAATAATTTAGGGACACCTTTCCAAATAAATTTGAAAGGAGCGTCTTTCGATTTTTATGGACCAAGATCATCTGTTCCTTCTGGTACCGCATCTGTGGATGCAACGGCTGGCAGTAATGGTTCATTTGGAAGAACAGGAGGTGGTAACATACGTGTAAACGCAGTAACTTTTGGCGAACAAACTAATTTATATTGGGGACCAAAATTGAGCTCAACTGGAGATCTTGCTGTCAAAGTTTCTATGAATGATAGTGGAGTCTACCAAAATAATGAAAACTTGACTTTTGATGCATCTACTAGTAATCTTCCAAATGGTATAGTCGTTTGGAAAGGAAGTACCACGATACAAAACGCAATTACATCTAGTTTGGTTCCCGTTTTTATAAGAGCGACAATGATTACTACGTGGTTTAATGGATCCACATATTCACCAGCAGCATTAATTGATCCTGTTACTCTGGGGTTATCATCACAAATTGGAGGATTAATACAATTTGACCAATTAACCGATTATCTTAATGCAAATATACTAATTGAAGCTTCTCTCAACGGAGTAAATGGTTGGACTCCTTATCTAAATTTTTATGATGCCTATCCAACACCTCCTGGCCCACTTCCTGGTGCGGGGATTGGTAGTGCATATAGTACATTTTCTCCTGGTTTTTATTGGAATAACCTAGACCCTTCATTAACACAAAATAGCATATTGAATGTTAACGAAGGAGCTACTGCAACTATTACAACATCACAGCTTAACGCTACAGATCTCGAAGATCTTGCTTTAGCTTATGGAAACAAAAGTAATATTATATTTAAAGTTATTACAGACAACAATGGCTTGGCAACTAACTTTGGTAGAGGTAATTTAAAACTTGATGGAGTTTCTCTGGCACAAAATAGCACTTTTACATTACAGAACATCGAAGATGGAAAATTAACTTATACTCATGATGGCTCAGAAACAAATTATGACGAGTTTTTGTTCAGCTTTGTTGATAGTAAAAAAGAGCTTGGTGATGATGCAGGACATACTACATATAATTTTAGAATAAACGTTTTACCAGTAAATGATACCCCAGTAGCGAATAATTTAAATTTCAGTTCATCTTATGCTGCTCCATTAAATGAAACACTAACAGCTTCTGATGCTGACAGTTCTGTTCTGACATATAGCATTGTATCGAATCCAACATCGGGAACTATAACTAATTTTAACGCTACAACAGGAACATTTACTTACACTACTACTTTAGGAGCTCCAGGAACTGATAGTTTTACTTATCAAGTTTCTGATGGAAATTCTACAAGTGCAATTCGTACAGTAAATATCGCTATTATTAATTTACCACCAACCTCACAAAATGTATCTTTATTAACAGAAGAAGATAAGCCTCTAACTGGTACTTTAACAGCCTCTGATCCTGAGAATGGAACGATTAGTTTTCAAATAGACAAGCAACCAAATCATGGTACATTAGCTCTTAATGCATCTGGAAACTACACATATACTCCTAGTCCATCAAGATTTGGGTACGATTCTTTTCTTTTTAGTGTAAAGGATCAACAAAACAATGTTTCAGTTTCATACAAAGCAATTATAAATATAATTCCTAGAATTGATCCTGGAGATGCTTTGGTTGTTGATAAAGATTTAATTCGATTGTTTGATCCAGTAACTGCTCAAGATACTATTATTACAAAAAGACAAGGATTACAAGATGCATTAAATGTTGTTTACAAAAAAAATGTAGGTCTTTTTGCTTATGATAAAACTAATGGTTTAATTAAAATTGATCCATCAACAGGAAACCAGACTTTAGTAAAAGCTGCATCAAACTTTACAAGTTCTGGGCCAATTGGAGGTCCAACGGGAATGATAATAAATTCTGACAGTAAAATTTTAGTTGCTGATGGTACTAGAATTCTTGAAGTAGATCCAATTACTACAAATATCAGTATTTTATTTAGTGGAGGATTAATTAGCTTTCCTACTGGAATAGCTTTGCTCAAAAATGGAGATTTAATAATAACAGATGCTGCAAAAATATTGGGCGGATCTAGTAATTTAATTCGAATTACTCCCCAAGGCATTCAATCAATAGTATCTACTGGAAATTTAATGACTCTTCCATTAGATCTTGCTATTGTAAACGATAATAAGATCGTAATATCTGATGCAGGAAGTTTTGCAGGTGCGACCGACAATATTTATACTATCGATTTAACAACCGGAGTACAAACTCTTTTAAGCACCGGTGGAAATATTAGTGTCCCTTCAGGATTAGATTTTTGGAATAACAATGTATTTGTTGTTAATAAAGAAGGCTCAAAACAAGTAATTAAAATAGATGTAAATACTGGTGTACAATCCGTAGTTCCTGCAAATATTTTATCAGAACCTTGGGGGCTATTTACTGTACAAAACGGAATAACTATTGAAAATTTACTAGCAACAGATGCAAGCTGTCCTAATGCAGTAGACGGTTCTATAGATTTCACCATTAATGGAGGCACAGCTCCTTATTATTATTCATTGGATGGAGGCTCTGAAGTAGAAATTACTAGTTTACCTGTAAGTATTCCTAATTTAAAAGCTAAAAACTATAGTCTTTTTATAAGAGATAATACCGGTAATGATATCAATACCAATGTAAGCGTAAATGCTATACCGGACACAGTAGACCCTACTATTACAGCTCCGCAAACAGTCACTGTGTCTGCTGATAATGGTTCTTGCGTTGCCACAAATGTTGTATTAGGAACTCCAATTGCTGCGGATAATTGTACAGGATTTAGCGTTACTAATGATGCTCCTTCAAATTTAAGTTTTCCTATAGGAACTACAGTTGTTACCTGGACAATTACTGATGCTTCCAATCATACGGCAACGGCTACTCAAAACATCATTGTTGAAGATAATCAAAAACCTCAAATTACTGCTCCACAAGCTGTTTCAGTTTCTGCAGACATTGATTCTTGTTTTGCCACAAATGTTACATTAGGAATTGCAACTGCATCTGATAATTGTACCGGATTTGTGATTACGAATGATAAGCCAATAAGCTTTCCTATTGGAACTACATTGGTTACTTGGACTGCTACTGATGCATCTGGAAATAAAACTACAGCTACTCAAAATATTACTGTTTTAGACACTCAAAAACCTGTAATTACTCCTCCACAAGCTGTTTCAGTTTCAGCTGATGTTGATTCATGTGTTGCTACGAATGTTGCATTAGGAACTGCATCTGCTTCCGATAATTGTACTGGATTTATTATTACAAATGATAAACCTTTAAGCTTCCCTATTGGAACTACAGTTGTTACCTGGACAGTTACTGATGCTTCTGGAAATAAAGCTACGGCTACTCAAAACATTACTGTTTTAGATACTCAGATACCTATAATTACAGCGCCTCAAAATGTTACAGTTTCTGCTGATGTTGATTCATGTATTGCTGCAAATGTTTCATTAGGAACTGCAATTGCATCTGATAATTGTGCTGGTTTTGTAATTACAAATAATAAACCATCAAGCTTTCCTTTAGGAACTACAATGGTTACTTGGACAGTTACTGATGCGGCTGGAAATAAAGCAATAGCTACTCAAAACGTTATTGTTAGAGATACCCAAAAACCAATAATTACTGCTCCACAAGCAGTCTCAGTTTCTGCTGATGCTGATTCATGTGTTGCTGCAAATGTTACAATAGGAACTTCAACTGCTTCTGATAATTGTACTGGTTTTGTAATTACAAATAACAAACCGGCAAACTTCCCAATAGGAACTACAGTGGTTACCTGGACAGTTACTGATGCGGCTGGAAATAAAGCAACTGCTACTCAAAACGTTATTGTTAGAGATACGCAAAGTCCAGTAATTATTGCTCCACAAAACGTAACAGTTCCCACAGATAATGGTGCTTGTGTTGCTACAAATGTTTCATTGGGTACAGCAACTGCATCTGATAATTGCACAGGATTTGTCGTTACAAATAATAAACCAGCAAACTTCCCAGTTGGAAGTACGATTGTTACTTGGACAGTTACTGATGCAGCTGGAAACAAAGCGACAGCCACTCAAACTATAACTGTAACTGGTCTTATAGCGCCTAATGTTCCCACTTCTCAGAATTATTGTAAAGGTGCATTGGTTTCAGATTTAGAAACAAATGGATTTACTATCAATTGGTATAATAGCCAAACAGGATCGATTGTTTTGCCAAAAACAATTTCACTCACAAATGGAATCTATTATGCTGCAAATTTTAATGATCAATGTGAAAGCAAGTCCAGAACTGCTGTATCTGTTCAAATAAGCACTGCAACTCCACCAACAGGAAACTCAATTCAATCATTCTGTGATGGTGTAACTCTAAATGATATTGTGGTTAGCGGAACTAATGTGAAATGGTACGCTTCTAAATCAAGCGCTAATCCATTACCATTAACAACTCCATTAAAAGATCAAATCAAATATTATGCATCACAAACTGATATTTCAACAGGATGCGAAAGTTCAGAACGATTAGAAGTTGTAGCTAGTGTCAAAAAAGTATTAGCTCCACAAGGCAAGCAATCGTATATTTTATGTACTAAAAGCAATACCACACTGGCTGAAATAAATAAAAATTATTCAGACGTAATTTGGTTTGACAGCACTTCCCGAACAAATCGTCTTAATAATGACTATGAATTAATGAATGGTGATATTATTTATGGAGTAAGTTTTGATAGTCAATCTGGTTGCGAAAGTATAGAAGATATTGCTGTGTCTATACAAATTCTAGATTGTGAATTAGAAATTTTCAACTATATAACACCAGATAATAATAATCAAAATGATGTATTAGTCATTACAAATATTGAAGCATTTCCTAAAAATAATCTACAAGTTTTTAATAGAGAAGGAAAAGCAGTGTTCAAAATTTCTGGATATGGACAGGACAATAAATACTTTATGGGTGCATCAAATATTAATGGTGAAAACACAAAACTGCCCACTGGAACCTACTTCTATGTTTTAGAATACTTCAGTCCAATAACTAACAAAAGCGAATCAAAAAAAGGATTTTTATATATAAACAACAATGATTAAAAAATATTTAGTTCTTATCCTACTTACAAGTTTTATTACAAATAGCCTCAAAGCCCAATCTGATATAAAACTTAGTGTGCAAACTTTTCAACCAATGGTAATAAATCCTGCTTATGCAGGATCATACGAAGGTTTAGCAATTTCTGCAATGCATAGTTCGCAGTGGACTGGTTTTGAAGGAGCGCCTAAAACTCTATTTTTAACGGCAAATTATCGTTTCCCTAATGATAAAGTTGGAACGGGACTTTCAATCTATAAAGACGAGATAGGCCCTGTCAGTGAATTTAATCTGGAAGGCAATTACTCCTATAATATTGAACTTAATGATGAATTTAGAGTTGCATTAGGGTTAAAAGTGGGGCTTAACAATTTCACTATCGATTTTAACAAATTGAATATAGAAAATCCTGGAGAAATACATAACTCTGAAGGAAATGTATCTCAATTATCACCTGTAATAGGTGCCGGAATGTATCTTTATAATGAAAATCTATTTTTTGGACTTTCAACTCCAACTTTTATAAAGACCAAATATTTAGATAGTAATAAAACTAATATTGCCAAGAAAAACATCTATCTATATAGTAACATTGGCTATCAATTTAAATTCGAAAATGAAGTCAATTTGATTCCAATTGTGCAATATCGTTATACAGCCAATGCACCTTCTAATTTCGTTTTTATGACTAATGTGGAATGGCGAGATTTATTATTTGGTGGATTAAATACAGATTTTAATTCAAGCATTGGTGGATTTGTAGGAGTGCGATTCCTTCAAAACTTTAAGGCTGCATATTCATATGAAAGCTCATTAAATAATTTTTCACAATATAATGGCGGAGGACATAGCTTTTTACTCACTTATGAATTTTCGACCGATAAATATCATTATGAAAGAAGATCATTTAATCGATTCTAATAAAGTTATTTCTTTAGCTTATTTATAAACAAAAAGTTAATTAAATATAAAGCGAGATGTTACCAGAAAATGGATAACATCTCGCTTTTCGTATATATAAAAACCATAATACAAATCTGACAATTGTATTAGATATTTATATCACTTCCAAATTCGCTTCTCTTTCCCAAAAACGGTGCTGACCTAAAGCTTCAACAAATGAAGATGCCAAATTATCATCAGCAATATCATCGCTTATTAGTATACCTCCGTCTTTATCAAGGTGATCTTCTCTGTTGATTATCGAAATTAGAACGCCTTTACCTTCGTTTTCTGCGGCGATAAATTTGCAATGTTTGTAAGAATCTGTGATGAATTCTTTCACTTCTTTGAGTTTCTTCAAATCTGAAATTCCTTTTCCCGCAGGGATAAATGCACCGTCAAATAAAACTGAAGATGCGATTAAATAACTTTGATCGACATGGATTTCGTTTCCTTCTTCAGACAAAATGGTTCCCAAATGTGGTGCTATAATTTTGACAACTGCACCCGCATCTGCAAGGGCTTTTCTCATCGCTTTGATTGAGTCTTCGCTAACACCATCTGCAGCGAGGAAAGCTATTTGTCGGGTCGCTATAGTATTGGTAACTGTTGGGTTTTTCAACATACTCAACGCATCTGATGTCTCAACAGATTGTTTTACCAATTTTGGTTCATGTTTACTGTGATCATCATCTGCTCCTACTCCACGATTAATTGGTTTTTCCAATTCACTCGGAACAGTCATACCCAAACCTTTTGCGACTTTGCTAGCCAGAATCTTATCGATTTTTGATAATAAACCGAGCATTCTGTCACGAACTGCAAATGTTTCGACTTTACCTAATTCAAAACGAAGCGCTCTGATGATATGATCCTGTTCTGTTGGAGTTTGGCTATTATAAAACAAACGTGCCTGTCCGAAATGATCCGAAAAACTTTCACTTCTTTCTCTAACCTTATGCGCATCGATTCTTTCATTATAACTTGCATAACCGCCCTCATCAATTTTGGCTTGGAAAGGACAACCACCACCTAACGAATTTGGATGGTAATTTACTCTTCCAACTGGAATTTCCTGACGCATAAATCCGTCTCGCTGATTATTATGTTTTGGTGCAATGGTACGATTGATTGGGATTTCATGAAAATTTGGCCCTCCTAATCTGGTCAATTGCGTATCGATATATGAAAATAATCTTCCCTGAAGTAATGGATCATTTGTAAAATCAATTCCAGGAACTACATGTCCCGGATGGAAAGCAACCTGCTCAGTTTCGGAGAAAAAATTATCTGGGTTTCTGTTTAGTACCATTTTTCCGATGATTGTTACAGGAACTAATTCTTCTGGAACAATTTTGGTTGGGTCAAGCAAATCAAAATCAAATTTATGCTCATCACTTTCCGGAATGATTTGCACTCCCAATTCCCATTCTGGGAAATTACCAGTTTCGATAGCATCCCACAAATCCTGTCTGTGGAAATCTGGATTTTTTCCCGAAATTTTCTGTGCTTCATCCCAAACAACGGCATGAGTACCTAATTTTGGTTTCCAATGAAATTTCACAAAATGAGATTCATTGTTTTTATTTATAAATCGGAACGTGTGAACACCGAAACCTTCCATCATTCGGTAACTTCTTGGAATAGCGCGGTCACTCATAATCCACATAATCATGTGTAGAGATTCCGGCATTAGCGAAATAAAGTCCCAAAAATTATCATGTGCCGATGAAGCCTGAGGCATTTCGTGATGTGGCTCTGGTTTTACGGCGTGAACTAAATCAGGAAACTTCATCGCATCCTGAATAAAAAACACAGGCATATTATTTCCAACTAAATCATACACACCTTCTTCAGTATAGAATTTAACTGCAAATCCACGAACGTCACGAGCCAAATCTGTAGATCCGCGAGAACCTGCAACAGTCGAAAATCTAACAAAAACAGGAGTTTTGATAGAAGTATCGTTTAGAAAACCAGCTTTAGTATATTTTTCTAAAGGTTCATAAAGTTCAAAATATCCGTGGGCAGCAGAACCTCTGGCGTGAACGATTCTTTCCGGAATTCTTTCGTGGTCAAAATGAGTAATTTTTTCCCTTAAAATAAAGTCTTCTAATAAAGAAGGTCCTCGCTCACCTGCCTTTAGTGAATTATTATTGTCATTAATTTTAACTCCTTGATTAGTAGTTAAAAATTGATCTTCGGCATTGGATTTATTTAATTCTAAATCGTCTTGTTTTGCGCTGTCGGGCTTGAGATTGTCATTTTTCATTGTTGAATTCTTTAAAAGTTTAATGTGAATGTATTTTACTGATAGTGATATTTTAATCTTTAGTATGTTCAACCCAAACCAATTCTGAGGTATTGTATCCAACTTCTTGGGCAACTTTCAAATATTTCTCTTTAATATCATTAGGAATTGTTTTCTCGCGAGACAAAATCCATAAGTATTTTAAACTTTCGCCTGCAACTAAGGCATACTTGTAATCCGGATCGATTGCTATAACATTGTAACCTGAATAAAAAGGGCCAAAAAACGATACCTTTAGCATTGCAACTTTATCATTATCCACAAATTTTGCCTTTCCTGTAGATTCTTCCCACTGCTTTTTTTTTACGTTATATCCTCGGTTAACAACTTTTATCGTTCCATCGTCATTGGTAGAATAGTTTGCCGTCGTACTATTTAAATCCTTTTCGTATTTAAAATCCAAACGAGCGATCTCGTACCATTTTCCCAAATATTTATCTTTTGCAAATGGCGCAACAGCTGTTACTCCATCAGGAATAGTGCTACAGTAAGTGAATATTAAAAAAGTAAGAAAGAATAAAATAACGGTTACTAATTTGTTGCCTTTCATATGGTAAATATTTTTTCAATTAAAAGATTGTTATCTAGAGTTTTATGAATTCCAAAGCTAGAACTTAATACATAGCTTGGATTTACAGAATTAATTCAAATTCTTACAATATTTAAATCTTAGCTACAAAACCTACAACAATTGTAACTCTATAAAAAATTTGAAGAATTGTATAAGATGTTACTTTCTAATAATACTTACTTTTAAAAACCATAAAAAAATAGATATTCATTATGATGGAAATAAGTTTGCAATTGATTTGGCTTTTTGTGCTAGCCGTGCCCATATCTTGCGTTAGCTGGACGGTAACGCACGAGGAAGTATTTAGAGAAGCCCGAGAATGGTGCGTGAAATGTTCACAAAACAAAAAAACTTTAATTCAAAGAAAATTCTTTTATCTATTTACCTGCGAATACTGTTTTAGTCATTATGTGACGCTTTTTTTCCTGATTATTACCGATTACAGATTATTGTTACCTGACTGGAAAGGGTTTCTTATAGCTGGCTTTGCTTTAGTTTTTATAGCAAATATCTATATGAGCCTTTTAGCTTTATTAAGACAAGCTATTAAAAAGGAAAAAGTAGTAATTGCAGAAATCGAAAATAAACAGCAGGATTAATTCTTAGATCCATGCATTTTCTCATAAGACAACGATATATGTCGCTAATGAAAACTACACATTTTTTAATTAATCGGGATTGAAATTCTTGAGAGGAACATTATAGAAAACACAGCTTTTTACTACTAATGCATTCATTTTTTAACATTATGATACCATAAAGAACACAATAGCTTTTTTAACATAAAAAAAATATGTGTTTTGTCAAAAGCAAATCATTTTTTCATACCTTCGTAAGTAATAGATAAGC
>Ga0308157_10007756_pt1 | contig 12386 bp, 10 predicted proteins | sample PhyBR1_FD_201035 | JGI IMG/M metagenome (GOLD analysis project Ga0308157, IMG submission 201035) | Phyllosphere microbial communities from UC Gill Tract Community Farm, Albany, California, United States - DLSLB.R1 | ecosystem: Host-associated > Plants > Phyllosphere > Unclassified | place: USA...
AGACCACGCTGTTCGAGGCGCGCGACAAGCCCGGCGGGCGCGCCTACGTCTACGAGGACCAGGGCTTCACGTTTGATGCCGGCCCCACCGTCATCACCGACCCGAGCGCGCTCGAAGAGCTGTTTGCGCTGGGCGGGCGGCGCATGGCCGACTACGTCGAGCTGCTGCCGGTGGCGCCCTTTTACCGCCTGTGCTGGGAGGACGGCTCGCATTTCGACTATGCCAACGACCAGGACGCGCTGGACGCGCAGATCCACGCGCGCAACCCGGCCGACGTGGCCGGCTACCGGCGCTTTCTGGCGTATTCGCAGGCGGTGTTCGAGGAGGGCTACGTCAAGCTGGGCACCGTGCCTTTTCTCAACTTTCGCGCCATGGTGCAGGCCGGCCCGTCGCTGGCCAAGCTGCAGGCCTGGCGCAGCGTCTACGGCGTGGTCTCCAGGTTCATCGCCGACGAGCAACTGCGCCAGGTGTTCTCGTTTCACTCGCTGCTGGTGGGCGGCAACCCGTTTGCCACCTCGTCGATCTACGCGCTGATCCATGCGCTGGAGCGCAAGTGGGGGGTGTGGTTTGCGCGCGGCGGCACGCATGCGCTGGTGCGCGGCCTGCTGCGCTACTTCGAGGACCTGGGCGGCACCGTGCGGCTGAACGCGCCGGTCAGCCGCATCGAGTTGCAAGGCGGCCGGGCCAGCGCCGTGGTGGTGAACGGGGAAACCTTGCCGTTCGGGCAGGTCGCCTCCAATGCCGACGTGGTGCACACCTACGAGCAGTTGCTGGGCCACGCGCCGCGCGGCGCGGCCGAGGCCAGGCGCCTGAAGGCCAAGCGCTTCAGCATGTCGCTGTTCGTGGTGCACTTTGGCTTGAAGACGCCCCAGCCGCAGCTGCAGCACCACACCGTCTGCTTCGGGCCGCGCTACCGGGCGCTGATCGACGAGATCTTCAAGGGGCCGGGGCTGGCCGAGGACTTTTCGCTCTACCTGCACGCGCCCTGCGCCACCGACCCGTCGATGGCGCCGCCGGGGTGTTCGAGCCACTACGTGCTGGCGCCCGTGCCGCACCTGGGCAACGCGCCGCTGGACTGGCAGGTCGAAGGCCCGCGCCTGCGGGACCGCATCCTGGCCTACCTGGAGCAGCGCTACATCCCGAACCTGCGGCGCGACCTGGTGACCAGCCGCATCTTCACGCCCCAGGACTTCAAGAGCGAGCTGTCGGCGCACCTGGGCTCGGCGTTTTCGCTGGAGCCGCTGCTCACGCAAAGCGCCTGGTTTCGCAGCCACAACCGCGACGACGCCATTCCGAACCTGTTCATCGTGGGCGCCGGCACGCACCCAGGCGCCGGCGTGCCCGGCGTGGTCGGCTCGGCCAAGGCCACGGCCGGCCTGATGCTGGAGGGCGTGTGATGGTCAACGATGCCGTGCTCCAGCAGGCCACCCGGACCATCCAGGCCGGCTCCAAGAGCTTTGCCACGGCCGCCCGGCTGTTCGACGAGGACACGCGCCAGAGCGCCGTCATGCTCTACGCCTGGTGCCGCTACTGCGACGACGTGATCGACGGCCAAGAGCTCGGCCACGGCCAGCAGGGCGGCGACCGCAGCGACGGCCTGGCGCGGCTCGCGGCGCTGGAGCAGGCGACGCTGCAGGCCTGCGCAGGCGCGCCCACGGGGGATGCGGTGTTTGCCGGCCTGGCCGAGGTGGTGCGCCGCCACGCCATTTCCGAGCGCTACCTGCTCGAGCACCTGGCCGGCTTTCGCATGGACGTGGAGGCGCGGCACTACGCCAGCCTGGACGACACGCTGGCCTACTGCTGGCGCGTGGCCGGCGTGGTGGGCGTGATGATGTCGCTGGTGATGGGCAACCGCAACCCGGCCACGCTGGACCGCGCCTGCGATCTGGGCATGGCCTTTCAGCTCACCAACATTGCCCGCGACGTGGTCGAGGACGCGGCGATTGGCCGCGTCTACCTGCCGGCCGACTGGCTGCGCGCCGAGGGCATCGAGACCGAGGCCCAGGTGATGGCGCCGGCCAACCGCCCGGCGCTCGGGCGCGTGGCGGCGCGGCTGGTGGACGCGGCCGACCCGTACTACCGCTCGGCGGTGGCCGGCATTGGCGAGCTGCCGCTGCGCTCGGCCTGGTCGATTGCCACGGCGCGCGGCGTCTACCGCGACATCGGCCGCAAGGTCAAGGCGCACGGCGCGCACGCCTGGGACACGCGCCTCGCCACCAGCCGCATGAACAAGCTGTGGTTCCTGGCGCGCGGCGCGGCCGTGGCCGTGGCCGCGCACGGCCTCACCCCGCCGCCGCGCGAGCCGCGGCTGTGGCGCCGGCCGGTGTGACGGGTTGGGGGGCGCCCGGCGGGGCGCTTGGCGCCGGTCCGCCGGCTTCTTGGGCATGAAAAAGGCCGCGGGCCCAGGCGTGGCGTGGGAGTGGCGCTATCAATTCAGTAGCGTTTGCCCGCCCGGCCCGGCCCGGCTGCCGGGTGCCTCAGTGCGCGGGCGGGCCGGCCGGTGCGTCGGGCGTTGGCTGGCCGGGCCGGTGCGGCGCGCGGCGCGCCTGCAGTTCCTGCTTGAGCCGGGCCGGCGAGGGCGCCCAAAGAAAGCCGAACGAGACGCAGCCCTCGGGGCCTGGGGCCGCATGGTGCAGCCGGTGCGCCTGGTACAGGCGCTTCAGGTAGCCGCTGCGCGGCATCCAGCGCAGCGGCCAGCGCCGGTGCACCAGGCCGTCGTGGGCGATGAAGTAGAGCAGTCCGTACAGCGTCATGCCCGCGCCGATCCACTGCAGCGGCGCATGGCCGGCCGTGCCCAGCGCGATCAGCGCGATCGCCACGCCGGCAAACACCAGCGCGTACAGGTCGTTGCGCTCGAACCAGCCGGTGCGCGGCGCGTGGTGCGAGCGGTGCCAGCCCCAGCCCCAGCCGTGCATGACGTACTTGTGCGCCGCCCACGCAAAGCCCTCCATGCCGGCCACGGTGGCCAGCACGATCAGCGCATTGGACAGAAAAACCGGCATGGCGTGGGTCTCCTCAGGCGGCCAGCGCCGCCTCGATGTCGGCGGCCAGGGCGGCGGGCTTGTCCAGCGGGCCGTAGCGCTTGAGGACCTGGCCGCTGCGGCCGACCAGGAACTTGGTGAAGTTCCACTTGATGGCCTTGCTGCCGAGCAGGCCGGGCGCCTGGGCGGTGAGCCACCGGTAGAGCGGGTGCGCCGCCTCGCCGTTGACCTCGACCTTGGCCATCATCGGGAAATCCACGCCGTAGTTCACCTGGCAAAAGCGGGCGATCTCGTCCTCGCTGCCCGGGTCTTGCCCACCGAACTGGTTGCACGGAAAGCCCAGCACCGCCAGGCCGCGCCCGGCGTAGGCGGTGTGCAGTTCCTGCAGCCCGGCGAACTGCGGCGTGAAGCCGCACTGGCTGGCGGTGTTGACGACCAGCAGCACCTTGCCGCGAAACGCCGACAGGGCCACGGGCTGGCCGTCGATCTGGCGGGCCTGGAAGTCGTACGCGGTGGACGGGCTGTCTGTGGGCATGGGGGCGGGCTCCTGGGTCGGGGAACCGGGCAGGCGGGGCGCGCCAAGGGCGCGCGTCAGTCCGGTCTGGCGCCAGTGTGCCCGGTTTCGGCCGAGGGCGCCATCGCCGCCAAAAGCGCCGCCAGCACGATCATCGCGCCGCCCAGCAGGATGCGCGGGGTGAACTCGGCCGCGCCCAGCAGCGCCGAGGACAGGCTGGCAAAGAGGATTTCGGTCAGCATGACCAGGGCCGTGGTGCCGGCGGCCAGGCGCGCTGCGCCGTACTGCAGCGCCGCGTTGCTGGCCATGAAGGCCAGGCCGAGGGCCAGCAGCACCGGCAGGCCGGCGGCCGCCAGCGCCGGGCCGGGCACCGCCTGCGCGGCCATGCCGGCCAGCGCCGCCGCCGTGGCCATCAGGCCGCTGCCGCCGAACATCGCCAGCATGCGCGAGGCCCCGGGCGTGTGGCCCAGCTTGCGCAGCAGCGCGTTGGTCAGGGCAAAGCTCAGGCCGCCGGCCAGGGCCAGCCAGTCGGCCGCACCTTGCGGCACGGGCCAGGCCGAGCCGGGGGTCTTGAGCACCACCAGCACGCCGGCCATGGCCAGCCCCAGGCGCAAGAGCGAGCCGGCGCTGGGCTTTTCGCCCAGCAGCCACCAGGCCAGCAGCACCGACCAGGCCGGCATCAGGTAGAACAGCAGCACCACGCGCACCACGTCGCCGATGGTCACGGCCCAGTTGAAGCCGACGTTGGTCAGGCCGGCGGCCGCGCCCAGCAGCCACAGCAGCGGGCAGGCGCCCAGGCCGCGCCAGGCCCTGGGGTGCAGCAGCGCCAGGCCGGCCGCGATCGCCAGGTACATGAGCGCCGTGGCCCACAGCGGGTGCAGGCCGTGGCCCTGCAGCGCGCGAAACGGCCACCACGACAGCCCCCAGACCAGGGCGTTGAGCACCAGCGCCGAGGCCGCCAGCGCCGCGGTGCGCCCGTGCGCGGCGCCGGTCATGGGCAGGGCACCGCCATCAGTGCGACTTGTCGCTGCGCGCGATGCTCAGCAGGTGGTCGAGCTGCGCCTTGTGGTGGATGCTGTTGCGCCGGTGCCAGTGCTGGATCAGCGCCATGAAGCCGGCCACCACCAGGCCGAAGCCGGTGATCGCGCCGAAGGCCGACAGGCCCATGCCGGTGGACAGGCTGTAGCCGGCGCCCAGGCTGAGGATGCAGGCCTGCTCGTTGAAGTTCTGCACGGCAATCGAGCGGCCCGCGCCCATCAGGTTGTGGCCGCGGTGCTGCAAGAGCGCGTTCATCGGCACCACCAGAAAGCCGCCCAGGCCGCCGAGCAGGATGAGAAACGGCGCGGCCACCCAGACGTTGTCGATGAAGTTCATCAGGATGACCAGCACGCCCATGGCGATCCCGAGCGGCATGACGCGGGTTGCCTGGTCCAGCCGCATGCGCATCGAGGCCAGGATGGCGCCGGCCGCCGTGCCGATGGCCACCACGCCCACCAGCGAGGACGCCTGCGTGGTGCTGTAGCCCAGGGCGGCGGCGCTCCAGGCGAGCACGATGTAGCGCAGGTTGCCCGAGACGCCCCAGAACAGCGTGGTCGTGGCCAGCGAGATCTGGCCGAGCTTGTCGCGCCAGAGCGTGGCGTTGCAGTTCCAGAAGTCGGGCAGCAGCTCCAGCTTGTTGCGCGGCATGGCGCGCATCTCCACGCCAGTGTCGGGAATGCGCAGGTTGAAGCAGGCGGCCACGATGTAGAGCGCGATCAGCAGCGAGATGGCCGCCTCGGGTGCGGTGTCGATGCCGGTGTCGATGAGCGGAAAGTCCAGGGCCAGCAGCTGGCTGGAAATCGACCGGCCCACCAGCTGCCCGCCCAGCAGCACGCCCAGGATGATGGAGGAGATCGTCAGCCCCTCGATCCAGCCGTTGGCCTTGACCAGCTGCGAGGCCGGCAGCAGCTCGGTGAGGATGCCGTACTTGGCCGGCGAGTACGCCGCCGCGCCCAGGCCGACGATGGCGTAGGCCAAGAGCGGGTGCGAGCCAAAGAGCATCATCAGGCAGCCGGCGACCTTGATGGCGTTGCTCAGGAACATGACGTTGCCCTTGGGCCGGGCGTCGGCATAGGCGCCGACGAAGGGCGCCAGGATGACGTAGAACAGCGCGAACATCGGCACCAGCGCGGCCGGCTGCCACTTGGGCGCGCCGCCGGTCTTGAGGAGTTCCACCGCGGCGACGAATAGCGCGTTGTCAGCCAGCGAGCTGAAGAACTGGGCTGCCATGATGGTGTAGAAACCGCGCTTCATTGAACTGTATTGATCACCGCAGATAAACGCGCCAGGGGGCCTGAACGCCGAAGGAAAAGGGTGAATGTCTCCAAAAGATCGCCGTTTATAGCATGGGGCCCCCGGTGTCAAAATGCAGCCGGAGCCCGACCCCGGCCCCGACCCCGCCCGCCGAGCCCAGGGCCTGCGCCCGGGCCCGAGCGCCGCCAACCCACTTTTTTCACCGCGCCATGCCACGTCCCATCCTCGCCACCGTTTCCCCCGATGCCCTGAGCCACAACCTGGGCCGCGTGCGCGCCCTGGCGCCCGACGCGCGCGTCTGGGCCGTCGTCAAGGCCAACGCCTACGGCCACGGCATCGAGCGCGTGTTCGACGCGTTGCGCAGCGCCGACGGCTTTGCCCTGCTCGACCTGGCCGAGGCGCAGCGCCTGCGCGCGCTCGACTGGCGCGGCCCCATCCTGCTGCTGGAGGGGTGCTTTGAAGCGCGCGACCTGGAGCTGTGCTCGCGCCTGGGGCTGTGGCACACCGTCCACTGCAACGAGCAGATCGACATGCTGGCGGCGCACAAGACGCAACTGCCGCACCGGGTGTTCCTGAAGATGAACACCGGCATGAACCGCCTGGGCTTTGCGCCCGAGCGCTTTCGCGCCGCCTGGACGCGGCTGAACGCGCTGCCGCAGGTGGAAGAGATTTCGCTGATGCAGCATTTCCCCGACGCCGACGGCCCGCGCGGCATTTCGGCGCAGCTGGCCGCCTTCGAGGGCGCCGCCGGCGACCTGCCCGGCGAGCGCACCTTGAGCAACAGCGCGGCCATCCTGCGCCACGGCGCGCGGCTGGCCGGCCGCTCGGACTGGGTGCGCCCGGGCATCGTGCTCTACGGCAGCGCGCCGGACTTTCCCGAGGGCAGCGCCAGCGGCTGGGACCTGCAGCCGACGATGACGCTGGCCTCGAAAATCATCGGCATCCAGAACCTGCAGCCCGGCGACACGGTCGGCTACGGCTCGAGCTTCGTGGCCGAGCAGCCGATGCGCATCGGTGTCGTCGCCTGCGGCTACGCCGACGGCTACCCGCGCCATGCCCCGACGGGCACGCCGGTGCTGGTGGAGGGCGTGCGCTGCCGCCTGGTCGGGCGGGTGAGCATGGACATGGTCACGGTGGACTTGAGCCCGGTGCCGGCCGCGCGCATCGGCAGCGAGGCGACGCTCTGGGGCCGCGCCTCCAATGGCGCGGTGCTGCCCATCGACGAGGTGGCGCGCGCCGCCGGCACGGTGGGCTACGAGCTGATGTGCGCCGTCGCCCCGCGCGTGCCCATGGCCAGCGAGCCGACCGGCTTCAGTACAGCCCCCTGACCCGGGCCTTGAGCCGCGCCAGCCCGAGCAGCGCGTCGGTGTAGGGCGTCTCCACCCCGCTGAGCTGGCCCAGCTCCTTGACCGCCGTCACCAAGGCGTCAAGCTCCAGCGACTTGCCCGCCTCCACGTCCTGCAGCATCGAGGTCTTGACCGCGCCGAGCCGGCGCGTGAGCTGGTGCCGGTCCTCGGGCTGCTGGTCGATGCGGATGCCGATGCGCGCGCCGATCTCCTGCGCCTCCAGCATCACGCGGGTGATGAAGCTGCGCACCAGGTCGTCTTCCATGATGCGGTCGATGGTCGCGCCGGTCAGGGCGCTGACCGGGTTGACCGTCATGTTGCCCCACAGCTTGAACCAGATGTCCTGCTGGATCTGCCCGGACACCTTGGTTTCGAAGCCGGCCTTTTCCAGCAGCCGCGCCAGCGCCTGCACGCGCTCGCTCTGCGCACCCGAGGGCTCGCCGACGATGAGCTGGTTGCCGAAATGGTGCTGCACCTGCCCGGGCTCGTCCAGCGAGCAGCTGGCGTGCACCACGCAGCCGACGATGTGCCGCGTGGGCAGCAGCCGCGCCAGCAGGCCGTCCGGGTCCACCGAGGCCAGCTGCCGGCCGGCCAGCGGGCCGCCAAAGCCCTGCAGGAACCACCACGGCACGCCGTTCATCGCCGTGAGCACGGTGGTCTCGGGCCCGAGCAGCGGCGCGATCTGGTGCGCCACGTCGGGCAGCGAGGGCGCCTTGACCGCCAGCACCACCAGGTCCTGTACGCCGAGGTCGGCCGGCGTGTCGCTCGAGGCCACGGCCTGCGAGGTGATGGCCTGGCCGTCGTGCAGCCGCAGCCCGTGCAGCTGCAGCGCGTCCAGCGTGGCCCCGCGCGCGACCACGCTCACGCTGCAGCCGGCGTGCGCCAGCTTGCTGCCGATCCAGCCGCCAATGGCGCCGGCGCCGTAGATGCATACTTTCATGGTTGCCGCCCTCCTGCGTTGAAAAATTCAATGAAAACAGGTCCTGGCCCAAGCTGCGCCTGGACTTTCAGCTATCAATTGCATAGCAGGCGGCCGGGTGCCGCCGGCCTGCGGCTCAGGCCGGTGCCGCCTCGGCCGCCAGGTGCGCGGCCAGGTTGTTGTGCTTGCCCTCGTAGAGTGGCGCGCCTTCCTCGACCTGCAGCGTCAGCCCGACGGCGCGCGCGGCAAACACCGGCGCCAGGTGCGCCTTGCAGCATTCCAGGAGCGCCTGGCCGGCGCGCTCGATCATCGCCGCGCTGCGCCCCGGCGTCACCAGCAGGTGCAGGTAGATGAAGGCGCGGTCGGGCCGGCCGTCGGCCACGGCGAAATGCGGCGCCGGCCGCGCCAGCACGCGCGTGCCGGCCAGCGGAAAGAGCGGCCCGCCCGCGTCGTGGCGCAGCGCGGCCATGGTGGCCGCCAGGGCGGTGCACAGCCCGCCCATGTCGGCGCTGGCTTGCAGGTTGGCGGTGTAGTCGATCGTCAGGTGCGGCATGAAGGCTCCAGGTTGAAAAAAACGGCAATTGAGCGCGCCATGCTACCTCGCGCGGGCGCGGCGTGCGGGCTTGCGGGTGCGCCGGGCGGGCCGGTTCTGCGGTCAATACACTAGGCGCCATGGCCAAAGAAAAAACGATCTACACCTGCTCCGAGTGCGGCGGCACCAGCCCCAAGTGGCTGGGCAAGTGCCCGCACTGCAACGCCTGGAACACCCTCGTCGAGTCCGTCGCCGACAGCGCCGCGCCGCCGAAAAACCGCTACAGCCAGCCGCACCAGGGGCTGGCCAAGGCCTCCGAGGTGACGCTGCTGGCCGACATCGAGGCCACCGACATGGCGCGCACGCCCACCGGCCACGAGGAGCTGGACCGCGTGCTGGGCGGGGGCATCGTCGAGGGCGGCGTGGTGCTGATCGGCGGCGACCCGGGCATCGGCAAGTCCACGCTGCTCTTGCAGGCGCTGGACTCGCTGCAGCGCACCGGCCTGAACACGCTCTACGTCACCGGCGAGGAAAGCGGCGCGCAGGTGGCGCTGCGCGCGCGCCGGCTCGGGCTGGACGGCTCGCGGGTGCAGGTGATGGCCGAGATCCAGCTCGACAAGATATTGGCCACGCTGGAGGCCACGCAGCCGGCGGTCGCCGTGATCGACTCGATCCAGACGGTGTACTCGGACCAGCTCACCTCGGCGCCGGGCTCGGTCTCGCAGGTGCGCGAGTGTGCCGCGCACCTCACGCGCTACGCCAAGGCCAGCGGGCAGGGCGGCGCAGGCGGCCCGGGCGCGGGCGATGCGCGCGGCCGCGCCACGTGCATCGTGCTGGTCGGCCACGTGACGAAAGACGGCGCCCTGGCCGGCCCGCGCGTGCTGGAGCACATGGTGGACACGGTGCTCTACTTCGAGGGCGACACGCATTCAAGCTTTCGCCTGGTGCGCGCCATCAAGAACCGCTTTGGCGCGGTCAACGAGATCGGCGTGTTCGCCATGACCGAAAAGGGCCTGAAAGGCGTGAGCAACCCCAGCGCCATGTTCCTGAGCCAGCACAGCGAGCCGGTGCCCGGCAGCTGCGTGATGGTCACGCTCGAAGGCACGCGGCCGCTGCTGGTGGAAATCCAGGCGCTGGTCGACGAAGGCGGCCCCTCGCCCCGGCGCCTGTCGGTCGGCCTGGACCGCGACCGGCTGGCGATGCTGCTGGCCGTGCTGCACCGCCACGCCGGCGTGGCCTGCATGGACCAGGACGTGTTCGTCAACGCCGTGGGCGGCGTGCGCATCAGCGAGCCGGCGGCCGACCTGGCGGTGATGCTGGCCATCAACTCCAGCCTGCGCGGCCGGGCGCTGCCCAAGGGCTTTCTGGCCTTCGGCGAGGTCGGCCTGGCCGGCGAGGTGCGGCCCGCGCCGCGCGGCCAGGAGCGGCTGAAGGAGGCGGCCAAGCTGGGCTTCAGCGTGGCGGTGGTGCCCAAGGCCAACGCGCCGAAGAAACCCATCGAGGGCTTGACCATTCACGCCGTCGAGCGCATCGAGCAGGCGCTCGAATTGCTGCGCAGCCTGCAGTAGGCGCCACCGCTTTCATCCCCCTTCAATCCCTGCGCCTGCCTGCAACCCGCCTGGAGTGCCTTCATGAAGCTTGCGGTCCTCTCCGACATCCACGGCAACCTGCTGGCGCTGCAGGCGGTGCTGGCCGACATCGCGCGCCAGCAAGTGGACCAGACCGTGAACCTGGGCGACCTCCTCAGCGGCCCGCTGCAGCCGGCCGAAACCGCCGACCTGCTGATGGCACGCGGCTTCCCGACGGTTCGCGGCAACCACGAGCGCCAGCTGCTGGCGCTGCAGGATGTGCCCGGCCCGGCGCTGGACACATCCGACAGCGACGGCCACGCCGCGCTCCAGCTGCGCCCGGCGCATTGGGACTGGCTGCGCGGCCTGCCCGCCACCCTGGTCCTGAACGGCGAGGTGCGGCTGTGCCACGGCACGCCGTCCAGCGACCTGCAGTACTGGCTCGAAACCGTGGTTCCCGGCTTCGGCCGGGACGGCCACCCCGGCGTGCGCGCCGCCACGGCGGCCGAGGTGGCCGCGCGGCTGGGCGCGCCCACGCACCCGGTGGTGCTGTGCGGCCACAGCCACGTGCCGCGCCTGGTGCAAAGCGGCCCCGTGCTGGTCGTCAACCCCGGCAGCGTCGGCCTGCCGGCCTACGACGACGCGCACCCGCACCCGCACGTCGTCGAAAACGGCGCGCCGCACGCCCGCTACGCCGTGCTGCAAAAGACCGCGCACGGCTGGCAGGCCGAGCTGCGCGCCGTGCCCTACGACCACCGGGCGCAGGCGGCCGTGGCCGCGCGCCACGGCCGCCCCGACTGGGCGCATGCGCTGGCCACCGGCCGGGTCCGGCGTCCGGCGGGTGCTTGAGGCGCGTGTTTTTGCTATCAATTGCATAGCTGCCTGCCCAGGCACTGCTTGGGCCGGGACGCCAAAATACCCTGAAATGGGGAGGGCGGCCGCGCCGGCGAAAAGCAATCGGCCGATACTCCGGCTTCCCAACCCACGTTGTCCAGGAAGCCTTGCCATGCAACTCATCATCTCCGCCGGGCTGATCGCCGCGGTCGTCCTGTGGGGGCTGGCGTCCCCGGCCACGCTCGACGTGGTTTTTGGCCGGCTGCTGGCCGGCATCACCCACAATTTCGGCTGGTTCTACCTGTGGACGGTGCTGGGCCTGGTGCTGCTGGCCTTCTTCCTGGCCTTCAGCCGCTACGGCGACCTCAAGCTGGGCGACGAGGACGAGGAGCCCGAGTTCTCGGTGGGCGCCTGGTTCTCGATGCTGTTTGCCGCCGGCATGGGCATCGGCCTGGTGTTCTGGGGCGTGGCCGAGCCGCTGTCGCACTACGCCGCCTCGCCCCCGGGCGTGGCGCCGGGCACGCCCGAGGCGGCCAATGCCGCCATGCGCTACGCCTTTTTCCACTGGGGCCTGCACCCCTGGGCGATCTACGGCATCGTCGGGCTGGCCATTGCCTTCTTTCAGTTCCGGCGCAAGTCCTCGGCGCTGGTGAGCAGCGTGACCGAGGCGCTGCCCTGGCCGCTGGTGCAGCGCCTGTCGCCGGCCTTCAACGTGCTGGCGATCGTGGCCACCGCCTTCGGCGTGGCCGCCTCGCTGGGCATGGGCGCCACGCAGATCAACAGCGGCCTGAACGTGCTGTTCGGCCTGCCGGTGGGCGCGGCCTCGCAGGTGGGCATCATCCTGGTGACCACCGCGCTCTTTCTGGTCTCGGCCGTCAGCGGCGTGGGGCGGGGCATCAAGTGGCTGTCCACGGCCAACCTGGCGCTGGCCGCGCTCTTGGCCCTGGCGGTGCTGGTGCTCGGGCCGACGGTGGCCATCGTCGACACCTTCACCACCACGCTGGGCGCCTACGTGAGCGAGTTCGTGCGCATGAGCCTGCGCATGACGCCGTTTCGCGAAAGCTCCTGGGTCGGCGACTGGACGATCTTCTACTGGGCCTGGTGGATTTCGTGGTCGCCGTTCGTGGGCTTGTTCATTGCGCGCGTCTCGCGCGGGCGCACCATCCGCCAGTTCATCATCGGCACCGTGATGGCGCCCACGCTGGTGGGCTTTGCCTGGTTCGCGGTGTTCGGCGGCGCGGCGCTCTACCTGGAGATTTTCCAGGCCGTGCCGGTGGGCGCGGCCGTCAAGGCCGACGTCTCGACGGCGATGTTCGCGCTGTTCAACGCGCTGCCGCTGGGCGGGGCGATGTCGCTGGCGGCCACCGTGCTGGTGCTGGTGTTTTTCGTCACCTCGGGCG